>Ga0315316_10000033_pt1 | contig 61319 bp, 45 predicted proteins | sample M160m3416metaG_FD_203702 | JGI IMG/M metagenome (GOLD analysis project Ga0315316, IMG submission 203702) | Ammonia-oxidizing marine archaeal communities from Monterey Bay, California, United States - M1 60m 3416 | ecosystem: Environmental > Aquatic > Marine > Intertidal zone | place: USA... | reverse complement strand
GACATCAACAACAATACTTCGTCAGCTTCATCATCATTCATGTAGTGACGGCTCCTCTAGTCGCATGATCCACGTCGGTGTTGGCATGAAATGTTCTGCATAATCAGCAGCAGAATCAAACCCATTGAAAGGCCCATGAACTTCATAGCCTTCACTTAGATTACCTATCAGCACAACACGAGGATCTGTAAGCTCGGGGTTCTCTCCCCATCGGTCATAGTTTAAGCTCGCTTCAATGCTCACGATGCCCTCGCTCTAAGGATTTGTTCTCTAGTAAATGCATCATGTTCCACCACAGGAGTATCACGTTTAGTTCCCTTTCGTTTCTTTACCCTGTCTTCTTCACCATGTGTCCGCCATGCATGTCTACACCCGGCACACCTACATCCATTGGAGTAGTTATTCGCAGAGGGTTTCCCCTTGCATTTGTTTCTCACCCTTTCTTTCCTTTCTCAGTTTGAGAATACGTTTGCCTAACTTGCCATACTTTTCTTCTTGTTCTTCTTTCTGTTTCCTTAACGCCGTTTCGAACGCAGACTCAGTGAAAGCCCACGTCGTATCGAGTGCCGAGTAACAGTCTTCTAATGTCCAGCCTGCATTAATAGCCAGTTCGACTATATGTCTAATCCGTGCTGGTTTAACTAAAGGTTTTGCTTTCTGTGTTTTCCACCAACTATTTAACATCTCGGTAGTGTCAGTAAAAGCTGGGGCTTGTACCACCTTCAGTTTGATTAGCTCCCCCATTCATTCTCTCCTTAATGAGTTGTGCAAAGTTGTGCAATTCCATGACGACATAGGCTCCGCCTGTCCCAAAGTTTCGGCGCTTCACTAAAGCAGCAGCGAACTGTGCGTCAGCGTTTACCCTTTCTTGCTCTGTCTCTTTCATTATTTGAGACAAAGAAGACAAAGCATCCTTCCTGTTTTTGCATTCGAACACAAACTCAGGAAGATCGAGACACTTTATATCACCTACATCTTTAGTACCGACAAGAGGAAGGCGCATAAACTCATGCTTTGTGTAGCTCTGAAGATACCGAACACATTCGGTTTCCCAAGCTGTCCCCTTCTGTTTTGATTTGCTCATTAATTCAAATCGTCAGGCAAGTATTCTTCACGGTCGTTATCCATAAAGAAAAGCTGCATACCATTCTGTAGTAAAAAGGAACGGGCTTGCTGTAACTTATTGTTGGGATCCATGTTGTAGCCGGAAGGATGACGGTCAAACTGTTCGACCATTTTCATAGCTTCTAAATCAAATTGATCTGCAAATTCTTTAGGTACCACTACTGAAAAGATAGTTACATCTTCATTCAATATCGGTATCAGAATGCTATGTTTATCCATTAGAAAGGCTCCGTATCATCCTCGATTTCGAACCCTTTTTGCACAGCCGAAACTGCATGTTCTTGTACCGTATCACTCCGAGAACCTCTCGGTTCCCATCTCCATGAAGGGCCAGCATCATCGGCATATAACCGTAACTTCTTAACAGTTTTGCCTTCCTTGCTGGTCCATTCATCTTCCTTCATGCGTCCTTTAACTATGACTCGTTCGCCTTTAGCTAGCTCTGATATGCGTTCAGCTAATGTATTGAAACATTTAACATCGAACCAGTGAGTAGCTTTAGTGTCGTCCCGGCCTGTTGTTACAGCTACGGAAAACATTACGTTAGCTGTCCCTTGTTTAGAGAACCGTAGCTCGGGTGCTTGTCCTATATTTCCTGCAATGGTGATCTCACTCATTGTTTTCCTTTCTCTTTTCGAGAATATCTGCGAGAACATAGTTCCCGTCTTTCTTATGCCAGAGATGCAGACCTAAGCCAACTCTCATAGCACACCTTTTAATTCCATCCGATGCACACGCTTTCAAACGTGCTCCATCTGTCTTCCAGTTGCTCGGATTCTCGCACTCACCAACCTCTTGTACCGAGGTAACTCGTCCATCAATCTCAACAGTAAGAGTGCAAAGGCAACCAGTGAGAGTACCATCAGCATCCCTAACAACATCATTAATATGAAAATCATATGGTCCCAATATTCCTAATAGAAACTGTGTAACTATTCCGTGTGGCACATATGCTGCTGCGAACTTGCCCGGTTTAGTTTCCACATACCGATCTGAAAATGGAGTAGCTAACTTAGATAGCTGACTCATAATATTCTCCTTTTGTTTTAAGTATTTCGCTTATCGAATCTCCCATTGGGATCTCACATAGTGAACGGTGAGAGCAATAGTTACATTCCCAAGGAAGTTCTTCATCATTCCAAAGAGCCCTTAACCCTTCAGGTATTTCATTAGTAGCTAAAGAAGTTCCAGCTTGTAGCGCTTCTTCAGACATAACAAAGTTTGTGATCTGCCTTAACGTCGCACCACTCTGCTCAATAACATCGTCAATATCTATTATCCATTCAACCATGTCACCAGCACGAGCACTATCTTTCCACTTGCCCGGTGTAGCATCAGTACACACATAAATTATGTGGATGAAATTGTATTCCAACCCCATAGCATACGCAGCAGCTTGTAACAGATGCTCTTCTTTCGGACCGTCACGTCGAGCCATTCGAAACCCATAGTTCCTCATGGTTTTTATTTCGATGACTACCCGTTGGCTACTGTTATCTGTATAGATACCATCGGTGTGGCCTGATCTCATGTACTCCGGCATTGACACAGGTACTTCAGCAATAAAATCTTTAAACGATTCGCTTTGTTGCAGAGCACATTGGATCTGGTGATGCAACGTGTTACCAATTTCTCTAGCTACTAGTCCATTGACTGCATTGTCATAGTCAACTGTCGAAGCTGGTAGTCGAAGCCCATCATAGATTTGTTTTCTAATACATGATCCGACACTTGAAGCTCTAAGAAAAGACCCATCTGCTGTGGGCTTTATCTCATCAGCCATGCCGAGATCAGCTATGGCCCATCGAGCCATCTCTATCTCTTGCATATTCACCTTTCTCGTATCAGTTTATCAGTTCCCTCTGGCTTCATCTATCTTCTGATCCCAATACAATGTTTCCGCATTGGCTTGGGCCTGAAGCATTTCCTCATACTCCTCATCATCAAGATCTGCATAAGGATCATCAGGTGGATCATCACTCAAATAAATCATGCCTCAAACCTTTCACCATCTATAGATAAGACTTTGGCATTGCGTACTTCGTTAGCAGCAAACGTCCAATGCTCATTTAACTCAGGCAAATCATCACTCTCACATGCCATGATTACCTCATCGATTGCATCATCTAACTCTTCTTCTTCAGAGTTAATAGTGACCAACCAATACAAGGTTTGACCTATCTCAACTTCAAATGTTCGTGTCATCCTTCTCCTCCTAGCTCTGGGTCAGGAACATAAGGCCATTCTTCTGTGTAGAAGGCATCGACATTTTCATCATGCTCCCAATATTGGTGATAATACTCAGGTGTGCTTCGCCATAGATACTGTGGACCTGCATGTCGTTCCTTACGTTTCGACAACCGAGTCTCCTGCCTATTGCATGACCCACACACAACAGGCTCAATCATTCCAGCCTTCTGCGCTCGCTTCATCAATGGACCTAAGAGGCGAGCATTATCTAACTTGACTCCCATCTTTTTTAATTCAATGTGAACTTCATCAGTAGTCCATGTTTCCCAAGGACCATTTTTGATGACACATTTCTTGATCGCCCTATTTGCAGAAAATTTTTGAGATGATTTAGCATAGGTTTCTACTATCGCCATGCCCCGGTCACGTTCTTGTTGACCACTCATGCATTCACCAGTACCTTTGCTGCCTTCTCAGTCATCGGCAACTTCCCGAAGATCACGTTTGCTTGATGTCTGCGAGTACGATCTCGACTGCTCTTAATACCTTTAACTGATTTATCTTTTTGTTCCCACGCTTGGACAGCCATGAGTGCACCCCACTTAGTGTTACGCACTCCAGCTATGTCTTCATCGATATGGAACCGATTGTTTAGATCAGCTTTAGTGTTAGACCATCGAGTTAGCTTGTTGTAATAACCCTGCTGATTTTGTTTATTAGCTATGTGAGCTAGTGCCACTGGATTGAAGGCCGGTGCCTCTGGATTGAATGATGGCATGGGCCCAATCAGATCCACAACCAACTCGTCCCATTGCTGATCGACAAACTCTTGGTTAGCCATCCGCTCAATCTGTGCAGCATATTCTTCATGGCGTTCATAACCGTCGCACAAAGCTTTAACAGCTTCTTGCATCATGCCTTGCGGATCACCCATCTTCTTGAATTTGAAGACAGCTTCCGCATCCAAAATATTCCACTTAAAAGTATTCGCACAGACAACGGCTGTTGCTGATTGACTAGCAATCAACGGCACATGCTTGTCGTGACCATTGCCAATGTTGAACATCGACTCGACCTTCGACCAACCCGGTATCTCTATTCCTTCCTTGAACTTTAGAGACACATAACCAACAGCACCATTGTCGTAGGTACCAACCGATTCGATAGTCTCCACTAGTCCAGTGTCGATAAGTAAACCTGTTAGTTCATCAACCATAAACCGATGCTGAACTATCTGGTATCGACTACTTATTTCAGCATGAGCAAACGGATAGTTGACCATCTTCAAAACATTTCTGCCTTCAAGAATTTCTTCTACTCCATGATGCTGAATTAATATGGGTGTACGTTCCACCTCTGTCCAGTCAAAAGCTTCACGAGCTTTCTCCCAAGTGATGTGACCTACATTCCCTAACTTATGCCAAGGAGTCAACGCATATAAAGCGTGCTTGGCATCTAACTCTGTCATCCTATGTGACATTTTATTTCTCCTTTATTGAGATCTTCAGGAGAGAGGAGCTTGTCATTTATCAGGGAGGGAAGCTCCCCTCTCCCTTTCTTGCAGCTAATCAGGTAGCGCCCCATGTATACCCTTCGGCATTCGTGGTGCGAACATCCAATAGCTACGTCCTAGAAGCGGCGATCCTTCCACATTTCTTCGGTCACGCCTGCGTCCAATAGTTTGATTGCTATTTCTTTGGCACGTTCTTCAGCTTCACGTTCCATGTCATCAAGCATGGACCCGATATCGTCATCAATATGGTTGTCTAAAGCAAGCAACTCAAAGTAAGTACCCCGATCAGCGTCACCGTTTTCTGCCAGATCTTCTAATCTTTGTTGGATATAAAGTCTGATTCCCTCTGCTGTACTGCAATCAGGAATCCTTATAGTCTTCGCATGTATTTTCATGCTTCCCTTTCGTTTAGTTTAATTATATCAGATGTGGCTGCCGTTCCGTGACTGATTGTGACATAACACATCGAAACTCCCATGACTTAACTTAACTGCCGTAACCTGACGAGGCTTGGCTATGCAAAACCCGCCGGACCTCTGGCCGCCTTGACTGCCGTGACTGAACATTACAGAGCAGAACCCAACAGTCCCCGCCTTAGCTTGACAGTCCATAACTCTACTGCCTTAGCATTGCGTAGGATGACACAACTCTCCGTGCCATAGCGTTACTGCCGTGAAAAGTATTTCTTAATAGCAGTTGAAACAGATTTAAGTTCAGTGAACCCATCTATTTCCTGTTGTAAGTTAAGCAACTTAGTTTCAAGACGAACAAGTTGCTTGTTGTATTTCCAATCATCGTCCAACACAACAACAGAAGGATGATGACTTTGTGCTGCACCAGTACCACTACCACTTTGAGGCATCATAAACGCCTTCATCGGTACAGGTATTTCTTGACCGGTGCGAACAACTTTAATTTGGTATCGATTAATAAGCCGATACGCTTGTGCTTCCCTATATTTTTCACTAGCTACACTGTCATCCCATTCAAACTTAGAATGCAACGCAGACTTAGGGTTACGGGCTTTAGCAACAACAGCTTTAGCTGTTAGCTCACCCGTGTTGTCATAAAGTTCCATCAACTCCATGTACTCAGGAGTATCTGGCTCTTGTATTTCTTTAACCTTAGATACCATGTTCTTCCACTTTCTTCTCATCTATTTTGTATTTCCCATAGCTACCGCTATAAGACTTAGGAGCAGCCGCACGCCATTCACCAACACCACCACGGCCACCTTGCATAACCAATGCCAACACCGAATCGGCATCCATCACATCAGGCTGATACTGCACATGCAAAATAGCAGCCCACTCTTTATACTCAGCACGAGTACGCAAATCAGGAGAACCATTAGCATTACGCACCAAATCAGTACGCATATTCGGTTTACCAATAATCGGTATCAAATCAGGATCACCCGGTGCAGTACCACGCACAAAGATCTGTGTCTTAGCTAACACTAACGTCATCTGTTCAAACGCCCTAGCAGCAGTAACAGTGGCAGCTTTAAACGCTGCCGCTTTAATACCATCAGTACACTTAACGCCACCAATAGTGACAGGCTTAGGTAACATAATACGTGCATGTTTATAGTCCTCTAAAGGATCTTTAGGTGGACGTTCTTTAGTGTTGACCTTCTTACCCTGCATAGATTCGAGCATTTGTTGCTTTGACTTATGACCAAACTCATTCATAATCAAAGGCGTAACACCCTCAATAGGGATAACAAGTTCACGCTCCTCTAAAATCCTGAGCCTAATTACTTCAGGCTCTGGTTGATGAACAGGTACCGCTTTCGCAGCAGATTTCTTAGCTTTCGTAGGCATTGAAGCCCCTTTCATTATTATTTTTGAGATCTATAAAAACATCAACAGCGCCGAGATAGTTGCTTAAATACGCTCGACCAGTGGCCGTATCACGTAGCTGCCATCCCGATAACTTCTCGTCAAGCCTTAGCAATCCATCATCTATCATGCGGCGCAGGCATTTCTCTTTTGCTCCATAGCCGATTGCCCCAACGCCACCGAATCCGTAAACATTAGGTTCTGTATCGTTACCGCATGTCATACATGGGGCATGACACAAGACAACGGGAAGCGTAAAGTAGTGCCTCATTCTTGCGACCAAATCAATCCAAGTCTTTTCTTTGCTGAACGGCGATTCGCCTCCAGAAAGAGCGAACGCTGAAAGTATTTGCAGACGCCTTTCTGATCGGTGTAACCGGCGTCTTTCTGAACGTACCCATTCCTTCTGTTTCATCTAAAACTCCTTTGTCGTTAATTAAATTGTTGAACCTATGTAGCAGTTAGTTGGGTAAATGAAACCCGGTTTCATTTCGTTGCATACACCAACTCTGGTGTTGGGGTGGTTTTTCGTTAAGACTTGGGGTAAGTCGACCAAAAAAAGGGAGCCAAGCGTGACTTGCACGCCTGACTCCCAATTTCCCGGTGTGCCTTAGGCCCAGTCGCTGGGTGCTGCTGCACCTGCGTCGCCGCTGACGTTCTCGTCATTCTGCGAGGCTTCAACCTTACCCTCACGGGTCTTAGCCAACTTCGGTGCGGCGATCTTCCATTGGTAATCGTTGATTACCTTGTAGATCCGCTGCCGGTCAAGTGTCTGCTGATCGCCCCAATCGGCGTCAAGCTGCACCAACTGATGGACACGGTAACGACGGCTGTCGTTCTTGGTCATGTGCACCTCGTAGTAGCGTGCACCATCTGTCCACTCGTAGCGTGTGATAAACACGAAACGGCCAAAGTTCTCGTCGTCCCGTGCACGTGTGTTGCGGTCCTCCGGCGTCGACGAACCAGCGCTGCTCAACTTGTGAACTGCTGTCCAGTGTGCTTGTTCCAACACTGGGTACAGGTAGGTGTCATTGAAGTACGCTTGGTCTTCCTTCACCTCCGACTGGGCAACTTTGTTGGCACCCCAGTCGTTCATAATGTTGAGTATTGCCCTGTCATCATGCAGAGGCGGATTGTCACCGGTGTAGAAAGTGATGACCTTGCCCGGTCTGCTGTTGTCTAGGTCTTCCCACGCTGACTTCAGCGCATCAACCCAGTGGCTTTCAGTAGCGTTGACACTGTTATGCCCGGAGTTTTGCTCTTGGACTTCCACCATCTCGCCGGTGTGAACTGATCTGGTTTTGCTACTGTTTCTCTTGGCTAGGCCTCCCTTAACCTTGGCTATTAGCTCTGGGTTGTCGGTCCCCATTGCGTTCGCTATTTGTGTATCTGAACTTTTATTATCCAACATGTTTACTTTTCTTCTTTCTTTGTCGTTAGGAGCAGAGTTCCTCTACTCAGTTAAGTGTCAGAACAGGCAGGCCGAGTGGGCGTAGGGTCAAGATCCCGAAGCCGCCGAATCAGTTGTGTTACGAAACGGGTTTCTTCGTAACGGAACTGACACATCTATGATGTGGGCGGTCGGCCCTTGGGCCGAGGCTCTCTTGACGCAGCGCCCGCCGGTCTGCCTATTCCATCATCAATTTCCCGTATCGCCTTGGGCGATGGAAATTTATGACACCCGGCCACAGGGGTGGCAAATCCGCTCGCTTGCGGATTTAGGGTGCTCTCGACCGCCCGACCCGAGTCGGGTGGTTCTCGCTTCCACGTTCCCTGCGTGGAAGTGGATCGCTCCGATCCATCGAGAGTGGTTGTTACGACACTGAGTACTCCAGCAAGAGCCAAGCTCTGCTTGGGTAATCACGGCGCAGAGCCGTGATCTCGGCGTACACGTTTCGACAGGAATGCACCGCACTAGCGGTGCCTGTCGATGGCGGCCCCAAGCCGCTCGTTAATCGTTAATCGTTGTCGTTAAAGCTCAGGATAAGGCATATCCCCCCCACAACAAACTTAGTCTCACTCCCCTTGCGTGGTCTGGTTGGTTTATTCCCGGCGTACAGGGGGATGTGCCGAGCCACCCCCACATATATATATGAATATCGTTGTTTTGGGGAGTTTGGTTCAGTTGTTTGGGGGTTGTGTTGGTTATGTCCTTGGTGTCCTCCGAGTGTTGGGGCCTCTCTTGCCTTGACCGAGCCTCTCTGTGCTGGTCGCTCTATGCCCCCTCGTTGTGTTGGGCCGTCGTGTCTGGACATAGAGTCTGAAGCCCCTCTGACGGGCGATCGGACCGGTGTTAGCGGCGGGTAGGTTTGTAGTGTAACATCGGTTGCGTTCCCTTTCTTATTGTTTTGGAGATTTTTTATGGCTGAAGGACGAAAAAACCCGCCTAAGCGGTCGAACCTGCCCAAACCGGGTATCTATATGAAGATAAGGTCACACCAATCTCGTCAAAGAGGAGGTACGCTAAATCCTGCTGCTGCGGCTGCTCAGAGACGGTCCTCCAAACTTGGGTCAACCGCACGTCGTAATCCTTCGGCTAAAAGAAATCCTGCTCATGCGGCTGCGGTTGCGGCTCGTACTAGCGGTAAGTGGGGTGCCCGTGATAGACGTGACCACACCTACTCGAAAAGAGATGTATTGGATAATGTGAGCCCCGGTTATCCTAAGAGGACGGGTCTCTATGTCAGTGGGCCTTATCCTAGACTTGGATCTCAGCGCTACAACTTAAGGACTTACAGAGATGCTGACGTTTCAATGACTAACCCTCCTAACTGGGAATAGTGTGATGACTGAACGAAAAGATATGTCGGAAGCAGAACGTGTTGCTGCTGAACAGGCAGCTACCGAAGAGATTTTTCGGTTGATGCGTGGCGATGGCAACCAATCCCGTATTAATGACGGGAAGTTTTCACCCTCCTGATTGCCTTATGACAATCGAGGATGTGGCTGAAAAGGCGGATGCTTGGTCAGAAGCAATAAAAAAGATTATTAAAGCGATTACCGCTGCGATAGTTGCTTTAGCTACCGCTATTGGTGCTTTACTAATGTGGTGGCCTTTCGGACCAGACCCCGAACCTGAGATCCCTCCATTACTACAGGGAACAGGGTATGGTGCACAGTGTTCGCAGCTTTACAATACAATCGATCATAATTGGACTGAACAACAGTGGACTGTTTGGGAAAAACTTAAACGAGATTTGGATTGTTAAATCGTGGTTATCTATGGGTGCTCCTGTGAAGAAGAAGAGTGCATCTGCCACTTCTACCATTACGACTGCGCCTGCCAAGATTGTCCCGATTGTGCCGAAGATTGTTTTTGTTTTGATTATGCAGAATCTGTAGATGTGGAGCCGCTAACACTTATGGAAGTTTTTGAACAACACCCTGAACTCATGGGAGAGCGTGCAGACGTAGATCCTTTCGACGACGACGAAGTAATTGAATGTGATTTAGAAAATCCAGAGATTTGTGATTCTTGTCAATAAGGGGCTGATATGCCATCAGGTAAAGCGACAACAATAGAGAAATGGGCAGATTATCAAGCACTCCGCCGCCAAGGAATATCTCTCTACGCAGCTTCAAAGCAAACAGGGCTCTCCTACCACGCTTGCCGAGACGCAGAAAATGGGAAAGCCCCGAGAAACTACATCGCCGCCCAAGAAGCCCTCGGCAAAACAATTCAACCGGAGGTACCCCAATATGATGACCTTTGTCCCGAGGCGCAGGCGGCTTACGACAATATCGAGATTTTTGCGAAAAGGTATTTTGGAATTATTTTACAACCGTGGCAGATCGAAGCAACGGAACGCATTATGGGGCTCATGGACACGGAGTACGAAGAGTACGTCGTAATTAATGCCCCTCCGGGTACCGGAAAATCCACATTCTTTGCTAAAGTATTACCCGCATGGGCAACTGTGCGTAACCGAGCTATCCGTGGGATGATCGGTTCCTCAACACAACGACTAGCCGAATGGTATTGCCGCAGGTTGCGTGCCGAACTTGATCGAGCGCACCCTGTAAAAGCAGAGTTGAACGACGTTCGACTAAAACTGGCGGTTGACGCCGAGGCTACGTTGCAAGAGGACTTCGGCATGTTTAAACCAGACTCGACAGAGATCTGGCGGGCCGAAGCATTCACTGTTTTACAGAAAGACGACACACCGTTATCCCAAAAAGAACCTACATGGTCTGCTTTCGGAATGGATTCCGGTTTCCTTGGAGGCCGTTTCGATCTTGTCATATGGGACGACGTGTATGATCCCCGAAAAATGCGGTCAGCGGATTCTCGGGAAGATATGCGTCGATGGTGGGACGAAGTTGCAGAAACTCGTCTTGAACCGGGTGGGTTGCTAGTCTTGCAAGGCCAAAGAATGTCTGCTGATGACATATATCGGTATGCATTAGACAAGGTTGCACCGCCAGACGAATACGAATTAGATGAATTTGATCCCGAAGATGCTCCAGACGAATGGAGAAAATACAATCATCTCAAATATCAAGCGCATTATGAAGAAAATTGTGAAGGCGACCACAAACCTGACGCCGCACCTTGGCCCGAAGGGTGTTTACTTTACCCTCGGCGGCTCCCGTGGCGACGACTCCGACACGTTAAATCCCAAACCCCAGACCGATTCGAAGTCCTGTATCAACAATCAGACGTAAACCCTGCCAATGTTTTGGTAGATCCGCTATGGGTATCAGGGGGACAAGGCAAAGATGGTGTTCACCACCCCGGATGTTGGGACAATGACAGAGATCTTTGGGAATTACCCAAAAATGTTTCAGGAGAAATGTTTGTAGTAGCTACCGCAGACCCATCGCCAGCAAACTTTTGGGCTATTCAATGCTGGGCTTACAACCCCGAAACAGAATTTCGGTACCTTTTAGAGTCATACCGCAGAAAAATGGATGCACCAGCGTTTCTTGATTGGAGTCACGAAGAACAATCATTCTCAGGAGTAGCAGAAGACTGGTGGCAAATCAGTAACGACATAGGGCATCCAATAACTCATTGGATTATCGAAGCAAACGCCGCCCAAAAATTCATTCTCCAATACGACCATTTCAGACGGTGGGCTGCGTTGCGTAACGTCCAACTCATTCCGCATTACACACATTCAAGAAATAAGGGCGACCCTAAATATGGAGTACAAATGCTTGCACCCCTATGGCGTGTTGGCCGAGTGCGTTTACCCGGTAAACGAAACACAGAAGCACGCCCACATTCGCTTTTACTTATCAACGAAGTAACCCGCTGGAATGCTGAAGGAACGGGTTCTCGCACAGACGACTGTGTTATGGCAGAATGGTTCCTAGAACATAACTTAGAAAAGATCTATGTTCCGACTATAATAAATAATCGCCAGTGGCGACCTACTTGGATTTCTAGTGCAACCGAAGCATCGGTGAGGTAATTGTGAAGACAGTCGATGAAATTGTCTCCCTGTACACCTCACGTTCCCGCACAAATGATAGCGCTAAATCGCGAATGCGAACGCTTCGAGATTATTATAACGGTGATGTAATCGTACCACTACCAGAACTCGATACTGACGAACAATCCGCAGTTGCAAACCTTTTGTCACAAGGTCTTGACCAAACTGCAATGAGGATAGCTTCAACTTCTCCCGATATTTATTGTCCCCCATCGGACCCCTCTAAAAAACGGTCCCGTGACAATGCCACGAAACGACGCAAAGCATTGTTTGGGTGGTGGGAAAACAGTCGAATGGATTTACAGCTTGCTAAACGAGCAAGACATCTTATTGGTTACGCCACAACAGTTACCCAATTACGTTTCAACAACAAAACAGGTGCACCTGAATGGCATTTACGTGACCCGTTGACAACATATCCGGCGACGCTACTTAATGTTGATGATCTGCGTCCAAGAGATGTAATTTTTTCGTATGAACGATCCCTCGGTTGGGTACAAAAACACTATCCAGAAGCGGGACGCAAATTTGGTGGCGACGGCACAGCGACAGAAGATCAACCAATAAATCTGATCGAGTATATCGATGATGAAGAACAGGTTCTTATCGGTATGCGTGCCCCAGTACAAACAAGCATGTTTGTTACACCCGGCAATACGGAAAACAAAAGTATTATTATTGAACTAGAACGTGTCAATAATCCGCTTGGTCAAACACCAGTAGTGTGTGCCCAACGCATAAATCTTGATTCTGCCCAAGGACAGTTTGATGGCATTCTTGGTATGTACCAGATGCAGGCTCGCCTTATGGCGCTTGAAGTTATCGCTGTTCAAAAAGGTGTGTTCCCTGATACATGGCTTGTTGGTCGTGCAGGCGAAACACCTCAAATTGTTAATCCCGCAGATGGTTTAACTGGAGAAGTTGGTGTCATACGAGGCGGCGACCTGAAAGATATGTCGTTACAGCCCGGATATATGACAAACCCGGCAATCGACCGGTTGGAACGGGCGCAACGATTGACGGCTGGTATCCCCCAAGAATTTGGTGGTGAATCCACTTCGAATATTCGTACAGGACGCCGAGGCGATGCGGTGCTTTCTGCGGTTGTTGACTTCACAGTTCAAGAAGCACAACGAATCATGGCACGTTCATTAGAAGAAGAAAATCGTTTAGCTTTAGATATGGCGAAACGATATGCCGGTGGTAGAAAACGTAGTTTTTACGTCAGCACAAAGAACGCTAAAGGCCGTGTAGATTATGTTCCTAATGAGAACTTTGAATCGACTGATAATGTGGTTTCTTATTCGCATCCGGGGGCTGATATCAACAATCTTGTTATTGGGGGTGGTCAGCGTGTTGGTATGGGCACTATGTCAAAGCGTTCGTTCATGGCTATCGACCCACTGGTCGATGATCCTGAATTTGAACACGACACAGTAATTGGAGAACAGTTGGAGCAGGCGTTACTTGCTTCAGTCCAACAGCAGGCTTCCCAAGGAGCTATTCCTCCCGCCGATTTAGCACGAATCATGGATCTTGTGATGCATGACCAAATGGAACTTGCGGGGGCAGTAGAAAAAGTTCAGCGAGAAGCCCAAGAACGGCAAGCTGAACTGGTAGATGCTATGGCTCCTGAAGCGCAACCGGGATTAGCGATGCCGGGTATGGGGGCAGAAGCAGCAGTCGCCGTTGAAGAACCTGTTGCTCCCGAACCAAATCTTGAAGAGTTACTTGGAGCTTTATAATGCCACGAACAGGAATGGGTCAAAAGGGACAAGCTGTTCGTGCGGCCACCGGACAAGAGTATGGTCAAGTAACACAGCAGGAACAAGCGCAACAAATTGCTCCTTTGCCTGATGAACTTGCTTCAACACCAATGCCGACTCGGGCTCCACGACGAGAACCGGCAGGTTCCCGAGGAAGTCCTTTCCGTCAGTCGGAACGCACACTCGAAGATGTAAACGCTTTACCGCCTGTAGACGATGCTGTCCCTGATCTTCCCCCTCAACGTGCACGGCTTATAGCTCCGGCGATGCACATGATGTACAGCATCGCTGATAATGCTTACTCCGATCCGGCTCTTCGCCAATTTGTGCGACGTATGGAAAACTTTATTCCAGCTAAATATGAACCGTTGCCATGAGTTTCAGCGAACGGCTCGACAAAATAGTCGATGCTCCTTTTGATCTTGGAGCGCAGGCCGCTGATTTTTTTGTAGACGCAGCAGTTCACACAGCAAAAAACATTAACCCGATAGATGCTCTCATTGAGTCTTTCAAAGACAACATTATGGGGATGCAGTCCGAAACTGGGACCGGGGAAAAAAATGTTGCAAGTGCATTAATGGGGCCGGAAGGGGTTATTGGTGCACCAGTAGGCGCATTACCCGGTTTTATACGTGACCCGTTCAGCACTCTTATTTGGACTCCGTTCATGGAGTCAATGCAGTTCACCTACAAAAACTTTATTGACCGCCCAATCGGGACACTTGCCACAGTCGAACGAATGGTTTCCTCAGAAATAGGTGGCGAAGATACAAACATTCTGGAGAGATTCGGCAACCTTGGCGAACAACTCGTTCCCGGTATGGGTGACAGCAAACTCTACAACTGGAGTACATACCAACAAGCGTGGGATGTGACACAAAGCCGAAGTGCAGGTCAAGCGTTAACCTTATCTGCGTTTCATATAGACATCATGGACCCGAAAGCTCTTGAAGAGTTCAAGGGAACTGACTGGTATTTCGCAACGTCGGGCATTATTGACTTTGCCTTGAACATTGGGCTTGACCCTCTCTATTTGACTGCTCGTGCAGCACGCTGGGGTTATGCAATGCGGCGAGCCAAAGAAACTTATAAGGCGACCAGTGTTTATGACCCGAAGATGTTGCAAACAAGTCTCGCACCATTCGAGTTTCGTCCAATAAAACCGAACCGTAAAGGACAGCCACGTTTACGTGACGAAGCGTTCTGGGAAAACTGGAGTTACCGACCCACATTCCTTGACGAAACAGTCGCACCCACTGTAGATGAAGTAATCAATAGTGCAGGGTTCGACAAGTTCCGTGCAGAAATCTGGAACATAGCTGAAGAAGTTCGAGCTAAAAGGGCTGGAGATCCTGATGCTTTAGCTCCAGATAATCGTTTAGTTCATCCAGTTATATATCTTGATGCGGAAAATGTTATTGGTCACAAATTACATCAAAGAGTTTATGGACAACTCAGCTTTTCAGAGGTAAAGAAATTAGGTGGAGGGCCGATTGCGGATGAAGTTCTTTACCACGGTTCACGTCATGCAGATTCTAGCAATTTAGGTACATACCTTGACCCTCAAACTGGTGATCTTATTCTCTACGCTAGAGAAGCTGTACCGGGACAATCAGGAATTTCGCTTGGTACTGACATAAACGCCGCTATTGATTATGCGAAAAGAACAGAGAGCGCACTTTACGGTCCGTCAACAGGAGATGGAGTTATTTTTGAAATTGATGCTTCTGTAATGTCTCAAATTGTTGAAGACGCTGGTGGGATTAAAGATACTCGTTTCACTTCCGAATATCGTGTTGCCTTCGAAGGACCACATAATCCAGACAAGTTCATAAGAATCCCTAAAGACAAGTTCCGTGTAATAGACACTAGGGCTCCTCGTACCGGCCCCGAAGCTGTTATTCGTGCCCGACGTTTAGAATTAGAAGCTAAAACTCCAGAAGAACTGTGGGACGAGGTTAGAAACACAGAGAAGGCTACAGGCAAAAACCATAAGAGCGACGAGGTTAGATTCCCTAAAAGGCCTGAAGGATCAGCCCTTAGAGAACCTAGTTTACAAGATCCGGCGTATCGAGCCAAATTAATTGATTGGATGCTTGACACAGAAAGGAAAGCCGATAGCCCCAGAGTCGAAACTCCGACAAGAGTCGAAACTTCAACAAGATTTGAAGACGAGTTCGGGAAAGCATTTATCGACGCAGGCAAACAAGGACGCCTTGGCAAAGGCTGGGACCGACCAGCACAAGATATGTACACGTGGGGACAAACGATTGCCAAAGTCATAGGCGACGGACCAGTCACCAATCAGAGTTGGTTACCGTTCGACAATCTAATGAAGGTTGCTTTAGCTGGTACTGGTGGCTTCCCGGCATTGGAACGGCAAGCCGGTTTACTTGCCTCAATCATGTTCCAAGTAGACAACCTTGGCGGTGGCCGAGCACTCGTAGATGAGATGCAAAGGATGACCGACGAGATTCTTGAACTTGAACGGCGAAGCAACCAGACTAACGATTTACAAGAAGTCGATACGATAGCTCGCCGGGTTCGCGAACTTGAAAGCGCAAGAGCGGCATTAGCTAACTCGAATCCTCAACTTGTAGACGACGTTATGGAAGTTGTCGCTGACGCTTTGAATCAAGGCGAAACCGGTGTCGCTAACCTTTTGGGGCAAATAGATACCCCATCGTTCCGCACTCCCGAAATGGGGACACCCGAGTTTAACCAAATGTGGAAAGACCTCGGGGATTTAAAGAATACACCGTGGAACGCAATTCTTTCCCTTAAAAACAATATCGTAGAAACACTCATTAAAGATGTTCCCAACGGATTTGGCACGCCCACAGTCTTAGATAAATACGCTACCGAAGTTGGCAACAATGTTGTTAAAGCAGCAGCAGACGAAATTCTTGATGCACACCAAGTACCCACTCTTCCAGATGCACAACTTCCCTATCTAGGTGTAAGCAACAGACTTGGCTACAAAGCCAAAACCTTCTTTGAGAAATCTGGAACCTATCGAAATGTTCGGGGCACGAACGCTGTCCAAATGATTGTCGATAAAGTCGCCCAAAACATTATTGATCTACAACAACCCAGCGCTGCTTATATACAAGTTGAGCGAATGCTTCGAGATGTGCAACGCATCCCTGCGGCACTAGCAACAGAAGTTCCTTACGCCCAAAGAAACATTTTGGAAGCTGCTGGCCTTAACGCCGACGACGTACTCATAGAGTTCCTCAACAAATCCAACGACCGTAATGCTCTCGCAGCACACTTTGATGATGTTGTAAAAAGAATCAACGACACAATCATTGAACAGTTAGGGCCAATACTTGACGACGGCCTTGAAGTTACCTTAGGCGCAGACGACTTACGGCAAATTCTTAACGGCCAAATCATTGACGCAAAAGAAATTCTGAATAAAGCCGCCGACGAAACACAACGGTCCTTTGGCAACGTGGACTTCACGGAAGTTATCTGGGAACAAAGCAGAGGCGAAACAATTAAGCGGCGTATCCCAATCAGCCCAAGCCAAATGCGTAAAGCCTCATTGGTGCCACGCTACGACCTTATAGATCGTTACGTCAAAATGGTTAAGGGCGACATGAAAACCATTCCCACACCAGACGGCCCCAAACAAATCAACATAGCCCCCGAACGTGCCAAAGTGCAAGCAGCACGACGAATGATAAGTACTGCTTGGAAACGAGGAGTTCTTTTAACCCCACGTTGGCAAATGGTTGTCAATGTTGACTCCATGTTGCGTAACTTCGCTCATCTCGGAGTAGCAGACTCTATGGCCGGTATGGGACACAGGCTTGACAGGCTTCGGGCTCGTTGGTTGGAGCGTGCTGGTACTGACGTTCAAGGAATTGTTCTCGGCAAAGTTGATGAAGTATTAGGCGAAGACGGAGTAGGGCTTACCTTTGTAGAGAAAGTTCAGGAATACAACAAGCGTTATGACGAAGGAACAGTAGAAACAAACTACGAAGGTTTGATGGATGAAACCATCAGAGAAGAATATGCAGCAGGTAGACAAAAACGTCGCACAGTATTCATGTCTGGACTCGGCCTTTTCTTCGCAGGACCAGCAGGCGCAGCAGCATCAGGAGCAATGTATGGGCGACATGCACGCAAAAGCCAAGTTCTTTTAGCTCGACGTAAAGTATCTACAGGATACGGCGAAGCGTTGCTTCTTGATGCCAAACATATGGTCGATGAAGTAGAACAAGCTGAACGTGCACTATTGGAAGGACTTGACGATAGATCGGTTCTTGAATTTGATTTCCTAACTCCTGAAGAAGTAAACAAACTCGGTGCAGATATGACACTGGCCGAAGTTCTCGCCCAAGCAAAGAAAGACAGACGAGAAGCAGCGAAACTATTGGCCGCTCGTTCCGAAGGAGTCACCAGCTACCAAAAAATGGTGGTTGAAAACTTTCGGAAAGAACACCCAGAGATTGCAGGCAAATTTGATGAAGCAGCCGAACTCTTAGGAGACATAGGGTACGGCCAGTCGATGCTCGGATCGAATGCTATGCCTAATCCGTGGGGCGACAACCCACAGGTCCGAGCAGTAAACGAACGTCTTAATAGTGCTAACCCCACGAAACGCCAAATCTGGTCTGACACAAATGCAGAAATGCGGCGAAACGAAGCGTGGGAAGAATCTCACCAATACAACATTGCAGATCCTTACGAAGCAGAAGCCTTCGTGCGAGCTTACAACGCATTCATCCAAAACCATGCGAGTAGTCCGGGGATGGCAGGGCAGTCAGTTCAAAGAGATTTTTGGCGGCAACAATGGCTCGGCAAAACAGATGACGAAATCTATGAATGGTTGAGTACTGAAGGGCGACCTGTTCTGGATAGCTTACCTGATGAGTGGCGAAGCCCAGAAGCACGAATGGAACTGATTCGCCGTACACGGTATGAAGCGAACAGTCTTGTACCGGACTTACCTGAGTTTGCAATTGTCCGAGAACGACTTGCTAAAGGTGAGCTTATTGAATGGAATCGGGATATAGCACCTATCGTTGATCGTTTGGGAGAACGAGCGAAAACAATTTTAGATGAAGTTGCATACACAGGGGACATACGTGATATTCCGACAGGAACCGTTGTCGATCAAGCTGTTTACTATGCAGTTATAAACAAGTTGGATGACGCAGTTTACTTGGAGGGGAGTAGCGCAGTTTCCAATGCGGCAAAAGATGTACTCCAACTCGAATTCATTGAGTTAATCCGAGGGATCGGGAAACAAATTGGTGCTGACGATCTACGGGGAGTCAATCGAACTGATTTCACTGATCGTCTTGCACCTCTTATCGATTTTGGTAAAACAGTTAATGACTCCTCATATTTGGATGGACTCAAAACTGGGACACAAATTAAACAAGCCAAAGAAATTATTCGTCACGTAACTGACACATGGTTTGAAAACCTGACAGAAGTTGAAAATGTTGTTTCACGTGGAACAATGTTCGAAGCAGCATACGAACGCCAAATGGCAATCGAGATGCAACGCTACCGGAACAGCGACGGATCGTACACAATTCCCGAAGCAGGTAACGCCATAGAAGAAATGGCTACACGTTCTCGCCGGTACGCTTTAGATGAAACTAAAAAGATTTTGTATGAACTTGCTGACCGTACACGGTTCGAAGAAATAGTTACAGAACTTTTCCCGTTCCTCGGGGCATGGCAAGAAGTAGCGACACGATGGATGGGGCTAGCAGGCGAAAACCCTGTGTTCGTTGCCCGTGCTTTACGAGCATGGAACCTTGTTACTGGCGAAGACGAAGATGGTAACCCTCGCATTGTTATGCCAATGCCCGGATTCCTTGACTCCAAGATTGGAGACATAAGACTCTTTGGGAAACTTTCACAGTTAGCGAACGAAGAGATCAACCTTAACCTTGAATCTGCTTCCATGATCGGCGCTCTTCCCGGTTTCGGTCCACTTGTTTCATTCTCCGTTTCTGAATTGATTGTAAGCAACCCACAGCTAGATGAATCTCTTGGTTGGATGCTTCCTTACGGATTCGTAGAAGGCGAAGAGATATATACACGATTCCTCAATTCGCATACTCCGTCTTGGATTCGTAATGGAGCTAAAGCTACTGGTATGACTGATGCCGGTAAAGCGCAAACCGCAGCCAGAGTAACCCAAGACATGATTACCCAATACGTTGAAGAAGGACGAGAACTTCCACAAAATGCGACAGAGTTAGCTGCATTCGAAGAAGAGGTTTATCGGCGCACACAAGCAATCTTTGGTATAAGGATGCTTCGTTCAATAGCCGTCCCAGTTTCGTTCCGTCAACAATCACCATACTGGGGAATCATCAACGAGTATTGGAAAGTACAAGAAGAACATGGCCCTGATGTGGCAACCGCATGGCTTCTCGAAAATCATCCAGATATGTGGGCATTCACAGCACGTACAACAATGGCCCAAGGAGTTAGAGCAGGCACATTAGAAGGCCACCAAAAATATAAAGAACACCAAGACTTCATGGAAAACAACCCTCAACTAGCTCCACTAGTCCGAGGCGAATACGGTGCACTTGATGTCCAATTCAATTACAACCGTGCAGTTGCAGAACTCGAAGCACGAGATGGCCGTCGAGATTACATGGACCCGGCAGGCATTCTTACCGATGCGTCTGTCAGTATGGGTTGGAGAGAATGGCGTGTCTTCCGAAACTCGATGGACGACGAACTTCGTAACCGTGCAATGGGTGGAGGCTCGTCAAGTCTTTTAGCTAACTCAAACTTTGATTTGTGGAAAGATCGTCGCAAATTTATTGAGGATCTCGGACGAGAAAATTCTTTCTGGTTAGAAGAGTTCAATACTTTCAGCCAACCACAAGTACAAAAAGAAGTTCTTGCCGGTTTACGAGAGTTTATTTCTTTAGAAGAGTTTGCGTATCGGCCTGAGATTCCCCAGATCGCAATGTTCGTTGGTAAGCATGACCAGCTTGCTTTGAAGATGGTGAAACGTGCTGAGGGTACCAACAACCGTAACTATTTGCGGATGAGTTATTCTGGTAACCAAGACATTCGTCAAGAGTGGGACGTTTTCTTGTTGGAAGTATTAAGTTACCCCAACTTCGGTCCAATCTATGACAGGTATTTTAGTAACATGCTTTCAATTTCTGTAGGTAATTTGCCTACCGGTTTAATGACCGAATATGAGGTAGCGGCGTAATGGCAGGCAAAAGATGGATTCCCGATTTCTTAGAAGAAGGTATGCTTTCGTTTTTCGATGTGGTCGCTGAAGTTTTTCGGTTACAAGCTGAAGGGAAGATGACTGAAGCTGAAGCTCATATCGCTGTTGCCGAAGCTGTGAAAGATGATTCGGGTATATGGGAGTGGCTTAAGAACGCTTGGGATTCGGAGGAGGGTGAGCTAATACGGAAACAATTCACAGTTGACAAAGGGGTAATATCCGATTTAAGGGAGGACGACGAAGAGGAAGAAGAAGAAGAAGAACCCACTCCTTTGGATATTGAAGAAATCACAGAGGATTATGAAAAACAAGGGGTAGCTCCCGAAGACATTCCACGAGATGCTGAAGGCAACGTCATTCCTTTACCGGAACGTACTGGAGAACAAGCTACTTATCTTGAACGTATCCCTGATCCTGCTGGTTCTGGCCGTTCACTGGTTCCCGACACATACATTCAATCTCAGATTGACCCAGAGAACTGGGCTGCGTGGACCCCCGTTGAGTTTGGTGAACCAGAAGGACCATTAGACCGAGGCCAATATGACTTGGCTCCAGTCACCGGACAAATGGGTATCCAAGATCTTGAAGTGTTCGAAGCTCGCCCGGAGTCACCGATGATGAAATCTGTTATGGGTGAAGACTATATGTCTCTTCGGTGGACAGATGATCCCGAAGCAGGTATGTCTTTTTCACCGGCTCTCATCGAAGATGTCCCGTTTACCTACACCAATGCTTACGAAGTCTATTTGGCGCAAACACCAGAGAATCAAAAGCGTATCGCTGAAGGTTTAGCTTTAGGTACGGGTAATACTTCGTTCATGTATTCCGCTATTGGTGACACAATGTTCACTAACCCGGATGCCATCTATGCAGATGAGAATGTTCGTAGGGCTTTAATTCAGCAACAGTCGTATGCACAAAGTATGGCAAACATTACTGAAGGTGGGTTCACTGGATTGGGTGGTGAATACATACCTGAAGTTTGGAATCCTGAAGAGGTCCAAAACATTTCAGATGAATTGTTTCAGCTTGCTAAAAACGCTGGAGCGGTAGTGTCTATCGGTTCGTCTTATGGGAATGCTGTGGCTAGCAAAGTTATGGCTACGTTGACAGGTAAGAGTGGTGACGATCCGAGGTTCCGTGCTCTGGTTACAAAGTGGACTGATGAGATTCAAAGGGAAACAATGGGTCGCAAAAATGTTACTCAACCAGAGTTGCAAACCATGTTCGGGGAACGCATCGAGGGTGAGTTTGCTGACGAAGTTGCGACTAGCAACAATTTGAGTAGAGCTAACACCTTGGCGAAGGTGATGGGAATAACAGTCTGATGAATCTAAAAGAACTCCAACACGCTGTTATCACGGGTCTTTACAGTCTCGGATTTCGTGGCGAAATTATTCCACATCTAATGGCGCTTGCCCAAGAAGAAACGCATTGGTTGACACCTATGCGGACTGATCTTAGAGACAAGCAACATGAGACCGTTCGTGATGTTGAAAACAGAGAATATTCTCTTGGATTCTGGCAAGTAAATGTCACTGATAAAGATCCTCAGGGCCGTGATTTAAGTTATCGATGGGGTGCCCCCACAACAGACAAGGGTGGACTTGATTTCAGTTCCCGAGAATCTCTGAAAGATGCGCTTCTAAATAATGTGGATGATAATTTGCGTGCACTTGCATTAGTTGTTTCCGAGCGAGTGCGCAGAGGTCAAAATATATATGATGAATGGGTTAATAGCGAAAAGAAATTAGATAACAATAGTCAACCGAACTGGCAACAAGAGTTTGGCGATCTAGCAGATAAGTATTTGCCTGCGGATTGGGACGTTGAAGATGATCTAGAGCTTTTCCGTCGTAAACAATTTGTTAAGCCAGACAACATAGGGTACAACCCGGCTGGTATTGCTGAGATACAGGCGGTTGTCGGTGTAACGGTTGATGGCTTCGATGGTACTGAAACGCAAGAAGCTATTGAAAAAACAGAAGATATGACTGGTGAGGACATAACCGAAACACTTAATGATTACAAACGGATGTACCCTGATTTTGTTACTGACCCGTGGCAAACAGGACAGTTCAATTTAGGCCCGGAAACAGAAGATATTGAGCCAGTTATTTATGATGACCAAGGCAACATAGTTTCTGGTGGTCCTGAAGTTATGGTCGGAGAAACTGCTAGTTTCGAAGGCCCCCCTACGGATGCTCCGCCTGTCATGGGGGAAGAAGAAATAGTTATTGAAGACCCAAATCGGTCAGGACAATTCGCTAACCCGGAACAAGATTTAGAAGAAAGCATTGAGTCCAAGACATCTAAGCTAGATATTTTGATGTGGGAGTACTTACGAGGAAATCCTTCAGTATTAGTTGAACACCCGATTACGGGTGAAATGGTTGATCTTGTTGAACTCATTGAAGAGAATCCTCTTGGCCTTGAAGATGGCACTCCAGAAATGGAGCAATGGATTAAAAGTATTTACTACCAAACAGACCACTATCAAGACAGTGAAGTTGGTAGAGCAGACAGAGAATACCAGTGGAACAGTGCTGGTGATGGTGAAGATCAATGGTCTACTCGTCGTCTTGACCTGATCTCCAATCAGGTTGAACAACTTGAACAGATCCTTGGGCAAGCCAACATAAACCTTGACGACAACCAGATTTGGGAGTTAGCGAAACAATCCTATTTGCAAGGACTAAACCTTGCCGAAATAAAAGATTTCTTAGTTACAGCGACAACAGATACGGGAAGTCCTCTTTTCGATTTTGGTGCAGGGGCTCCTGCTGGTGGAACTATTTCGGATTTCCGAAGCAGTATCAAAGATCTGTACCGCCAGTATTTGATGGACCCGGATGAAGAGTTGTTGAAACGGCGTTCTCAACAACTGTTTACGGGTGAGACAACTGTTGATTTGGTTGAAGATGAGATGATGGAGCAGGCAGCTTTGCTGTTTCCTGCGTGGAAAGATCGTATTGAAGCTGGTAAAACTCCGCTTTCGATTGTGGGTGCTTATAACGGGATCTTTAGTTCTGTTATGGGGTATAGCCCTCAATGGGATGGTCGCCATAAAGATATGGCTGTTCAGCTTGGCGGTTTAACTGTAGAAGGTCAAGAACAAATGGAGATGGCTGGTGGGGATTTTGCTCGCTGGCTTCGACAAACAGACGAATACGATCAAAGTCCACGGGGGATTAATAATGCTTATGAGCTTGTAACTGGATTGGGTAGGCTCATGGGAGAGGTTGCATAATGGTTGAGTTTTATGATACGGACGAAGAAGGCAACCTAATAGACCGTAGAGAAGGTTCGAAGGAAGAACGGGAAGCTGCTAAAGCAGCTATTGGGTGGACAGAAGAGCGAGGTCCGGGGACCGGACAATCTTTTGTTCCTAATATGCGTCGATGGACAGCGGAGCAAGGCTGGATTGATCCACTTCCTGCTGGAGAAAACCCTAACCTTGGCGCAGGTTATTGGACAGATCCAGCGACCGGTCTAAATACCTATATTTCTGGTGACCCTATTAATCCTATTGATAGGCTCCCCGGCGAAGAAGATCCGTATGATAAGTGGGAACGGTGGAAGCGTGACGAAAATATTAAAGGCGCTAAAGCAGTTATCGAGAGCTTTTTAAAAAGATTCGGGTTAGGGAAACTAACAGGGATCGCTATGGGTTGGGCAGAGTCAGGCATGTCGCATGAAGCGATGCTTGTAGAACTCCGCTATGGAAATGATCCAACTGTACGTGAGGTTTATGACGGCAAGTTCCCTGCAATGGCATTGCGTGAAGCTGGAGGGTTCCGGGCAATTAACGAAGCAGAGTACCTTGACCTTGAACGAGGCATTTTGCAGATAGCCAATCGAGCAGGAATTGAAAATGAGTTCCTTGGCATGGATGTGGAAACAGGTGTAACTGGTATTACTGCTTTGATTGGTGGAGATGTTTCTCTTGCCGAGTGGCGTGACCGTGTAGCTCTGGCTGAAGAAGCAAAAAATAGTGCTGATGAGGAAACGGTAACTGTTCTACAAACACGTTATGGATTTGGTGATGGTGACATTGTTTCAGCGATGCTTGATCCAACGAAAACTAAAAACATTGTGGATGCCCGTCGCCAATACGGGGCTGCTGGTTTAACAGCCCAAGCACAACAAACACTTGGCCCACAACAAACATTTAGTCAAGAACTTTCAGAAGATTTACAGCGTATGAATGTACAACGCCGTGAAGTAGCTGCACGTTTGTCTCCACTACAGGGATTAACTACTGATTTAATTTATGACAGTGGTTTATCTGGTGAAGTGTTAGGGCGTGGCGCATTTGGAACCACAAGTGATGCGTCAAAAGTACGACGTTCGCAGCAACAACGAACCGCAGGATTTGTTGGTGACACCGGAGCTTTAACTACTCGTGAGGGTATTACTGGACTTGGTGCAGCAAAGTAGCTATATTAGTTACGTTGTCTGGCCCCTCCGGGGCGAGCTATTCAATACCCCCTCCATCCAAGGTACCACCGCTGAGGATGCGTATAGATAGGTGAGTGACATATGACAGATTCCGACTCTACTGGCAACAGTGAAAATGGTTCTGGCAGTTCAACCGAATCGAAACCAAACTGGCGACGTGAAATGGAAACTCGTTTGAAGGATGCTGAGGCGAGAGCTTCGGACGCCGAAAATCGGGCTTCTGGTTATGAGCGGCGTGACACATTTAGGTCAGCAGGACTAGATCCTGATGATGCTCGTGTCAGGTATTTCGTGAAGGGCTATGAAGGTGAACTTAATGCTGAGGCTATCCGTCAGGAAGCCGTTGAAGCTGGTTTTCTGGGTGACGATATGCCACCAATGGCTCAATCCCCTGTATTAGACGATGCTCTAATGGCGGAACAACGAATACAAGCAGCAGGTGAAGGTGGAGATCCGGTGTCACCGCCTGACTTTGAGGCTCAAATTAAAGCGACAACTAACGAAGACGAACTTCGGGCGTTGTTAGAGTCGCAAGGGATTATGTGGGGCGCAGCTACCTAACCTTTTGCTAAGTCAATGGAGTCCCGACTATAGGACTCACCTGTGGCTTATACAACTACATCTACCTTGGGAGATCAGGTAACTACGGCGTTCGAACAGATCGCTTATTTTGGGCTGCGTTCGCAGCCTCTTTATGAGATGATTGCGGATGTCCGTTCAACTGCTCAGAGCCATAACGGCTCAGGCGTGCAGTTTACCTTCTACCCCAATATGGCCCAAGCAACATCAGCGCTCACTGAAGCATCAGATGTGACTGCTGTTGCACTCACCGACACAAAGGTTACGGTATCTCTTGCAGAGTACGGTAACGCTGTGGTAACCACCGCTAAGGTTCGTGGTACATCGTTCCTTAACGTAGACGCCGATGCTGCCAATATCATTGGTTACAACATGGTCGATTCAATCGACAAGGTTGTTTCCGATGTTGCTATGGCTGGCACTAATGTCATTTATGCTCAGGGATCGTCAGGCTCACGCCCAACTGCCCGTACTGGTGTCAGCGACGCCTGCGTTTATGGCGCTACCGAAGGCCGTATGGCTGTCGCAGAACTTCGTGGCGACTCCGCTCCCGGCTGGGAAAACGGAAACTATATAGGAATCATCCACCCGGATGTTTCCTATGACCTCCGTGGCGATACAGCGGTAACTGACGTTATCCAATACCAGTTGTACCAAGACGGTGCACCGATTCGTGCAGGTTCAATCGGCACGTTCAACGGTATCAACTATATTGAGAACCCTCGGGCTCCTATATTGGATGATGCTGGTGCAACCAGTACAACCAATGTTTACCAAACCCTTATTGCGGGTCGTCAAGCTCTAGCTAAGGCTTTCAGCCGTGCTCCGGGCTTTGGCGAGCAACCAAACGTCGTGTTCGGTCCTGTGACCGATACTCTGCGTCGGTTCAACCCTGTGGGTTGGTATCACCTTGCTGGATGGGGAATTTTCCGCGAGGAATGTATGCGACGAATTGAATCGTCGTCATCTATAGGCGACAACACCTGATAGTTGTTGCTGATTGAGGTGTGGGGGGGTCGGGTTTTCCCCCTTTCCCCGGCTCCCCCGCTTCCTCTGCTATCATTTCAATCATGCCTATCGTTAATGGAAAAAAGTATCCTTATACTGCTAAAGGTAAAAAGGCTGCTGCTGCCGCAAGGAAGAAAAAGAATGTCAAAGCCAAACGGTGATGTAACGATTCGGCCCAAACCCATAACTGGGACCGGAGGAACTAAACGTGGCTAGTGGCCTTTTCTGTTTGCCAATGGAATACAATTTGGAGCAGACAGCTAACTTTAATATCGATTTTAATGACACGACTGCTGATCGTTTCAAATGTATGTTGACGACAGCTTCGTGGACACCGAATTACAGCACCCATTCCATCAAGACTGATGTGACTAACGAGGTGTCTGGTACCGGTTATAGCGCTGGTGGAGAGTCGTTGACTTCTATCACGTTCGCTACGAGTGGGGGAACGATTACTTGGGATGCGGCAGATGTCGAGTGGACTGGGAGCACGATTACGAGTGCCCGTTACGCTGTGATTTATGACGACGATCTCACTAATAAACCTTTGATTTGTGCTATTGACTTCGGTGGAGATTTCTCTACTACGTCTGGTACGTTCAAAATTACTTGGAATGCAAGCGGAATCTTTACGCTTGACTTGACCCCGTAGGAGTAAACCATGACGATTCCAGCTACCGGGTATCCCACCTCTCTTGATGATACGAATGCTTCACCCGGCGCAACGATTGAGTTTCCTCAACCGGGCTCGTCAACGGATTTAGATGCAGCAAACGTCGAGCACGATTTGTTGCATACGAATCTGTCGAAAACTGTTGTGGCGTTGCAAACGAAACTTGGGTATACGGACTCTAATGCTGCGGCGAATCAGGTTCTTGTAGGAACTGGTGCTTCTGCTACTACGTGGGGTTCGACGCTTACGTCAATGACTCTTGCCGGAGCCACTTTGTCTGGTGCTGTTACTGGTGCCGACCAAGTGATGTCGGCGGTTACTCACAAGGATTATTCCGAAACCGTGTACGCCGGTGGGAACACTGGTGCTACACCGGCGATTGCTGAGACTAACGGCAACGTCCAAACGTGGACTTTGAATGCTGCGACAGCGACCTTTGCGTTGCCTGCCGCTTCCGGTCTTCAAGCCGGTACGAGCATTACCCTGATTTTAACTCAGGACGGTTCGGGTTCTCGTGCTGGCGTGTTTCAGGTGAGTGGTGCTACTACTCTCGTGAAATGGGCTGGCGGTACTGCACCGACATTAAGTACGGGGGCTGCCGACATAGATATTCTTACGTTTATGACCATTGATGGCGGCGCTACACCTACTTGGTATGGGTTTGTCGCTGGGCAGGATATGAGCTAATGCCTTTCGGGGTTGAAAAAGTTGCGTTGTTGGGTGCTGCTGGTGGTGGCGCTGCTCCTATCGAAGCGACGGGCGGCACCACTTCAACGTCAGGTGATTACACGATCCACACCTTCACCGGCAGCGGCACCTTTGAGGTGACCGCTGGAGCAGGCGACGTTGATGTCTTCGTCGTTGCTGGCGGAGCAGCAGGCGGCGGCTGGAGTGCCTCAAACTGGATTGTCAGCGGTGGGGGCGGCGCTGGCGGCGCAAAGGCGACCACAGGGATAGCAGTCGAAGTCGGCGACTACACCGTCACCATCGGCGGCGGTTCGTCCGCCTACAACAGCAGCGGCACCAACTCATCATTTGGCCCCACAACCTCAACCGGCGGCGGTCATGCTGGCTGGGCAGCGTTCCCTGCCTACTACCCCGGTGATGCCTACGCTGTCGCAGCGAGCGGCGGCTCAGGTGGAGGCGGCACAGCGTTTATTCCGGGTTCTGGCTCCGCTGTCCCTCCTCTGGTCGCTGGTGGAAGCGGTACAGGGGGGCAAGGCAGTAGCGGCGGCAACGGTGTCCAACCAGACCCAACTCGCAACAGTGCCTCAGGTGGCGGCGGTGGCGGCGGCGGTAGCGGCGGCAACGGAACGCAACCCGGTGATTACACCACTGTGCAGAGCGGCGCTGGCGGTTCAGGTCTGGCTAACTCTTATCCGGGCTCGTCTGTCACCTACGCAGGTGGAGGCGGCGGCGGTAGCGGCATTTTCAGCCCCGGACCGAGAGCCGGTTCGGGAGGTCCAGGCGGAGGCGGAGGCGGCGCTACTCCTATTGCTAGCGGCGGCAACGGAACAGCCAACAGAGGCGCTGGTGGCGGTGGAGCTTCTCCAACAGGTACCAACTACGGCTCAGGCGGCTCAGGCATCGTCATCGTTCGCTACTTGACGGCAGGTTGATATGGCTCACTTCGCTGAAATAGACGACAACAACATCGTGCTCCGAGTCATCGTGGTCGACAACAAAGACATCACCGACGAAGAAGGCAACGAAGTCGAAGCCATCGGCATCGCCTTCTGCGAGAACCTTCTCGGAGGCAGGTGGCTTCAGACCAGCTACAACGACAGTATTCGCGCCAACTACGCCGGACCTAGCGGAACCTACGACCCCGAAAACGATGTCTTTCTTGACCCGAAACCGTACGACAACTGGGTGCTTGACGACAGGTTCCAATGGGTTCCACCAGTACCCAAACCCGACGGCGGATTGTGGTCTTGGGATCAAGAAAACAGCGAGTGGATCGAACTCGAAGAAGTCTTTGACGAAGAAGGGAACTCATGTGGAGTGCAACCAAAACAAGAGAGCTAACCCAAGTCGCTCACCAGTTATTCACTGAGGAAGCCCATCAGACTCTCGTTGAGTTTGTTGAACAGCGGACCAAATTCCTTCCTTTGGTTCTTGACGAGGATGTCTTCTCTCGACGCTGCGCTCACAACGTCAGCATCTTCCAACATCTCCACAACCAACTCACCGACTTTGCTTCCGAACAGTTTGGTGAGAAGGTCAAACCCTCCTACTCATTCCTGTCGATGTACGAGGACAACGGCATTTGCCCTCTGCACATAGATCGGGACCAGTGTCGCTACACCATCGACTATCTAATCCGACAAGACCGGAAAGAACCGTGGCCCATCTACATCGGCGACCCAATGAGCGACAAGGACAGGGCCAACTTCGGGAGCAAAAACTTGATGTACCCGAAAGACGACAAAGACATTGAACGGATCAAAGCCAAACAGAAGTTTACTACCGTGGAAATGCAACCCAACGACGCTGTGCTCTACTCAGGGACACATCAATGGCACTACCGGGACCGCATCCCATCTGGCACCGCTGACCTAGCGTTCTTCCATTTCGTACCAGAGGCATTCGATGGCTCACTTGACTGAGGAGCCAGTCCATCTCGACCTTGACTTCCTACCGCTAAAGAAAATCGACACAGGCGGTGGTGGTTGGCCTTTGCAACCCAACCGCCAAGAGGAGTGGGCATGGATGCAAAACGTGTTCACGCCCACCGAAATTAAAGCCATCATCGCCATCGGTGAAGCAAACGATCTCGACAAAGGACGAACCGGCGGCAAACAACCGACGGAGATCAGAGACTCCTTCGTCCAGTTCCTATTCCCGAACGATACTACGACATGGATCTTCCAGAAACTTTCCGGTATTGTCAACGAAATGAACGCCCGATATTGGGGCTTCGACCTTTCAGGCTTTGACCAAGGTCTGCAATTCACTCGCTACGACGCACCGGGCGAGCACTATGACTGGCACACTGACAGCGGAATGATGACCGGCCAAAGAAAACTCTCACTCACTGTCCAACTCTCAGACCCCGACGACTACGAAGGCGGCGACCTCGAACTTTGCTGGGGACCTGAACCAATGAAAGCCAAGCGAGATCAGTCAATGATGACGGTGTTCCCGAGTTGGACCATGCACCGAGTCACCCCAGTCACCAAAGGCACCCGTTACAGCCTCGTTGGTTGGATCTCAGGACCACCGTTCAAGTAAATGAACATCGTAGACGCCCCCAACAAAGTCACTACCGGACGGCCACTCAAACCCTTCGGCATAGTCGTACACCACACCGCCTCCAACCGCAACGCAGACCCCGACAACGTAGTCGCCATGTGTATACGTGGCGTCAACAAAGTTCCCGGACCTTTATACAACTACATCATCAAACGTGATGGTACCATTGTCAAGTTAACTGCTAGTAATGTTAAAGCTAACCATGCTGGTCGTGGCTTACAGTCAGTGTTGACACGGATGCAGCAGAACAATCCTGTTACTGGTGACGCTGCTAGTGCCGGTAAGATCAGCGCCAACTCTCGTTTAATAGGTGTTTCTCTTATTAATGACGGGTTGGGGGAAGATATACCCGAGGCTCAGATGGACGCACTCGTAGATTTGTGCGCCTTTCTGTGCGACGGGCATAAATGGAATCCCGATTGTGCCGTGATAGGTCACAAAGAATGGACTTCACGTAAGGTAGATCCCTCATTCTCAATGAGTGAACTTCGAGGAATGATCCAACGACGTATGGTTACAAGCATCCCTGTAATGACTTTACCTAAAGAACCAGAGGACGGGCTTGTTCTATTCCCCGGAACCCTTCGTAAAGGCTCACGTAGCCAAGCGGTTGTTCATGTTCAACGAGTAGTCGGAGCGTTAGCCGACGGAATATATGGGCGTGGTACACTCGCCAAAGTAAAACAATGGCAGCGAGCTAAAGGGCTTGTTGCAGATGGCGTAGTTGGTCCAAAGACTTGGGTGGCTATGCAGATACGGAGACAAGAAGTTGTTCAACCAGCGTTTTATTAAAGATTCATTAGAGCGTGGAATTTCGACCTTTGCTCAGGCATGGGCCGCAGCTATGGCTGTACCCGGACCTGACTGGAGTGATTCCTTTAAGATCGCCGGAGTTGCGGCGCTTATCGCTATTGCCAAGGCTGTTGCTGCTCGAAAAGTGGGCGATCCTGAAACGGCATCAGTTACTAGTTAAGAAATGAGATTGTTCTGTGACGCAATATCGTCAGTCGGGGGTCGAATATAGGGAATCAGGCGTCGCTTATGGGACGCCTACAACTATTACTCCGGCGACGATTGCGGCCACAGCAACCATCCCTACTAATTTCCAGTTTGAGTATCGTCAATCTGGGCAGGCTTATAGAAACAGTTACGACTATCGCCAAGCGCTTATATCTGGCAACACTTATCTGGTTGTTGCTACTCCTGCCCCGGTAGGTGTCACCACTTCGATTACGGCGACCGGTGGAATACCGATCACGGTTAGCCCGGCGACTATTGCTGCTGTAGCGGCTGTTCCTGCTGTCGATATTGACGCTAACTACGTTCACGTTGACACGGGTATAGCTGCCACAGCGAGTTTGCCTGCCGCAACGGTCGTAACTGGGGCGTTGATGACTCCAGCCACGATTGCTGGTGTCGGCGGCGTTGATCCCATCACGGGTGTCAACATTATTACGCCTGCAACGATCACCGGTGTCGGCGCTGTCCCAGATCCGACACGGGAATGGCATATCTTTCCCGGCACTATTGCTTGTACCAGCACCGTCGGGTCAGAATCAATTTATGAACTATTCACTATCCCAACAACCGATATTGTTCCCCCTGTCGGGTTGCGTAATGTCCCCACTCCCGCTGCTTACGCTTTGATGCGTCACTACAAACCACGGGCACGAGGCGACAATTTGTTTATTATTAATGGAACGTCAATACAAAACTATCTTCCAGTCGATACAAAAACAGTTACTCGCTGGCTATACGGAGGTCACGAATCACCCAAAGACCTTACGGCTAGTGAGATAGCATTACTAATAGCTGATGGTTATTCGATTGATGTAGGAGCAGGAACCTAATGCCCATATATGTGTACCGTTGTCTTGACTGTGGATTATCACATGAGATTCGTCATGGATTTGATGAAACTTATAGTGGTCATTGTGACGGGTGTATGGGAGTTGTCCGTAAATATTTTGGTGAAGTGCACATAGCTGCATCAGCTACACCTACTCGTGGGGTGCATCATGGAAAAGAAATTGATTGGGATGGGACTAAAACTAAAGAAAGAAACAAAGAAAGGGATATGGCGGCCTACAAACGACTCCGATCTGAAGGTCTTCAGCCACCGTCTATTGACGGGTCTGCCCATCTTGAAAAGCACGCCGGAAGTAAACACGAAGTTGGAGCGGGACACATAATGCAAGATGCAACCCGTAAAAGAACCGAATCCCAGTTACAGGAGATCTTAGAATGACAGCCCAAATATGGATCGATGATACTCGTGACATGCTTTTGTCTGGCTATGTCGAAGATCTCGATTTGATAACCACACCACCCACTACTACCACTGGTACTTCTATGGTTGTGCAGGGAATAGCAAACTCGATTGTTAAGGGTGTCGTTGTTGAAGTTAATTCAGAGTTGATGTATGTCACAGATGTTTCATCTACGACAATTTCGGTTATGCGAGGATACGCTGGTTCGACTGCTGCTACTCACGTAGCCAACGATATTGTTCGTGTGTCACCTAAGTTTCCGACACATCGAATCATTTCAGCTATCAATGCAGATCTTTCTGATATTTCATCCCCGGCTCATGGCATGTTCCAGATGCTTACTACTACATTTACTTATAATGGTGGAGTAGCAGGCTACAACTTGAATACTGGATCTAATGTTGTTGATTCTGTTTATGAAGTAACCCATGCAGCGGTTGGTTCTTTAGCTAACGAGCCCGAAATAATTTCGTGGCGACTCAAACGAGATCGTGATACTGGTTCGTTTACCAGTGGCAATGCTTTGATTCTTTATGATGGCGCTGTTCCCGGTAAAACAGTACGAGTTTTATACAAGTCACCTCTTACCTCTATAACAGATGGCACTACTTCTCGTTCCGCAACAGGACTAGCTGCCACGGCTTACGATCTGCCACCCTTGGGTGCGGCTATGGCGTTGATGACTACACGTCCCATCAGACGTGAGTTCCTTGACGCACAGGGCACGTCACGTATGGGCGCAGAGGTACCCCCCGGAGCTATCTCAGCGTCCTTCAGGGACCTTATGGGGCGGCGTAGAGAAAGACTGGAATCTGAATCTGCACGGTTAGCTGCTCAATACCCACAACAATGGTCCCGTCATGCTGCTGTTCGTAGCCAGTCATGGGGTTATGTGCGGTGAGTTTCAATGCCGAATCGTTGCCCGTCCAACTAAATGGTACCTCGTACCTGATAGACACGACCGCCTACCGGCGGACAACTATTCCTGTCTCACGTCAGCAACGTGACAACAGCGCTGAACCCGGTGAAAACACTTTAGATACCACTGGTGCATGGGTGCGATCACAAACTGATTGGTCATACGGCGCTGGACAACTGTATTTAGATAATCAGGATTCGGATAGGCGACGGTTCTATGAATCTGTTGGAGTTGATATTTGGACTCGGGGACAAATAACATTGCTTCCTATTACCGAAGCTCTCGGAGCAACCCCAGTTTTAACAACAGGCGAAATAAATATTGACAGAGTAGTCAAATCATCTGACGGTACAGAATATTTGTATGCTGCTAATGGTTCTTTATTGTCATACACGTCAGATCCAGTAGCAGCTTCTCCAACATGGGCAACTTCTTTTACCAGTACTACAAACGTAACTAGTTTTGCTAGCGATGGTGAATATGTTTATGTTGCCTCTGATGGCACAACATTGCCTGAGCGTTTAGCTATAGGTACCGCTTCAGGTAGTTGGTCCGGATCAGTACAAGATGTCAACCGTATTTGGGTTACCGCAGGCAGACTGATCGGAGCTAAAGATAATTCTATTTACGAACTCGATGCAGCAGGAAGTAAAGCATCTTCGTCATTAGATTATTCGTTACCTCTATCGAACAGCGAATGGATTGATGTCGCTGGTTCTCCTAACGGCATTTATGCAGCAGAAAACACAGACCAAACAGGAACCGTTTACTATATAGGTGTAGACAGTTCAAGTGGCACTCTTAATTCTCCTGTTGTTTCAGGTAGTTTGCCTCGCAACGAATCAATAAATGCGATTCTTTCCTACGGCCCGGTCTTATGTTTAGCCACATCACAAGGATTCAGAACAGCACTCATAGATACCCAATCCAATGCGATAACCATTGGCCCCGTTATCGATACCGGCGGCGAAGCCTATTCACTTGAAGCTGACGGTCGTTTCGTCTGGTGGGGAGCAGCTTACGGAAATCTTTTCCGTGCCGACCTTACCCGGTTCACCGACACTCTCGTCCCAGCTTACGCATCTGATCTAGTTTCTGCGGCTTCAGCTTCTTCAACAGACTTAGTTGGCAGCATTACTCGTATCAATAATTCTGGTACCCCCAAAATGTTTCTTGGAGTTAAGAAAGCCTCTGCGACAGCAGTATTACAACGTGAATCTCGAACCGATATAAAAGTTGCAAGTGGCACCCTTACCGCTGGCGAAATAACTTGGTCAACAGTCGTACCCAAACTCTTACGTTCAGGTGTCATCGACTTAGATCGTTCCCAATTCGAACGAGAAACTACTGACTATCGTGCAGCAGGTATCCCATACCCGGAAAGCACTTACACATACAGGTTCGGTCCAGCAACAACTACCCCTGTTGGGGAAATCCGATTAACAGCAACCAACAACGCTAATACAACATCAACTTTAAGTAACATGGCTACCGCAATACCGCAAACATTTAGTTTCAGCGACGGTATAGATACCGCAGTTACCTATGACTTGACAGTTACATTACTCAGATCTGCTTCAGATACAACACTTGCCCCCATCCTTCACGACTGGCAGCTAACAGCAGTCGCAGTACCAAGACGCATAGACGAAATCATTCTCCCCATCGTTCTCCGACGTGATGTACTCACATCAAGAAACTCTGGAGCCCCCACAGCATTAGCAGCAGGCACAACATTCACTAACTTACGTGCTGTAATGGAAAACGGTACCGCTGTTACATACAACGAAGGCAATCGCAGCGATACCGTGACTGTCGAACGACTTGAAATGCAACCCGAACGGCTATCCGACGATGGAAGCTGGTGGGAAGGTACCCTTGTAGCAAGACTGCTTACTGTTCCAGTCTGACAAAGGGCTATGACTAAAACATTATTCTTTGACATAGAAACAGCACCCAACATGTCTTACATTTGGGGTCAATGGCAACAAAACGCCATAGCTCATGTCCGAGAATGGTACATACTTTGTTTTAGTTACAAATGGGAACACCAAAAATCTACTCACGTTGTTTCTTTAACCGACTTTGATCTTTACGAAACCCAACCAGAAAACGACAACCGAGTAGTCCATGCACTATGGGAACTATTAGACGAAGCTGACATCGTAATCGGACACAACTCCGATGCTTTCGACATAAAAAAAGCTAACGCCCGATTCGCATACCACGACTTCGGACCTCCCACCCCATACAGAACAGTTGACACACTGAAAATGGCACGCCGCCACTTCAAATTCAACAGCAACAGACTCGGAGATTTAGGCAAACACCTAAACCTTGGAGGCAAAGAAGACACAGGCGGATTCGAAACATGGGCCGGGTGTATGCGAGGCGACAACAAAGCATGGACCATAATGAAAAAGTACGCCAAGAAAGACGTTGATCTTTTAATCGATGTGTACAAACGATTAAGACCGTGGGCAACTACCCATCCAAACAAAAATGTTCTCGACGGCACAACCCATGCATGTCCCACCTGTAGCAGCAACAAACTAATGAAACGTGGTACACGGGTAACTCAAACAATGATTTACCAACAGTACCAATGCAAAGAATGTTTGTCTTATTGCCGATCCCGTTTAGCGGTACCCGCTGTTAGACCTGAAGTTGTTTAATCTCTAGGTCTTAACGGACGCTCTGGATCTGCCTGTTTAATACGAGCAGCACATTTCTTGCACCGACATTTACCGATCAGGTAAGTAGCAAGAAACCCGTGACGTTTAAAATCAGACTGTTCCCATTCAGTCCATCCCCGTTCGTTTACCTTCATCAGTAATCTTCAGGGTTTTGAGAATCTCTCTTTAGTTGTTCTGCTATACGAGTCGCTGTATCTTTATCGAGTACCCATTCCCTTATAGCTTTGTCGCAGATTACTGCATACCCATTGATGGTCGGTCCTCCGACTATCCGGGCTGGCGTTTCTTCGATTGTTACATCCATCGTTATCTCCAATCACGATGCCGTAATCTATTTTACCACGTTGAGTGGTGTAAAGGGCGGGACACCGGGGTAGAAAGGAGAGAAAGGCCCCGATGTCCCATTACCGGTAACGACACCGGCTAGCCCTTAGCGTTCAAGTTAGCTCGCAATTCACGTAGTCTTTTAATGTTCTCATCTCGTGGAAGGTACTCCCGTTGGATCGGTTTTACTTCCATCTTCTCTCTCCGAATCATAGCGTCATACACTTGACGAAACTCAGAAATTGCAGGCCAATACGGATAGTCACGCACAAGTTCATTAATGCATTGGGTAACTGCGGTTTTCTCTAGGCTCATCAAAGATGAATGCCAGATCTTCAGTGTCCCTTCAGGCACTCGACTTGACTTCCACCACAACTGGGACATCAACAACAATACTTCGTCAGCTTCATCATCATTCATGTAGTGACGGCTCCTCTAGTCGCATGATCCACGTCGGTGTTGGCATGAAATGTTCTGCATAATCAGCAGCAGAATCAAACCCATTGAAAGGCCCATGAACTTCATAGCCTTCACTTAGATTACCTATCAGCACAACACGAGGATCTGTAAGCTCGGGGTTCTCTCCCCATCGGTCATAGTTTAAGCTCGCTTCAATGCTCACGATGCCCTCGCTCTAAGGATTTGTTCTCTAGTAAATGCATCATGTTCCACCACAGGAGTATCACGTTTAGTTCCCTTTCGTTTCTTTACCCTGTCTTCTTCACCATGTGTCCGCCATGCATGTCTACACCCGGCACACCTACATCCATTGGAGTAGTTATTCGCAGAGGGTTTCCCCTTGCATTTGTTTCTCACCCTTTCTTTCCTTTCTCAGTTTGAGAATACGTTTGCCTAACTTGCCATACTTTTCTTCTTGTTCTTCTTTCTGTTTCCTTAACGCCGTTTCGAACGCAGACTCAGTGAAAGCCCACGTCGTATCGAGTGCCGAGTAACAGTCTTCTAATGTCCAGCCTGCATTAATAGCCAGTTCGACTATATGTCTAATCCGTGCTGGTTTAACTAAAGGTTTTGCTTTCTGTGTTTTCCACCAACTATTTAACATCTCGGTAGTGTCAGTAAAAGCTGGGGCTTGTACCACCTTCAGTTTGATTAGCTCCCCCATTCATTCTCTCCTTAATGAGTTGTGCAAAGTTGTGCAATTCCATGACGACATAGGCTCCGCCTGTCCCAAAGTTTCGGCGCTTCACTAAAGCAGCAGCGAACTGTGCGTCAGCGTTTACCCTTTCTTGCTCTGTCTCTTTCATTATTTGAGACAAAGAAGACAAAGCATCCTTCCTGTTTTTGCATTCGAACACAAACTCAGGAAGATCGAGACACTTTATATCACCTACATCTTTAGTACCGACAAGAGGAAGGCGCATAAACTCATGCTTTGTGTAGCTCTGAAGATACCGAACACATTCGGTTTCCCAAGCTGTCCCCTTCTGTTTTGATTTGCTCATTAATTCAAATCGTCAGGCAAGTATTCTTCACGGTCGTTATCCATAAAGAAAAGCTGCATACCATTCTGTAGTAAAAAGGAACGGGCTTGCTGTAACTTATTGTTGGGATCCATGTTGTAGCCGGAAGGATGACGGTCAAACTGTTCGACCATTTTCATAGCTTCTAAATCAAATTGATCTGCAAATTCTTTAGGTACCACTACTGAAAAGATAGTTACATCTTCATTCAATATCGGTATCAGAATGCTATGTTTATCCATTAGAAAGGCTCCGTATCATCCTCGATTTCGAACCCTTTTTGCACAGCCGAAACTGCATGTTCTTGTACCGTATCACTCCGAGAACCTCTCGGTTCCCATCTCCATGAAGGGCCAGCATCATCGGCATATAACCGTAACTTCTTAACAGTTTTGCCTTCCTTGCTGGTCCATTCATCTTCCTTCATGCGTCCTTTAACTATGACTCGTTCGCCTTTAGCTAGCTCTGATATGCGTTCAGCTAATGTATTGAAACATTTAACATCGAACCAGTGAGTAGCTTTAGTGTCGTCCCGGCCTGTTGTTACAGCTACGGAAAACATTACGTTAGCTGTCCCTTGTTTAGAGAACCGTAGCTCGGGTGCTTGTCCTATATTTCCTGCAATGGTGATCTCACTCATTGTTTTCCTTTCTCTTTTCGAGAATATCTGCGAGAACATAGTTCCCGTCTTTCTTATGCCAGAGATGCAGACCTAAGCCAACTCTCATAGCACACCTTTTAATTCCATCCGATGCACACGCTTTCAAACGTGCTCCATCTGTCTTCCAGTTGCTCGGATTCTCGCACTCACCAACCTCTTGTACCGAGGTAACTCGTCCATCAATCTCAACAGTAAGAGTGCAAAGGCAACCAGTGAGAGTACCATCAGCATCCCTAACAACATCATTAATATGAAAATCATATGGTCCCAATATTCCTAATAGAAACTGTGTAACTATTCCGTGTGGCACATATGCTGCTGCGAACTTGCCCGGTTTAGTTTCCACATACCGATCTGAAAATGGAGTAGCTAACTTAGATAGCTGACTCATAATATTCTCCTTTTGTTTTAAGTATTTCGCTTATCGAATCTCCCATTGGGATCTCACATAGTGAACGGTGAGAGCAATAGTTACATTCCCAAGGAAGTTCTTCATCATTCCAAAGAGCCCTTAACCCTTCAGGTATTTCATTAGTAGCTAAAGAAGTTCCAGCTTGTAGCGCTTCTTCAGACATAACAAAGTTTGTGATCTGCCTTAACGTCGCACCACTCTGCTCAATAACATCGTCAATATCTATTATCCATTCAACCATGTCACCAGCACGAGCACTATCTTTCCACTTGCCCGGTGTAGCATCAGTACACACATAAATTATGTGGATGAAATTGTATTCCAACCCCATAGCATACGCAGCAGCTTGTAACAGATGCTCTTCTTTCGGACCGTCACGTCGAGCCATTCGAAACCCATAGTTCCTCATGGTTTTTATTTCGATGACTACCCGTTGGCTACTGTTATCTGTATAGATACCATCGGTGTGGCCTGATCTCATGTACTCCGGCATTGACACAGGTACTTCAGCAATAAAATCTTTAAACGATTCGCTTTGTTGCAGAGCACATTGGATCTGGTGATGCAACGTGTTACCAATTTCTCTAGCTACTAGTCCATTGACTGCATTGTCATAGTCAACTGTCGAAGCTGGTAGTCGAAGCCCATCATAGATTTGTTTTCTAATACATGATCCGACACTTGAAGCTCTAAGAAAAGACCCATCTGCTGTGGGCTTTATCTCATCAGCCATGCCGAGATCAGCTATGGCCCATCGAGCCATCTCTATCTCTTGCATATTCACCTTTCTCGTATCAGTTTATCAGTTCCCTCTGGCTTCATCTATCTTCTGATCCCAATACAATGTTTCCGCATTGGCTTGGGCCTGAAGCATTTCCTCATACTCCTCATCATCAAGATCTGCATAAGGATCATCAGGTGGATCATCACTCAAATAAATCATGCCTCAAACCTTTCACCATCTATAGATAAGACTTTGGCATTGCGTACTTCGTTAGCAGCAAACGTCCAATGCTCATTTAACTCAGGCAAATCATCACTCTCACATGCCATGATTACCTCATCGATTGCATCATCTAACTCTTCTTCTTCAGAGTTAATAGTGACCAACCAATACAAGGTTTGACCTATCTCAACTTCAAATGTTCGTGTCATCCTTCTCCTCCTAGCTCTGGGTCAGGAACATAAGGCCATTCTTCTGTGTAGAAGGCATCGACATTTTCATCATGCTCCCAATATTGGTGATAATACTCAGGTGTGCTTCGCCATAGATACTGTGGACCTGCATGTCGTTCCTTACGTTTCGACAACCGAGTCTCCTGCCTATTGCATGACCCACACACAACAGGCTCAATCATTCCAGCCTTCTGCGCTCGCTTCATCAATGGACCTAAGAGGCGAGCATTATCTAACTTGACTCCCATCTTTTTTAATTCAATGTGAACTTCATCAGTAGTCCATGTTTCCCAAGGACCATTTTTGATGACACATTTCTTGATCGCCCTATTTGCAGAAAATTTTTGAGATGATTTAGCATAGGTTTCTACTATCGCCATGCCCCGGTCACGTTCTTGTTGACCACTCATGCATTCACCAGTACCTTTGCTGCCTTCTCAGTCATCGGCAACTTCCCGAAGATCACGTTTGCTTGATGTCTGCGAGTACGATCTCGACTGCTCTTAATACCTTTAACTGATTTATCTTTTTGTTCCCACGCTTGGACAGCCATGAGTGCACCCCACTTAGTGTTACGCACTCCAGCTATGTCTTCATCGATATGGAACCGATTGTTTAGATCAGCTTTAGTGTTAGACCATCGAGTTAGCTTGTTGTAATAACCCTGCTGATTTTGTTTATTAGCTATGTGAGCTAGTGCCACTGGATTGAAGGCCGGTGCCTCTGGATTGAATGATGGCATGGGCCCAATCAGATCCACAACCAACTCGTCCCATTGCTGATCGACAAACTCTTGGTTAGCCATCCGCTCAATCTGTGCAGCATATTCTTCATGGCGTTCATAACCGTCGCACAAAGCTTTAACAGCTTCTTGCATCATGCCTTGCGGATCACCCATCTTCTTGAATTTGAAGACAGCTTCCGCATCCAAAATATTCCACTTAAAAGTATTCGCACAGACAACGGCTGTTGCTGATTGACTAGCAATCAACGGCACATGCTTGTCGTGACCATTGCCAATGTTGAACATCGACTCGACCTTCGACCAACCCGGTATCTCTATTCCTTCCTTGAACTTTAGAGACACATAACCAACAGCACCATTGTCGTAGGTACCAACCGATTCGATAGTCTCCACTAGTCCAGTGTCGATAAGTAAACCTGTTAGTTCATCAACCATAAACCGATGCTGAACTATCTGGTATCGACTACTTATTTCAGCATGAGCAAACGGATAGTTGACCATCTTCAAAACATTTCTGCCTTCAAGAATTTCTTCTACTCCATGATGCTGAATTAATATGGGTGTACGTTCCACCTCTGTCCAGTCAAAAGCTTCACGAGCTTTCTCCCAAGTGATGTGACCTACATTCCCTAACTTATGCCAAGGAGTCAACGCATATAAAGCGTGCTTGGCATCTAACTCTGTCATCCTATGTGACATTTTATTTCTCCTTTATTGAGATCTTCAGGAGAGAGGAGCTTGTCATTTATCAGGGAGGGAAGCTCCCCTCTCCCTTTCTTGCAGCTAATCAGGTAGCGCCCCATGTATACCCTTCGGCATTCGTGGTGCGAACATCCAATAGCTACGTCCTAGAAGCGGCGATCCTTCCACATTTCTTCGGTCACGCCTGCGTCCAATAGTTTGATTGCTATTTCTTTGGCACGTTCTTCAGCTTCACGTTCCATGTCATCAAGCATGGACCCGATATCGTCATCAATATGGTTGTCTAAAGCAAGCAACTCAAAGTAAGTACCCCGATCAGCGTCACCGTTTTCTGCCAGATCTTCTAATCTTTGTTGGATATAAAGTCTGATTCCCTCTGCTGTACTGCAATCAGGAATCCTTATAGTCTTCGCATGTATTTTCATGCTTCCCTTTCGTTTAGTTTAATTATATCAGATGTGGCTGCCGTTCCGTGACTGATTGTGACATAACACATCGAAACTCCCATGACTTAACTTAACTGCCGTAACCTGACGAGGCTTGGCTATGCAAAACCCGCCGGACCTCTGGCCGCCTTGACTGCCGTGACTGAACATTACAGAGCAGAACCCAACAGTCCCCGCCTTAGCTTGACAGTCCATAACTCTACTGCCTTAGCATTGCGTAGGATGACACAACTCTCCGTGCCATAGCGTTACTGCCGTGAAAAGTATTTCTTAATAGCAGTTGAAACAGATTTAAGTTCAGTGAACCCATCTATTTCCTGTTGTAAGTTAAGCAACTTAGTTTCAAGACGAACAAGTTGCTTGTTGTATTTCCAATCATCGTCCAACACAACAACAGAAGGATGATGACTTTGTGCTGCACCAGTACCACTACCACTTTGAGGCATCATAAACGCCTTCATCGGTACAGGTATTTCTTGACCGGTGCGAACAACTTTAATTTGGTATCGATTAATAAGCCGATACGCTTGTGCTTCCCTATATTTTTCACTAGCTACACTGTCATCCCATTCAAACTTAGAATGCAACGCAGACTTAGGGTTACGGGCTTTAGCAACAACAGCTTTAGCTGTTAGCTCACCCGTGTTGTCATAAAGTTCCATCAACTCCATGTACTCAGGAGTATCTGGCTCTTGTATTTCTTTAACCTTAGATACCATGTTCTTCCACTTTCTTCTCATCTATTTTGTATTTCCCATAGCTACCGCTATAAGACTTAGGAGCAGCCGCACGCCATTCACCAACACCACCACGGCCACCTTGCATAACCAATGCCAACACCGAATCGGCATCCATCACATCAGGCTGATACTGCACATGCAAAATAGCAGCCCACTCTTTATACTCAGCACGAGTACGCAAATCAGGAGAACCATTAGCATTACGCACCAAATCAGTACGCATATTCGGTTTACCAATAATCGGTATCAAATCAGGATCACCCGGTGCAGTACCACGCACAAAGATCTGTGTCTTAGCTAACACTAACGTCATCTGTTCAAACGCCCTAGCAGCAGTAACAGTGGCAGCTTTAAACGCTGCCGCTTTAATACCATCAGTACACTTAACGCCACCAATAGTGACAGGCTTAGGTAACATAATACGTGCATGTTTATAGTCCTCTAAAGGATCTTTAGGTGGACGTTCTTTAGTGTTGACCTTCTTACCCTGCATAGATTCGAGCATTTGTTGCTTTGACTTATGACCAAACTCATTCATAATCAAAGGCGTAACACCCTCAATAGGGATAACAAGTTCACGCTCCTCTAAAATCCTGAGCCTAATTACTTCAGGCTCTGGTTGATGAACAGGTACCGCTTTCGCAGCAGATTTCTTAGCTTTCGTAGGCATTGAAGCCCCTTTCATTATTATTTTTGAGATCTATAAAAACATCAACAGCGCCGAGATAGTTGCTTAAATACGCTCGACCAGTGGCCGTATCACGTAGCTGCCATCCCGATAACTTCTCGTCAAGCCTTAGCAATCCATCATCTATCATGCGGCGCAGGCATTTCTCTTTTGCTCCATAGCCGATTGCCCCAACGCCACCGAATCCGTAAACATTAGGTTCTGTATCGTTACCGCATGTCATACATGGGGCATGACACAAGACAACGGGAAGCGTAAAGTAGTGCCTCATTCTTGCGACCAAATCAATCCAAGTCTTTTCTTTGCTGAACGGCGATTCGCCTCCAGAAAGAGCGAACGCTGAAAGTATTTGCAGACGCCTTTCTGATCGGTGTAACCGGCGTCTTTCTGAACGTACCCATTCCTTCTGTTTCATCTAAAACTCCTTTGTCGTTAATTAAATTGTTGAACCTATGTAGCAGTTAGTTGGGTAAATGAAACCCGGTTTCATTTCGTTGCATACACCAACTCTGGTGTTGGGGTGGTTTTTCGTTAAGACTTGGGGTAAGTCGACCAAAAAAAGGGAGCCAAGCGTGACTTGCACGCCTGACTCCCAATTTCCCGGTGTGCCTTAGGCCCAGTCGCTGGGTGCTGCTGCACCTGCGTCGCCGCTGACGTTCTCGTCATTCTGCGAGGCTTCAACCTTACCCTCACGGGTCTTAGCCAACTTCGGTGCGGCGATCTTCCATTGGTAATCGTTGATTACCTTGTAGATCCGCTGCCGGTCAAGTGTCTGCTGATCGCCCCAATCGGCGTCAAGCTGCACCAACTGATGGACACGGTAACGACGGCTGTCGTTCTTGGTCATGTGCACCTCGTAGTAGCGTGCACCATCTGTCCACTCGTAGCGTGTGATAAACACGAAACGGCCAAAGTTCTCGTCGTCCCGTGCACGTGTGTTGCGGTCCTCCGGCGTCGACGAACCAGCGCTGCTCAACTTGTGAACTGCTGTCCAGTGTGCTTGTTCCAACACTGGGTACAGGTAGGTGTCATTGAAGTACGCTTGGTCTTCCTTCACCTCCGACTGGGCAACTTTGTTGGCACCCCAGTCGTTCATAATGTTGAGTATTGCCCTGTCATCATGCAGAGGCGGATTGTCACCGGTGTAGAAAGTGATGACCTTGCCCGGTCTGCTGTTGTCTAGGTCTTCCCACGCTGACTTCAGCGCATCAACCCAGTGGCTTTCAGTAGCGTTGACACTGTTATGCCCGGAGTTTTGCTCTTGGACTTCCACCATCTCGCCGGTGTGAACTGATCTGGTTTTGCTACTGTTTCTCTTGGCTAGGCCTCCCTTAACCTTGGCTATTAGCTCTGGGTTGTCGGTCCCCATTGCGTTCGCTATTTGTGTATCTGAACTTTTATTATCCAACATGTTTACTTTTCTTCTTTCTTTGTCGTTAGGAGCAGAGTTCCTCTACTCAGTTAAGTGTCAGAACAGGCAGGCCGAGTGGGCGTAGGGTCAAGATCCCGAAGCCGCCGAATCAGTTGTGTTACGAAACGGGTTTCTTCGTAACGGAACTGACACATCTATGATGTGGGCGGTCGGCCCTTGGGCCGAGGCTCTCTTGACGCAGCGCCCGCCGGTCTGCCTATTCCATCATCAATTTCCCGTATCGCCTTGGGCGATGGAAATTTATGACACCCGGCCACAGGGGTGGCAAATCCGCTCGCTTGCGGATTTAGGGTGCTCTCGACCGCCCGACCCGAGTCGGGTGGTTCTCGCTTCCACGTTCCCTGCGTGGAAGTGGATCGCTCCGATCCATCGAGAGTGGTTGTTACGACACTGAGTACTCCAGCAAGAGCCAAGCTCTGCTTGGGTAATCACGGCGCAGAGCCGTGATCTCGGCGTACACGTTTCGACAGGAATGCACCGCACTAGCGGTGCCTGTCGATGGCGGCCCCAAGCCGCTCGTTAATCGTTAATCGTTGTCGTTAAAGCTCAGGATAAGGCATATCCCCCCCACAACAAACTTAGTCTCACTCCCCTTGCGTGGTCTGGTTGGTTTATTCCCGGCGTACAGGGGGATGTGCCGAGCCACCCCCACATATATATATGAATATCGTTGTTTTGGGGAGTTTGGTTCAGTTGTTTGGGGGTTGTGTTGGTTATGTCCTTGGTGTCCTCCGAGTGTTGGGGCCTCTCTTGCCTTGACCGAGCCTCTCTGTGCTGGTCGCTCTATGCCCCCTCGTTGTGTTGGGCCGTCGTGTCTGGACATAGAGTCTGAAGCCCCTCTGACGGGCGATCGGACCGGTGTTAGCGGCGGGTAGGTTTGTAGTGTAACATCGGTTGCGTTCCCTTTCTTATTGTTTTGGAGATTTTTTATGGCTGAAGGACGAAAAAACCCGCCTAAGCGGTCGAACCTGCCCAAACCGGGTATCTATATGAAGATAAGGTCACACCAATCTCGTCAAAGAGGAGGTACGCTAAATCCTGCTGCTGCGGCTGCTCAGAGACGGTCCTCCAAACTTGGGTCAACCGCACGTCGTAATCCTTCGGCTAAAAGAAATCCTGCTCATGCGGCTGCGGTTGCGGCTCGTACTAGCGGTAAGTGGGGTGCCCGTGATAGACGTGACCACACCTACTCGAAAAGAGATGTATTGGATAATGTGAGCCCCGGTTATCCTAAGAGGACGGGTCTCTATGTCAGTGGGCCTTATCCTAGACTTGGATCTCAGCGCTACAACTTAAGGACTTACAGAGATGCTGACGTTTCAATGACTAACCCTCCTAACTGGGAATAGTGTGATGACTGAACGAAAAGATATGTCGGAAGCAGAACGTGTTGCTGCTGAACAGGCAGCTACCGAAGAGATTTTTCGGTTGATGCGTGGCGATGGCAACCAATCCCGTATTAATGACGGGAAGTTTTCACCCTCCTGATTGCCTTATGACAATCGAGGATGTGGCTGAAAAGGCGGATGCTTGGTCAGAAGCAATAAAAAAGATTATTAAAGCGATTACCGCTGCGATAGTTGCTTTAGCTACCGCTATTGGTGCTTTACTAATGTGGTGGCCTTTCGGACCAGACCCCGAACCTGAGATCCCTCCATTACTACAGGGAACAGGGTATGGTGCACAGTGTTCGCAGCTTTACAATACAATCGATCATAATTGGACTGAACAACAGTGGACTGTTTGGGAAAAACTTAAACGAGATTTGGATTGTTAAATCGTGGTTATCTATGGGTGCTCCTGTGAAGAAGAAGAGTGCATCTGCCACTTCTACCATTACGACTGCGCCTGCCAAGATTGTCCCGATTGTGCCGAAGATTGTTTTTGTTTTGATTATGCAGAATCTGTAGATGTGGAGCCGCTAACACTTATGGAAGTTTTTGAACAACACCCTGAACTCATGGGAGAGCGTGCAGACGTAGATCCTTTCGACGACGACGAAGTAATTGAATGTGATTTAGAAAATCCAGAGATTTGTGATTCTTGTCAATAAGGGGCTGATATGCCATCAGGTAAAGCGACAACAATAGAGAAATGGGCAGATTATCAAGCACTCCGCCGCCAAGGAATATCTCTCTACGCAGCTTCAAAGCAAACAGGGCTCTCCTACCACGCTTGCCGAGACGCAGAAAATGGGAAAGCCCCGAGAAACTACATCGCCGCCCAAGAAGCCCTCGGCAAAACAATTCAACCGGAGGTACCCCAATATGATGACCTTTGTCCCGAGGCGCAGGCGGCTTACGACAATATCGAGATTTTTGCGAAAAGGTATTTTGGAATTATTTTACAACCGTGGCAGATCGAAGCAACGGAACGCATTATGGGGCTCATGGACACGGAGTACGAAGAGTACGTCGTAATTAATGCCCCTCCGGGTACCGGAAAATCCACATTCTTTGCTAAAGTATTACCCGCATGGGCAACTGTGCGTAACCGAGCTATCCGTGGGATGATCGGTTCCTCAACACAACGACTAGCCGAATGGTATTGCCGCAGGTTGCGTGCCGAACTTGATCGAGCGCACCCTGTAAAAGCAGAGTTGAACGACGTTCGACTAAAACTGGCGGTTGACGCCGAGGCTACGTTGCAAGAGGACTTCGGCATGTTTAAACCAGACTCGACAGAGATCTGGCGGGCCGAAGCATTCACTGTTTTACAGAAAGACGACACACCGTTATCCCAAAAAGAACCTACATGGTCTGCTTTCGGAATGGATTCCGGTTTCCTTGGAGGCCGTTTCGATCTTGTCATATGGGACGACGTGTATGATCCCCGAAAAATGCGGTCAGCGGATTCTCGGGAAGATATGCGTCGATGGTGGGACGAAGTTGCAGAAACTCGTCTTGAACCGGGTGGGTTGCTAGTCTTGCAAGGCCAAAGAATGTCTGCTGATGACATATATCGGTATGCATTAGACAAGGTTGCACCGCCAGACGAATACGAATTAGATGAATTTGATCCCGAAGATGCTCCAGACGAATGGAGAAAATACAATCATCTCAAATATCAAGCGCATTATGAAGAAAATTGTGAAGGCGACCACAAACCTGACGCCGCACCTTGGCCCGAAGGGTGTTTACTTTACCCTCGGCGGCTCCCGTGGCGACGACTCCGACACGTTAAATCCCAAACCCCAGACCGATTCGAAGTCCTGTATCAACAATCAGACGTAAACCCTGCCAATGTTTTGGTAGATCCGCTATGGGTATCAGGGGGACAAGGCAAAGATGGTGTTCACCACCCCGGATGTTGGGACAATGACAGAGATCTTTGGGAATTACCCAAAAATGTTTCAGGAGAAATGTTTGTAGTAGCTACCGCAGACCCATCGCCAGCAAACTTTTGGGCTATTCAATGCTGGGCTTACAACCCCGAAACAGAATTTCGGTACCTTTTAGAGTCATACCGCAGAAAAATGGATGCACCAGCGTTTCTTGATTGGAGTCACGAAGAACAATCATTCTCAGGAGTAGCAGAAGACTGGTGGCAAATCAGTAACGACATAGGGCATCCAATAACTCATTGGATTATCGAAGCAAACGCCGCCCAAAAATTCATTCTCCAATACGACCATTTCAGACGGTGGGCTGCGTTGCGTAACGTCCAACTCATTCCGCATTACACACATTCAAGAAATAAGGGCGACCCTAAATATGGAGTACAAATGCTTGCACCCCTATGGCGTGTTGGCCGAGTGCGTTTACCCGGTAAACGAAACACAGAAGCACGCCCACATTCGCTTTTACTTATCAACGAAGTAACCCGCTGGAATGCTGAAGGAACGGGTTCTCGCACAGACGACTGTGTTATGGCAGAATGGTTCCTAGAACATAACTTAGAAAAGATCTATGTTCCGACTATAATAAATAATCGCCAGTGGCGACCTACTTGGATTTCTAGTGCAACCGAAGCATCGGTGAGGTAATTGTGAAGACAGTCGATGAAATTGTCTCCCTGTACACCTCACGTTCCCGCACAAATGATAGCGCTAAATCGCGAATGCGAACGCTTCGAGATTATTATAACGGTGATGTAATCGTACCACTACCAGAACTCGATACTGACGAACAATCCGCAGTTGCAAACCTTTTGTCACAAGGTCTTGACCAAACTGCAATGAGGATAGCTTCAACTTCTCCCGATATTTATTGTCCCCCATCGGACCCCTCTAAAAAACGGTCCCGTGACAATGCCACGAAACGACGCAAAGCATTGTTTGGGTGGTGGGAAAACAGTCGAATGGATTTACAGCTTGCTAAACGAGCAAGACATCTTATTGGTTACGCCACAACAGTTACCCAATTACGTTTCAACAACAAAACAGGTGCACCTGAATGGCATTTACGTGACCCGTTGACAACATATCCGGCGACGCTACTTAATGTTGATGATCTGCGTCCAAGAGATGTAATTTTTTCGTATGAACGATCCCTCGGTTGGGTACAAAAACACTATCCAGAAGCGGGACGCAAATTTGGTGGCGACGGCACAGCGACAGAAGATCAACCAATAAATCTGATCGAGTATATCGATGATGAAGAACAGGTTCTTATCGGTATGCGTGCCCCAGTACAAACAAGCATGTTTGTTACACCCGGCAATACGGAAAACAAAAGTATTATTATTGAACTAGAACGTGTCAATAATCCGCTTGGTCAAACACCAGTAGTGTGTGCCCAACGCATAAATCTTGATTCTGCCCAAGGACAGTTTGATGGCATTCTTGGTATGTACCAGATGCAGGCTCGCCTTATGGCGCTTGAAGTTATCGCTGTTCAAAAAGGTGTGTTCCCTGATACATGGCTTGTTGGTCGTGCAGGCGAAACACCTCAAATTGTTAATCCCGCAGATGGTTTAACTGGAGAAGTTGGTGTCATACGAGGCGGCGACCTGAAAGATATGTCGTTACAGCCCGGATATATGACAAACCCGGCAATCGACCGGTTGGAACGGGCGCAACGATTGACGGCTGGTATCCCCCAAGAATTTGGTGGTGAATCCACTTCGAATATTCGTACAGGACGCCGAGGCGATGCGGTGCTTTCTGCGGTTGTTGACTTCACAGTTCAAGAAGCACAACGAATCATGGCACGTTCATTAGAAGAAGAAAATCGTTTAGCTTTAGATATGGCGAAACGATATGCCGGTGGTAGAAAACGTAGTTTTTACGTCAGCACAAAGAACGCTAAAGGCCGTGTAGATTATGTTCCTAATGAGAACTTTGAATCGACTGATAATGTGGTTTCTTATTCGCATCCGGGGGCTGATATCAACAATCTTGTTATTGGGGGTGGTCAGCGTGTTGGTATGGGCACTATGTCAAAGCGTTCGTTCATGGCTATCGACCCACTGGTCGATGATCCTGAATTTGAACACGACACAGTAATTGGAGAACAGTTGGAGCAGGCGTTACTTGCTTCAGTCCAACAGCAGGCTTCCCAAGGAGCTATTCCTCCCGCCGATTTAGCACGAATCATGGATCTTGTGATGCATGACCAAATGGAACTTGCGGGGGCAGTAGAAAAAGTTCAGCGAGAAGCCCAAGAACGGCAAGCTGAACTGGTAGATGCTATGGCTCCTGAAGCGCAACCGGGATTAGCGATGCCGGGTATGGGGGCAGAAGCAGCAGTCGCCGTTGAAGAACCTGTTGCTCCCGAACCAAATCTTGAAGAGTTACTTGGAGCTTTATAATGCCACGAACAGGAATGGGTCAAAAGGGACAAGCTGTTCGTGCGGCCACCGGACAAGAGTATGGTCAAGTAACACAGCAGGAACAAGCGCAACAAATTGCTCCTTTGCCTGATGAACTTGCTTCAACACCAATGCCGACTCGGGCTCCACGACGAGAACCGGCAGGTTCCCGAGGAAGTCCTTTCCGTCAGTCGGAACGCACACTCGAAGATGTAAACGCTTTACCGCCTGTAGACGATGCTGTCCCTGATCTTCCCCCTCAACGTGCACGGCTTATAGCTCCGGCGATGCACATGATGTACAGCATCGCTGATAATGCTTACTCCGATCCGGCTCTTCGCCAATTTGTGCGACGTATGGAAAACTTTATTCCAGCTAAATATGAACCGTTGCCATGAGTTTCAGCGAACGGCTCGACAAAATAGTCGATGCTCCTTTTGATCTTGGAGCGCAGGCCGCTGATTTTTTTGTAGACGCAGCAGTTCACACAGCAAAAAACATTAACCCGATAGATGCTCTCATTGAGTCTTTCAAAGACAACATTATGGGGATGCAGTCCGAAACTGGGACCGGGGAAAAAAATGTTGCAAGTGCATTAATGGGGCCGGAAGGGGTTATTGGTGCACCAGTAGGCGCATTACCCGGTTTTATACGTGACCCGTTCAGCACTCTTATTTGGACTCCGTTCATGGAGTCAATGCAGTTCACCTACAAAAACTTTATTGACCGCCCAATCGGGACACTTGCCACAGTCGAACGAATGGTTTCCTCAGAAATAGGTGGCGAAGATACAAACATTCTGGAGAGATTCGGCAACCTTGGCGAACAACTCGTTCCCGGTATGGGTGACAGCAAACTCTACAACTGGAGTACATACCAACAAGCGTGGGATGTGACACAAAGCCGAAGTGCAGGTCAAGCGTTAACCTTATCTGCGTTTCATATAGACATCATGGACCCGAAAGCTCTTGAAGAGTTCAAGGGAACTGACTGGTATTTCGCAACGTCGGGCATTATTGACTTTGCCTTGAACATTGGGCTTGACCCTCTCTATTTGACTGCTCGTGCAGCACGCTGGGGTTATGCAATGCGGCGAGCCAAAGAAACTTATAAGGCGACCAGTGTTTATGACCCGAAGATGTTGCAAACAAGTCTCGCACCATTCGAGTTTCGTCCAATAAAACCGAACCGTAAAGGACAGCCACGTTTACGTGACGAAGCGTTCTGGGAAAACTGGAGTTACCGACCCACATTCCTTGACGAAACAGTCGCACCCACTGTAGATGAAGTAATCAATAGTGCAGGGTTCGACAAGTTCCGTGCAGAAATCTGGAACATAGCTGAAGAAGTTCGAGCTAAAAGGGCTGGAGATCCTGATGCTTTAGCTCCAGATAATCGTTTAGTTCATCCAGTTATATATCTTGATGCGGAAAATGTTATTGGTCACAAATTACATCAAAGAGTTTATGGACAACTCAGCTTTTCAGAGGTAAAGAAATTAGGTGGAGGGCCGATTGCGGATGAAGTTCTTTACCACGGTTCACGTCATGCAGATTCTAGCAATTTAGGTACATACCTTGACCCTCAAACTGGTGATCTTATTCTCTACGCTAGAGAAGCTGTACCGGGACAATCAGGAATTTCGCTTGGTACTGACATAAACGCCGCTATTGATTATGCGAAAAGAACAGAGAGCGCACTTTACGGTCCGTCAACAGGAGATGGAGTTATTTTTGAAATTGATGCTTCTGTAATGTCTCAAATTGTTGAAGACGCTGGTGGGATTAAAGATACTCGTTTCACTTCCGAATATCGTGTTGCCTTCGAAGGACCACATAATCCAGACAAGTTCATAAGAATCCCTAAAGACAAGTTCCGTGTAATAGACACTAGGGCTCCTCGTACCGGCCCCGAAGCTGTTATTCGTGCCCGACGTTTAGAATTAGAAGCTAAAACTCCAGAAGAACTGTGGGACGAGGTTAGAAACACAGAGAAGGCTACAGGCAAAAACCATAAGAGCGACGAGGTTAGATTCCCTAAAAGGCCTGAAGGATCAGCCCTTAGAGAACCTAGTTTACAAGATCCGGCGTATCGAGCCAAATTAATTGATTGGATGCTTGACACAGAAAGGAAAGCCGATAGCCCCAGAGTCGAAACTCCGACAAGAGTCGAAACTTCAACAAGATTTGAAGACGAGTTCGGGAAAGCATTTATCGACGCAGGCAAACAAGGACGCCTTGGCAAAGGCTGGGACCGACCAGCACAAGATATGTACACGTGGGGACAAACGATTGCCAAAGTCATAGGCGACGGACCAGTCACCAATCAGAGTTGGTTACCGTTCGACAATCTAATGAAGGTTGCTTTAGCTGGTACTGGTGGCTTCCCGGCATTGGAACGGCAAGCCGGTTTACTTGCCTCAATCATGTTCCAAGTAGACAACCTTGGCGGTGGCCGAGCACTCGTAGATGAGATGCAAAGGATGACCGACGAGATTCTTGAACTTGAACGGCGAAGCAACCAGACTAACGATTTACAAGAAGTCGATACGATAGCTCGCCGGGTTCGCGAACTTGAAAGCGCAAGAGCGGCATTAGCTAACTCGAATCCTCAACTTGTAGACGACGTTATGGAAGTTGTCGCTGACGCTTTGAATCAAGGCGAAACCGGTGTCGCTAACCTTTTGGGGCAAATAGATACCCCATCGTTCCGCACTCCCGAAATGGGGACACCCGAGTTTAACCAAATGTGGAAAGACCTCGGGGATTTAAAGAATACACCGTGGAACGCAATTCTTTCCCTTAAAAACAATATCGTAGAAACACTCATTAAAGATGTTCCCAACGGATTTGGCACGCCCACAGTCTTAGATAAATACGCTACCGAAGTTGGCAACAATGTTGTTAAAGCAGCAGCAGACGAAATTCTTGATGCACACCAAGTACCCACTCTTCCAGATGCACAACTTCCCTATCTAGGTGTAAGCAACAGACTTGGCTACAAAGCCAAAACCTTCTTTGAGAAATCTGGAACCTATCGAAATGTTCGGGGCACGAACGCTGTCCAAATGATTGTCGATAAAGTCGCCCAAAACATTATTGATCTACAACAACCCAGCGCTGCTTATATACAAGTTGAGCGAATGCTTCGAGATGTGCAACGCATCCCTGCGGCACTAGCAACAGAAGTTCCTTACGCCCAAAGAAACATTTTGGAAGCTGCTGGCCTTAACGCCGACGACGTACTCATAGAGTTCCTCAACAAATCCAACGACCGTAATGCTCTCGCAGCACACTTTGATGATGTTGTAAAAAGAATCAACGACACAATCATTGAACAGTTAGGGCCAATACTTGACGACGGCCTTGAAGTTACCTTAGGCGCAGACGACTTACGGCAAATTCTTAACGGCCAAATCATTGACGCAAAAGAAATTCTGAATAAAGCCGCCGACGAAACACAACGGTCCTTTGGCAACGTGGACTTCACGGAAGTTATCTGGGAACAAAGCAGAGGCGAAACAATTAAGCGGCGTATCCCAATCAGCCCAAGCCAAATGCGTAAAGCCTCATTGGTGCCACGCTACGACCTTATAGATCGTTACGTCAAAATGGTTAAGGGCGACATGAAAACCATTCCCACACCAGACGGCCCCAAACAAATCAACATAGCCCCCGAACGTGCCAAAGTGCAAGCAGCACGACGAATGATAAGTACTGCTTGGAAACGAGGAGTTCTTTTAACCCCACGTTGGCAAATGGTTGTCAATGTTGACTCCATGTTGCGTAACTTCGCTCATCTCGGAGTAGCAGACTCTATGGCCGGTATGGGACACAGGCTTGACAGGCTTCGGGCTCGTTGGTTGGAGCGTGCTGGTACTGACGTTCAAGGAATTGTTCTCGGCAAAGTTGATGAAGTATTAGGCGAAGACGGAGTAGGGCTTACCTTTGTAGAGAAAGTTCAGGAATACAACAAGCGTTATGACGAAGGAACAGTAGAAACAAACTACGAAGGTTTGATGGATGAAACCATCAGAGAAGAATATGCAGCAGGTAGACAAAAACGTCGCACAGTATTCATGTCTGGACTCGGCCTTTTCTTCGCAGGACCAGCAGGCGCAGCAGCATCAGGAGCAATGTATGGGCGACATGCACGCAAAAGCCAAGTTCTTTTAGCTCGACGTAAAGTATCTACAGGATACGGCGAAGCGTTGCTTCTTGATGCCAAACATATGGTCGATGAAGTAGAACAAGCTGAACGTGCACTATTGGAAGGACTTGACGATAGATCGGTTCTTGAATTTGATTTCCTAACTCCTGAAGAAGTAAACAAACTCGGTGCAGATATGACACTGGCCGAAGTTCTCGCCCAAGCAAAGAAAGACAGACGAGAAGCAGCGAAACTATTGGCCGCTCGTTCCGAAGGAGTCACCAGCTACCAAAAAATGGTGGTTGAAAACTTTCGGAAAGAACACCCAGAGATTGCAGGCAAATTTGATGAAGCAGCCGAACTCTTAGGAGACATAGGGTACGGCCAGTCGATGCTCGGATCGAATGCTATGCCTAATCCGTGGGGCGACAACCCACAGGTCCGAGCAGTAAACGAACGTCTTAATAGTGCTAACCCCACGAAACGCCAAATCTGGTCTGACACAAATGCAGAAATGCGGCGAAACGAAGCGTGGGAAGAATCTCACCAATACAACATTGCAGATCCTTACGAAGCAGAAGCCTTCGTGCGAGCTTACAACGCATTCATCCAAAACCATGCGAGTAGTCCGGGGATGGCAGGGCAGTCAGTTCAAAGAGATTTTTGGCGGCAACAATGGCTCGGCAAAACAGATGACGAAATCTATGAATGGTTGAGTACTGAAGGGCGACCTGTTCTGGATAGCTTACCTGATGAGTGGCGAAGCCCAGAAGCACGAATGGAACTGATTCGCCGTACACGGTATGAAGCGAACAGTCTTGTACCGGACTTACCTGAGTTTGCAATTGTCCGAGAACGACTTGCTAAAGGTGAGCTTATTGAATGGAATCGGGATATAGCACCTATCGTTGATCGTTTGGGAGAACGAGCGAAAACAATTTTAGATGAAGTTGCATACACAGGGGACATACGTGATATTCCGACAGGAACCGTTGTCGATCAAGCTGTTTACTATGCAGTTATAAACAAGTTGGATGACGCAGTTTACTTGGAGGGGAGTAGCGCAGTTTCCAATGCGGCAAAAGATGTACTCCAACTCGAATTCATTGAGTTAATCCGAGGGATCGGGAAACAAATTGGTGCTGACGATCTACGGGGAGTCAATCGAACTGATTTCACTGATCGTCTTGCACCTCTTATCGATTTTGGTAAAACAGTTAATGACTCCTCATATTTGGATGGACTCAAAACTGGGACACAAATTAAACAAGCCAAAGAAATTATTCGTCACGTAACTGACACATGGTTTGAAAACCTGACAGAAGTTGAAAATGTTGTTTCACGTGGAACAATGTTCGAAGCAGCATACGAACGCCAAATGGCAATCGAGATGCAACGCTACCGGAACAGCGACGGATCGTACACAATTCCCGAAGCAGGTAACGCCATAGAAGAAATGGCTACACGTTCTCGCCGGTACGCTTTAGATGAAACTAAAAAGATTTTGTATGAACTTGCTGACCGTACACGGTTCGAAGAAATAGTTACAGAACTTTTCCCGTTCCTCGGGGCATGGCAAGAAGTAGCGACACGATGGATGGGGCTAGCAGGCGAAAACCCTGTGTTCGTTGCCCGTGCTTTACGAGCATGGAACCTTGTTACTGGCGAAGACGAAGATGGTAACCCTCGCATTGTTATGCCAATGCCCGGATTCCTTGACTCCAAGATTGGAGACATAAGACTCTTTGGGAAACTTTCACAGTTAGCGAACGAAGAGATCAACCTTAACCTTGAATCTGCTTCCATGATCGGCGCTCTTCCCGGTTTCGGTCCACTTGTTTCATTCTCCGTTTCTGAATTGATTGTAAGCAACCCACAGCTAGATGAATCTCTTGGTTGGATGCTTCCTTACGGATTCGTAGAAGGCGAAGAGATATATACACGATTCCTCAATTCGCATACTCCGTCTTGGATTCGTAATGGAGCTAAAGCTACTGGTATGACTGATGCCGGTAAAGCGCAAACCGCAGCCAGAGTAACCCAAGACATGATTACCCAATACGTTGAAGAAGGACGAGAACTTCCACAAAATGCGACAGAGTTAGCTGCATTCGAAGAAGAGGTTTATCGGCGCACACAAGCAATCTTTGGTATAAGGATGCTTCGTTCAATAGCCGTCCCAGTTTCGTTCCGTCAACAATCACCATACTGGGGAATCATCAACGAGTATTGGAAAGTACAAGAAGAACATGGCCCTGATGTGGCAACCGCATGGCTTCTCGAAAATCATCCAGATATGTGGGCATTCACAGCACGTACAACAATGGCCCAAGGAGTTAGAGCAGGCACATTAGAAGGCCACCAAAAATATAAAGAACACCAAGACTTCATGGAAAACAACCCTCAACTAGCTCCACTAGTCCGAGGCGAATACGGTGCACTTGATGTCCAATTCAATTACAACCGTGCAGTTGCAGAACTCGAAGCACGAGATGGCCGTCGAGATTACATGGACCCGGCAGGCATTCTTACCGATGCGTCTGTCAGTATGGGTTGGAGAGAATGGCGTGTCTTCCGAAACTCGATGGACGACGAACTTCGTAACCGTGCAATGGGTGGAGGCTCGTCAAGTCTTTTAGCTAACTCAAACTTTGATTTGTGGAAAGATCGTCGCAAATTTATTGAGGATCTCGGACGAGAAAATTCTTTCTGGTTAGAAGAGTTCAATACTTTCAGCCAACCACAAGTACAAAAAGAAGTTCTTGCCGGTTTACGAGAGTTTATTTCTTTAGAAGAGTTTGCGTATCGGCCTGAGATTCCCCAGATCGCAATGTTCGTTGGTAAGCATGACCAGCTTGCTTTGAAGATGGTGAAACGTGCTGAGGGTACCAACAACCGTAACTATTTGCGGATGAGTTATTCTGGTAACCAAGACATTCGTCAAGAGTGGGACGTTTTCTTGTTGGAAGTATTAAGTTACCCCAACTTCGGTCCAATCTATGACAGGTATTTTAGTAACATGCTTTCAATTTCTGTAGGTAATTTGCCTACCGGTTTAATGACCGAATATGAGGTAGCGGCGTAATGGCAGGCAAAAGATGGATTCCCGATTTCTTAGAAGAAGGTATGCTTTCGTTTTTCGATGTGGTCGCTGAAGTTTTTCGGTTACAAGCTGAAGGGAAGATGACTGAAGCTGAAGCTCATATCGCTGTTGCCGAAGCTGTGAAAGATGATTCGGGTATATGGGAGTGGCTTAAGAACGCTTGGGATTCGGAGGAGGGTGAGCTAATACGGAAACAATTCACAGTTGACAAAGGGGTAATATCCGATTTAAGGGAGGACGACGAAGAGGAAGAAGAAGAAGAAGAACCCACTCCTTTGGATATTGAAGAAATCACAGAGGATTATGAAAAACAAGGGGTAGCTCCCGAAGACATTCCACGAGATGCTGAAGGCAACGTCATTCCTTTACCGGAACGTACTGGAGAACAAGCTACTTATCTTGAACGTATCCCTGATCCTGCTGGTTCTGGCCGTTCACTGGTTCCCGACACATACATTCAATCTCAGATTGACCCAGAGAACTGGGCTGCGTGGACCCCCGTTGAGTTTGGTGAACCAGAAGGACCATTAGACCGAGGCCAATATGACTTGGCTCCAGTCACCGGACAAATGGGTATCCAAGATCTTGAAGTGTTCGAAGCTCGCCCGGAGTCACCGATGATGAAATCTGTTATGGGTGAAGACTATATGTCTCTTCGGTGGACAGATGATCCCGAAGCAGGTATGTCTTTTTCACCGGCTCTCATCGAAGATGTCCCGTTTACCTACACCAATGCTTACGAAGTCTATTTGGCGCAAACACCAGAGAATCAAAAGCGTATCGCTGAAGGTTTAGCTTTAGGTACGGGTAATACTTCGTTCATGTATTCCGCTATTGGTGACACAATGTTCACTAACCCGGATGCCATCTATGCAGATGAGAATGTTCGTAGGGCTTTAATTCAGCAACAGTCGTATGCACAAAGTATGGCAAACATTACTGAAGGTGGGTTCACTGGATTGGGTGGTGAATACATACCTGAAGTTTGGAATCCTGAAGAGGTCCAAAACATTTCAGATGAATTGTTTCAGCTTGCTAAAAACGCTGGAGCGGTAGTGTCTATCGGTTCGTCTTATGGGAATGCTGTGGCTAGCAAAGTTATGGCTACGTTGACAGGTAAGAGTGGTGACGATCCGAGGTTCCGTGCTCTGGTTACAAAGTGGACTGATGAGATTCAAAGGGAAACAATGGGTCGCAAAAATGTTACTCAACCAGAGTTGCAAACCATGTTCGGGGAACGCATCGAGGGTGAGTTTGCTGACGAAGTTGCGACTAGCAACAATTTGAGTAGAGCTAACACCTTGGCGAAGGTGATGGGAATAACAGTCTGATGAATCTAAAAGAACTCCAACACGCTGTTATCACGGGTCTTTACAGTCTCGGATTTCGTGGCGAAATTATTCCACATCTAATGGCGCTTGCCCAAGAAGAAACGCATTGGTTGACACCTATGCGGACTGATCTTAGAGACAAGCAACATGAGACCGTTCGTGATGTTGAAAACAGAGAATATTCTCTTGGATTCTGGCAAGTAAATGTCACTGATAAAGATCCTCAGGGCCGTGATTTAAGTTATCGATGGGGTGCCCCCACAACAGACAAGGGTGGACTTGATTTCAGTTCCCGAGAATCTCTGAAAGATGCGCTTCTAAATAATGTGGATGATAATTTGCGTGCACTTGCATTAGTTGTTTCCGAGCGAGTGCGCAGAGGTCAAAATATATATGATGAATGGGTTAATAGCGAAAAGAAATTAGATAACAATAGTCAACCGAACTGGCAACAAGAGTTTGGCGATCTAGCAGATAAGTATTTGCCTGCGGATTGGGACGTTGAAGATGATCTAGAGCTTTTCCGTCGTAAACAATTTGTTAAGCCAGACAACATAGGGTACAACCCGGCTGGTATTGCTGAGATACAGGCGGTTGTCGGTGTAACGGTTGATGGCTTCGATGGTACTGAAACGCAAGAAGCTATTGAAAAAACAGAAGATATGACTGGTGAGGACATAACCGAAACACTTAATGATTACAAACGGATGTACCCTGATTTTGTTACTGACCCGTGGCAAACAGGACAGTTCAATTTAGGCCCGGAAACAGAAGATATTGAGCCAGTTATTTATGATGACCAAGGCAACATAGTTTCTGGTGGTCCTGAAGTTATGGTCGGAGAAACTGCTAGTTTCGAAGGCCCCCCTACGGATGCTCCGCCTGTCATGGGGGAAGAAGAAATAGTTATTGAAGACCCAAATCGGTCAGGACAATTCGCTAACCCGGAACAAGATTTAGAAGAAAGCATTGAGTCCAAGACATCTAAGCTAGATATTTTGATGTGGGAGTACTTACGAGGAAATCCTTCAGTATTAGTTGAACACCCGATTACGGGTGAAATGGTTGATCTTGTTGAACTCATTGAAGAGAATCCTCTTGGCCTTGAAGATGGCACTCCAGAAATGGAGCAATGGATTAAAAGTATTTACTACCAGACCGATCACTATCAAGACAGTGAAGTTGGTAGAGCAGACAGAGAATACCA
>Ga0315316_10000031_pt1 | contig 62334 bp, 73 predicted proteins | sample M160m3416metaG_FD_203702 | JGI IMG/M metagenome (GOLD analysis project Ga0315316, IMG submission 203702) | Ammonia-oxidizing marine archaeal communities from Monterey Bay, California, United States - M1 60m 3416 | ecosystem: Environmental > Aquatic > Marine > Intertidal zone | place: USA... | reverse complement strand
AGCAGGTGCTACAGTCATTATTAACTATTCCAACTCTAAAGAATCTGCACAACAAGTATTAAGTCAGATAGAATCTGCTAATGGAAGAGGTGAGATAGTTCAATTTGATGTTTCTGACTTCGACTCTGTTGACCAATCAATTAAAGATTTAATCGACAAATATGAAAAGATAGATATTTTGGTAAACAATGCTGGAATCACTAGAGACTCTTTATTCATGCGAATGAAGGAAAATCAATGGGATGAAGTTTTTGATACTAATATTAAAGGTGTTTTTAATTGTACTAAAAGTGTTATTAGAATGATGTTAAAAAATCAATATGGGAAAATAATAAATATCACCTCTGTAGTTGGCGAAATGGGAAATCCTGGACAAGTTAATTATTCATCAACCAAATCTGCACTTATGGGTTTTACAAAATCCTTAGCTAAAGAACTGGGCTCTAAGAATATAAATGTTAATGCTGTAAGCCCAGGATTTATTGAAACAGAAATAACTGATGTTTTGTCAGATTCTATTAAAGATAAATATAAAGAGATAATTCCTCTCTCAAGGTTTGGGCAACCAGAGGACGTTGCTAAAGCCGTATTGTTTTTAGCTTCAGATGATTCATCATATATAACTGGAGAAGTTTTAAAAATTAATGGTGGTTTATACACTTAATGGAGGACTATTATGTCAGAAGAAATTAAACAGAAGGTGATATCTTTAATTGCAGAGCAATTAGGTAAAGCAGAAGATGCGGTTACTCTAGACTCGCAATTTATCGAAGATTTAGGTGCAGATTCCCTAGACTTGGTTGAGCTTATCATGAGTATGGAAGATGAGTTTGGTGTTGAAATTGCCGATGAGGATGCGGAAAAAATTCTAAAGGTAAGCGACGCTGTTGATTACGTTGTAAAGAATTCTAAGTAATAATATGAAAAGAGTTGTAATAACAGGAATTGGAATGTTGTCATCTTTAGGAATAGGAGTAGGTGACATTTGGCCAAAAATAAAGGAAGGAGTCTCTGGCGTTGACTTTTTAAAGAAAGTTGATGCTTCAGATTTAAAAACAAAGTTTGGAGCCGAAGTTCCTGAAAGTTTTAATCCTGAAGATTTTATGGATGCAAAAGAAGCAAGGAGAAGCGATCCTTTTATAAGATTTGCTGTAGCTGCCGCTTCATTGGCCCTAAAAGATTCTAATCTGGAGATAACTGATTCAAATTCACATCTTGTAGGATCCTATATAGGTTCTGGAATTGGTGGTATTCAGACCTTTGTTGACAATACTCTTGTTTACAATGATAAGGGTCCATCAAGAGTTTCACCTTTTTTTGTTCCGTCAATGGTTCCAAATATGGCAGCAGGGTACGTTTCTATTTTTAACAACTTAAAAGGACCTAACTGTGCAGCTTGTACCGCTTGTGCAGCAGGGGCACATTCAATAGGATATGCAGCAATGATGATTGAAAGAGGAGATGCTGTGGCAATGGTTGCCGGAGGTGCTGAGGCTCCCCTGGTTCATGTAGCAATATCTGGCTTTAATGTTATGAGGGCTATTTCAACAAGGAACGAAAACCCAAGCGCTGCATCAAGACCATTTGATAATGATAGGGATGGATTTGTCATGGGCGAAGGTTCTGGCCTTATTGTCTTAGAAGAAATGGAGCATGCAAAAAAGCGTGGTGCAAAAATATACGCAGAGTTAATTGGCTCAGGTATGAGTGGTGACGCTCACCATATAACTTCTCCAAATATTGATGGGCCAGTTATTTGTATGGAGTCCGCTTTAAAAAATTCTAAGATAAATCCTGATGACGTTGACTATATAAATGCGCATGGAACATCTACTCAGCAAAATGATATAAACGAAACAAATGCAATAAAAAAGGTATTTGGCAGTCATTCAGATAATCTTTTAGTTAGCTCAACTAAGTCTATTACTGGACACCTTCTTGGAGCTGCAGGGGGTCTCGAAGCTGGAATTACATCTTTAGCGCTTCACGAAGGGCTAGTGCCGCCAACAATAAATTTAGATAATCCACAAGAAGGATGCGATTTGAATTATGTTCCTCACCATAGTGTTGATAAAGAAATAAAAATTGCCGTTAGCAACTCATTCGGATTTGGAGGAACTAACTGTACTTTAATTTTTAAGAAGTTCGAGGATTAATAATGAAAATTGCGATAGGTTCAGACCATAGAGGCTTCATTTTAAAAGAAGATTTAAAAGATTATATCCAAAAATTGGGTTTTGATTACAAAGATTTTGGAACCTTCTCAGAGGAGAGCTCAGATTACCCTGACTCCGCAGCCGAAGTTTCATTGAAAGTTTCTCAGGGTCAGTATGACAGAGGAATTTTGATATGCGCTTCTGGCTCTGGAATGAATATTGTTGCCAATAAATATCCTAATATCAGAGCAGTAGTTGCAAATGATGTTAACTTGGCCATTATGTCTAGAGCACACAATAATTCGAATATAATAACATTAGGGTCAAAATATGTTTCCACTGATGTAGCGAAAAATATAGTTGAGTTGTGGTTGACTACAGATTATGAAGCAGGAAGACACGATATTAGGCTAAATAAATTGAAGCAAATTGAGAATATTAATTTCGCGGAGTAATATGAAAAAATTTTTTGATGATATTAAATCAGAATTAGGTAAAATCTCTTGGATAAATAAAAGAGAAAATATTAAATCAACTGGCGGAGTTGTTCTTGTAACTGTAATTCTAGGAATTTTTCTTTTGATGGTTGATTTTATTTTGTCTTCAATTACTGAGTTTTTGTTAGGTGGTAAATAGATGGCAGATAAGTGGTATGTTGTACATTGTAATACTGGATCAGAAGATACAGTAAAAAGATATATAATTACACAAATGAAAATGGATAAATGTGAAGAATTAATTTCAGATATTCTTGTGCCAACTGAAACTATAGAGGAGCAGCTAAAGGGTGGTAGAAAGAAAACATCTGAGAAGAAATTCTTCCCCGGTTATCTTTTAGTTAAAACAGAGTTGAATGAGGAATCATGGCATTTTTTAAGAAACATTCCTAAAGTTATTGGTTTTGTTGGTGGAAAAGTTAAAGATGGGAAATTGATTGTTGAGTCAGTTCCTACGGTAGATGAATCTGAAATTAATAAAATGAGAAATAAAATTGAAGAGGGTACTCTTAAGCCTACTCCAAAAGTTATTTTTGACAAAGGTGAATCTGTTAAAGTAATAGAAGGACCTTTTGAGAATTTTACAGGTATGGTAGAAGAAGTTAAAATGGAGAAGGGTAAAATACAAGTTCTAGTTGAAATCTTTGGTAGGGCGACTCCTATAGACTTAGACTTCAACCAAGTGGAGAAAATTTAAATGAAGAAAGTTCAAGGATCTTTGAAATTATTGTGTGAAGCTGGAAAAGCTTCTCCTGCACCTCCTATAGGTCCAGCTTTAGGGCAAAAAGGAATCAACATAATGGAGTTTTGTAAAGCTTTTAATGCTCAGACTGATAAATTGGAAGGCTTGTTGCCTGTTGTAGTTACAGTCTATTCTGATAAGTCTTTTTCATTTGTTGTTAAAACTCCACCTGTTTCATACTTAATTAAGAAGGCTGCCAAAATAGATAAGGGCTCAAGTACAGTACCTTTAGTTAAGGTAGGAAAAATCTCTGAATCGCAATTAGAAGAAATTGCCAAAACTAAGATGGATGATATAAACGCAAACGATATAGAAGCTGCTAAGAAAATTGTGGAAGGAACAGCGAGAAGTATGGGAGTTGAAATTAAAGGGTAGGTAAAATTATGAAGACATCAAAAAATAAAAAAGCTATTTTAGAAAATGATAAGATAGACAAGAATAAATTTTATTCTCCAAGTGAGGCAATTGAAATAATTAAAAGTATTAATACTTCAAAGTTTGATGAAACTATTGATTTGTCTATCCAGCTTGGAATTGACCCTAAAAAGTCTGATCAACAGATAAAAATTGCTACTGTTCCTCCAAACCCTTTGGGCAAGAAAGTTAGAGTAGTTGCTATATGCAACGGAGAGCATGTTAAAAAGGCTGAAAATTCAGGCGCCGATCATGTTGGTGGAGATGATATTATAGAAAAAATTATTAACGAAAAATGGACTGATTTTGATATTTTAGTTGCTATACCTGAAATGATGCCTAAAATCGCAAAATTAGGACAAGTTCTAGGACCAAAAGGACTAATGCCTAGTCCTAAAATGGGAACAGTTACCAACGATGTAGAAAAAGCAATAAAAGATGCAAAAACAGGAAGAGTAGAGATTAAAAATGACAAACTCGGCCTAGTTAATTTCCCATGTGGTAAAAAATCATTTGAAATTGCAAAAATTATGGATAATCTATACTTCTTAGTTCAGTCGTTAAATAAATCTAAGCCTGCATCTTCAAAAGGTAATTACTTAAAGAAGGTAAGCGTTTCTAGCACTATGGGACCGGGTTTTAAGATTGATGTTTCATTGCTGAAGGAAGAACTAAAAAAATATAATGGAGCAATAGCTTAGTAAGATGTTAGGAAAGCAGCAGAAAGAGCAAATAGTAAACAACTTCAAGAGTTCATTCTCAGATACTCCTTCTTTTTTATTAGTAAATTTTAGGGGTGCAAAAGTATCTGAATTTGAACTTTTGAGAAAAAAGTTAAGGGCAAATAACGCTGTGCTTACGGTTGTTAAGAATAATTTGCTTAAAAAGGCTTCCGCTGATACAGAATTTGAATCAATTTTTACAGATTCATCCGGAGAAACTGCTATTACTTTTTTGGAAGAAAATTATGTAGAAGTGACTAAGACTTTCGTTGAAATAGAGAAAGAACATCCAAACCTTGAAATTCGTATAGGTTTTATAGAAGGAAAGTCGGTTAATAAATCTGAGCTAGAAAAAATATCAAAGCTACCTTCAAGAGAAATACTGATTACTCAAGTCCTTTCTTTGTTGAATCAACCATTAATTAAATTTATTAATGTATCACAAGCAATTCCCAGAAATTTAGTTAATGTATTAAATAACTTGAAAGATAAAAAATAAACGTATATAATACGAATTCAATATTTGGAGGATTTTTATGCCTGAACTATCAAAACAAGACGTTATTACTTATCTAGAAAAAGCTAGTTTACTTGAAATATCTGAGCTAGTTAAAGATATAGAAGAAAAATTTGGAGTCGAAGCTGCTGCACCTGTTGCAGTTGCTGCTGCTGCAGCACCTGCTGCTGGAGGAGACGCTCCAGCTGCCGAAAAAACAGAATTTAGTATAACTTTAGCTGAAGCTGGGTCTGAAAAGATTAAAGTTATCAAGATTGTTAGGGAAATTACTGCTCTTGGATTAAAAGAAGCAAAAGAGCTTGTTGAATCTGCACCTAAACCTCTTAAAGATGGTGTTAAGAAAGACGAAGCAGAAGAAGTGAAGAAAAGGCTAGAAGAAGTTGGCGCTAAAGTCACATTAGATTAGTCTTAGTATTTATTTCGCTTAATCCAAGGAGAGTATTTTTTGTATAAAGATAATATACTTTTAACAAAGAAAAGAATTAGTTTTAGTAGTAAGTCTGAAAATAAGGCCGATACACCTGATTTATTAAGTGTTCAGAAGGAATCTTTTGATAACTTGATTCAAAAGGGTTCTGATCCTAGCAACAGGCTCAATGTTGGCTTAGAAAAGGTTTTTAAGGCCTCATTTCCTATAGAAGATTACAATAAAAGAGCAACATTAAATTATGTTTCTTATCGATTAGAAGACCCTAAGCATTCAGAGTCTGAATGTAAGTTGAAGGGGTACAATTATCAATCTTCAATCCATGCTACATTTCAATTGGTAACATGGGAATTTGATTTAGATGAAGCCGGAAATAATATTGTTGAGACAAGAAGGTTTGGTCGTGCAATAGAACAAGAAGTATATTTCGGCGAAATTCCTATTATGACTACGAATGGTGCATTTATAATAAATGGGACAGAAAGAGTTATAGTAAATCAGCTACATAGATCTCCTGGAGTTTTTTTTGATTCTCAAAAGGATTCAAAAAATTTAACAACTACCAATAAGACATCTTTTACTGCAAGAATAGTGCCACAAGATGGTAGATGGCTAGATTTTGAATTTGACTCAAAAGATGTTTTACATGTAAGAATTGATAGAAAAAAGAAATTTCACTCAACACTTCTTTTACTAGCGCTTGGTGAAGGAATTGAAGATATATTAAATTCCTTTTATTCAAAAGAGAAAATAATTTACGACCCTGAGACAGAAAAATTTAGTAAGGAAATAAATTCAAGTTTATTGTCTTACCAACGAGCATCTGAAGATATCTTTGATCCATCTGGAGAAAGGATAGTTGCTGCTACTAGAAGGTTTTCTGAGAGAATAATAGAAAAAATAAAGTCAGCTAAATTAAAGACGCTACCTATTAATGAAGATGATTTAATTGGCATGTTCTTGGTTAATAGTTTTCATAAGAATACAGAGGAGCCAGAAGCTCTAGAAAACTCACTGATACAGGAAATAACTGAGGATACAATTAATTACATTAAAGAAAATAAAGTTAAATCCTTTGATACTTACTATGTTGATAATAGTTCCTTTACTAACTCTTTGGTTCTAACTCTAAATGAGATGATTTCTAAATCGAAAGTAACAACTAAGGAGCAAGCTATATCTGAAATATATAAAAAATTCAGACCAACAGATCCTCCAACTGATAAAATTGCTGCAACTTTTTTTGAAAATATGTTCTTTAATGAAGACACATATAGACTTTCTAAGGTTGGAAGAATGAAGATTAACCATAAATTAAATCATGGGATTTCAAATAATAAGTTTCATTTAGATAGATTAGATATTATTGAATCCTTCAAATACCTTCTGGCTTTAAAGTCAGGCCGAGGCGAGGTTGATGACATTGATCATCTTGGAAATAGACGTGTAAGGACTGTTGGCGAGCTTATTGAGGATAGATTTTTTACTGGGGTAGAGCGTTTGACTAGAACGACAAAAGAAAAAATGAACTATGGACAATTGGAAGATCTAACGCCACAGGAAATTGTAATACCAAAAAGTGTTACATCGGTTGTTAAAGAATTTTTTGCAACAGGTCAATTATCTCAATTCATGGATCAAACAAACCCATTATCTGAAATTACTCACAAAAGAAGAATTAGTGCCTTAGGACCTGGAGGTTTAACTAGAGAAAGAGCTGGATTTGAAGTAAGGGATGTTCATTCCTCCCATTACGGGAGAATTTGCCCTATTGAAACACCCGAGGGACCTAATATTGGACTTATATCAAGTTTAAGCACATACGCAAAAATTAATGAGCATGGCTTTATACAGACACCATATAGAGATATAGTGAATGGGAAAGTCACAGATAATATTAAATTCCTTAATGCCTTAGAGGAAGAAGACTACGTTATAGCACAGGCGAATTCTGAGCTTAACGAAGATGGAAGTTTTAGTAATGAGTTAATTTCAGTAAGAATTAAGGGTGAGTTTCAAGTCGTTTCAAAAAGTGATGCTCAGCTAATGGATGTTTCTCCTTCACAATTAGTCTCTGTATCTGCTTCCCTTATTCCTTTCTTGGAGCATGATGATGCAAATAGAGCGTTAATGGGATCAAATATGCAAAGGCAAGCTGTCCCACTTTTGAGAGCTTCAGCTCCATTGGTTGGTACAGGATTTGAAAGAAACATTTCCCGTGATTCAGGTGTAACTGTTTTGGCTAAGAATTCTGGAACAGTAGACTATATAGATTCTTCAAAGATAGTAATAAAGAAAGATAAAACATCAAGTGATGGGGATGTTTCAGATATATATACATTGATAAAATTTGAAAGGTCCAATCAAAATACCTGTTGGAACCAGAAGCCAATTGTTAAAAAAGGTCAGAAAGTTGTTGCTGGTGATATAATCGCAGATGGTCCATCAACTGAATATGGAGAATTGGCTTTAGGAAAGAATATAACAGTAGCATTTATGCCCTGGGGTGGATACAACTTTGAGGATGCTATTTTAATAAGTGAAAAACTTGCAAAGAAAGATACTTTTACATCCCTTCATATTGAAGAATTTGAGTGCGTGTCAAGAGAAACAAAGTTAGGCAAGGAAGAAATTACTCGAGATATTCCAAATGTAAATGAAGAGCATTTGTCTTTTTTAGATAAAGAAGGTGTTATACAGATTGGAGCAGAAGTTAAGCCAAACGATATATTAGTTGGTAAAATTTCACCTAAGGGCGAAACTCAGCTTTCACCCGAAGAGAGACTCTTGCGAGCTATTTTTGGTGACAAAGCTGGTGACGTTAAAGACACTTCCTTAAGAGTGCCACCAGGAGTCAATGGAATAGTTCTAGATGTTAAACATCTTATATCAAGAATTGGTGATAAACAGGATAAATCAAGATCTGGCTCTCCCGAAGTCCTAGAGCTTTTAAAAGAGAAAGATCAAGAGATAAATATTGTTAAGGTTGAAACCAGAACTAAGTTGAAAAATATTTTTATTGGTAAAGTATCGCATAACGCTATTCGTGATGGAAGGAAAGTAGTTGTTAAAAAAGATGCTGTAATAGATGAGGAGAATTTTGCTTTAGTTCCATACGCAAAGATAGAAACCATAGTTTTTGATAATATAAGCAAAGTCGCAAAGGAAATTGAAGATACCCTTAAAATTTCTGAGGAAAAAATTCAGAGTATTGATTCTAGATATTCTGAACAGATTGAAAAAATATCCAAGCCAGATGATTTACCTCCAGGCGTTTTAAAAATAATTAAGGTTTATGTTGCTGTTAAGAGAAAGCATCAGGTCGGAGATAAGATGGCAGGTAGACACGGGAATAAGGGAGTAGTGTCTAGAGTTTTACCAGAAGAAGATATGCCTTATATGTCTGATGGCACACCTGTAGATATGGTACTTAATCCTCTAGGTGTTCCTTCCAGAATGAATGTTGGACAGGTATTAGAAACACATCTTGGCCTCGCTTCTAAGTCATTGGGACGACAAATCGAAGAGCATTTATCAACAAATTATTCTGACTTAGAAAGTTTAAAAGGTTTGTTGGAGAAAATGTATCCTAACAATTTAGACTATATAGAAAATGTTAAAAAACTTAATCATGATGAGCTCCTTTCCTTATCAAAAAGACTCGTCGATGGTGTTCCAGTTGAAACACCAATCTTTGAAGGCGTGAAAGAAACTGAAATTCGTTCTTTATTAAAAGACAACCATTTACCAGAAGACGGTAAACTAATTCTTTTTAACGGACAGACTGGTGAACCATTTGATCAAAGAGTAACTGTTGGAATAATGTATATGATTAAGCTTCACCATTTAGTTGAGGAAAAAATTCATGCTCGTGCTATTGGTCCTTACTCTCTTGTTACCCAGCAACCATTGGGAGGAAAGTCTCATTTTGGTGGACAAAGACTTGGTGAAATGGAAGTTTGGGCTTTGGAAGCTTATGGAGCTGCTAATACATTACAAGAGTTTTTAACTGTGAAATCAGATGATGTTATTGGAAGAACTAGATTATTTGATTCTATTGTGAAGAACAAGGTCGCTTTTGAACCAGGAATTCCAGAATCATTTAACGTATTAACAAACGAGCTTAAATCCTTAGGCTTGAATATTGAATTAGGTGACAAAAAAGATTCAGTCGCGGGAGAAAATTCTAATGATTGACATGGGAGTTTTATTTGACAAACCAAAAAATCCTGGCGACATAGATTCGATAAGAATCAGTATTGCTTCACCTGATCAAATCAAAGAGTGGTCTTATGGTGAAATTAAAAAGCCAGAGACAATTAACTATAGAACCTTTAAACCTGAAAAATACGGACTTTTCTGCTGTAAGATATTCGGTCCTGTGAAAGACTTTGAATGTTTATGTGGAAAATATAAAAGGTTAAAACATAGAGGTATAACATGTGAAAAATGTGGCGTAGAAGTTATTTCTAGTAAAGTTAGAAGATCTAGAATGGCCCACGTCGAACTCTCTTCACCAGTTGCCCACATATGGTTCCTTAAAAGTGTTCCAAGTAGAATTGGTTCAATCCTAGATATAACACTCAAAGATTTAGAGAAAGTCTTATATTTTGAGGCTTATGTTGTTACTGATCCTGGGGATTCAGATTTAAAGAAAGGAACTGTTATTACAGAAGAACAATATAGAGCTTATATAGATGACAATTTCTTCTTATTGGTTGGGATGGGTGCTGAAGCCATAAGGACTATGTTAGAAGAAGTAAATTTAGAAGAATTATCTGCAGAATTAAAAGATGAATTAAAGGCTACAAGTTCCCCCTTGAAAAGAGTGAAAATTTCAAAGAGGTTAAGAGTTGCTGAGTCTTTTAGGAATTCAGGTAATAGACCAGAGTGGATGATACTAAAAAGATTGCCAGTTTTACCCCCAGATTTACGACCCTTAGTCCCGTTGGATGGAGGTAGATTTGCTACATCAGATTTGAATGATTTATATAGAAGAGTTATAAACAGAAATAATAGATTAAAAAAATTAATGGAGCTTGGAGCACCTGATATTATTGTCAGAAATGAAAAAAGAATGCTTCAGGAATCTGTAGATGCGTTATTTGAGAATGGAAGAAGAGGTAGGCCTGTTCTGGGTCATAATCACCGACCGCTCAAAAGTCTTAGCGATATAATAAAAGGAAAGCAAGGGAGATTTCGTCAGAACTTATTAGGCAAGAGGGTTGATTATTCCGGTAGGTCTGTAATTGTTGTTGGACCTCAACTCAAATTACATCAATGTGGCTTGCCCAAAAAAATGGCATTAGAGCTTTTTAGACCTTTTATATATCAAAAATTAGAATTATGGAATCATGCTGCAACTATAAAGATTGCAAAAAATCTTGTTGAGCAACAAGCACCAATCGTTTGGGACGCTTTAGATGATGTCATCAAAGAACATCCAGTTATGCTGAATAGGGCTCCAACTCTTCATAGGCTTAGTATTCAAGCATTTGAGCCTGTTTTAGTTGAAGATAAAGCTATACAGCTCCATCCTTTAGTTTGCCCAGCATTTAATGCTGATTTTGATGGTGACCAGATGGCAGTTCACGTTCCTCTTTCTGTAGAAGCTCAGACTGAATGTCGTACTCTAGTAATGTCAACTAATAATATTCTGTCCCCTGCTCACGGAAAACCTGTTATTTTACCTTCACAAGATATAGTTCTAGGTATTTACTATATGAGTAGAGAGGTACCTGGTTTGCCTGGTGAAGGCAAAGCTTTTAGCTCAATAGAAGAATTAAGATTTGCTTTTGATTTAAACGAAATTGCTATTCATACAAAGATAAAAATTAAAATAAATGGTGTTGTAGAAGATACAACAGTTGGAAGAGCTTTAATTTTTGAGGTAATGCCAAAAGAGGTCCCTTTTCATTTAGTAAATAGACTAATGACCAAAAAAGCTATAGAGGATCTTATTGATACTACGTTTAGAGTTTCAGGCGGGAAAAGTACTGTTCTCCTGGCTGATAGGCTTAGAACGTTAGGTTTTAAACATTCCACTACTTCTGGTATATCTGTCTCCATTGCAGATATGACAATACCCAAAGAAAAAGATGAATTATTAAGTGAAGCTAATGCTACTGTCCAGAGCATTCAAGACCAATATTTACAGGGGTTAATAACTGATGGAGAACGATATAATAAAGTTATAGATGTCTGGGCTAGAACCGGTGATTCAATTGGTGACATACTTATGGGCAAAATATCCCAGTCAAAAGAATTAAAAAGTGGCGTTAAGCAACCAAGCAACAATCCAATATTTATGATGGTAGAGTCAGGAGCACGAGGCAGTCAATCTCAAGTAAGACAGTTGGCTGGAATGAGAGGTCTAATGGCTAAACCTTCAGGTGATATTATTGAAACACCGATCACTTCCAATTTTAGAGAAGGCTTGTCAGTCTTGCAATACTTTATTTCTACTCACGGTGCAAGGAAAGGATTGGCTGATACAGCACTTAAAACTGCGAATGCTGGTTATTTGACTAGGCGACTAGTTGATGTTGCTCAAGAAATGATGGTTAATGAATTTGATTGTGGTACATCAGAAGGGCTTGAAGTTTCCCAGTTAGTCGAGGGTGGAGAGATTGTAGCAAGTGTAGGAGAAAGAACTTTAGGTAGGATATTGTCAGAAGATGTCGTAGATCCGTTAAGTGGGGAGCTGATTGCTTCCAGAAATCAAGAAGTTGATGAATCTATTGCTAAGAAAATTGACTCTATTCCAGGTTCACTTAGGGTTAGCATTAGATCGGTTTTAACTTGTACAACCAAAAGTGGTTGCTGCTCATTATGTTATGGAAGAAATCTAGCAAGTGGCCAATTAGTTAATACTGGAGAGGCTGTAGGTATAATAGCTGCTCAGTCTATAGGGGAGCCAGGAACACAGCTTACAATGAGAACTTTCCATATAGGTGGTGTTGCCAAGGTTGATCAATCAAGACATGAAACAAAAAATGCCGGAAAAGTTAGATTTGTTGATATGAATTTTATTTCTAACAAGAAGGTTAATATATGTACAAGTAAGTCTGCGGAAATAGTAATCGAAGATGTTAACACTTCCCTAGAACTAGAGAGGTATCCAATAACTATTGGTGCCAAAGTATATTTTAATGATGGGGATAAAATTAAATCTGGTCAACTATTAGCTGAATGGGATCCTACAATTTATCCATTTATTGCCGAAGAAAATGGTCATGTTGAATATAAAGATCTTGAGCCAAACGTTTCTTATAAAGAAACAGTTGATCAATTTACTGGATTATCAGTAAGAGAAGTTATTCAGTACAAAGATCAAAAGCTTAATCCTGCATTAGTTCTTGTAGGGAAGAACGGATCAAGAGTAGAGTATCCTCTACCTAAAGGATCAGAGATAAGAAAGGATGATGGCGAAAAAGCAGAGCCAGGTGATTTTATTGCTACGCTTGCTAATCAGAAAACACAAACAAAGGATATCACTGGCGGGCTTCCAAGAGTTGCAGAATTATTTGAGGCCAGACCACCAAAAGATCCTGCGGTTATATCTGAAATTGAAGGGGTTGTATCTTTCGGTAAAGATATAAAATCCAAGAAAAGAATAATTGTAACACCTGATATTGGTGATCCTAAGGAATATATGGTTCCAAAAGCTAAGCATATTCTAGTTAGGGAAGGTGAGAGGATTGTTTCAGGTGACCAGATTGTCGATGGCGCTCCTGACCCTCATGATATTCTAAAGATTAAAGGTGAGATAGAGCTAGCTAGATATATAGTTGACGAAATTCAAGATGTTTATAGGCTTCAAGGTGTAAGAATTAATGATAAGCATATTGAAGTAATTACTCGCCAAATGCTTAAGAGAGTTAAAATTGTAGATAGTGGTGATACAACAATGCTTGTAGGTGAGGCGGTAGACAAGAATGAATTCATAATTGCCAATGAAAAAATTATTGCTGAGAATGGAAATCCTGCTCAAGCAGAACCATTGTTATTAGGTATTACAAGGGCTTCTTTAAGTACGAAAAGTTGGCTCTCCGCTGCCTCGTTCCAGGAAACAACTAAAGTGTTAACCGATGCTTCTTGTGAAGGTAGAGTTGATAATCTTAATGGTTTAAAAGAAAATGTTATTATGGGTAGATTGATTCCTGCAGGTACAGGGTTGCCTATTTATTCTAATACTGATGTTGAAGTTAATGCACCAGAAATAGAAACTCCACCTAGTTCGACATAAAATGACTGAAAGTATCGATTTTCAATCTCAAAAATACTCTGCTAAAAAATTAGAAGATAATTGGGCTGAAGAAGTTACCAAGAAAAATTCTATTGTTAACACAGATGAAACTTATTCTATTTCTATTCCTCCACCAAATGTAACAGGTAATTTACATTTAGGTCACGCTTTAAATACAACCGTTCAAGATATTTTTATAAAGTTTTACTCACTTAAAGGATTTGAGACATCTTGGTCCCTTGGAACAGACCATGCAGGAATTGCGACACAACTTTTAGTAGAGAAAAGTCTTGCCAAGAAAGGGATAGATCCAAAACAGCTTTCTAGAGATGAATTACTAGATTATATATGGAAATGGAAAGATGAAAATGGTGAGGATATATTAAGACAATTGAAAATTCTAGGGCTTAATTGTAACTGGGAGAGTCCTAAATTTACCTTAGATGATGACATGTCCCAAGCCGTAAGTGAAGCTTTCATCAGACTTTATGATAAGGGCTTAATTTATCAAGAAAAAACTTTAATTAATTGGGATCCTAAACTTAAAACAGCAATATCGGACTTAGAAGTTATTTCTAAAAAAAAGAAAAGTAAACTTTATTATTTTAAATATTTTATTGAGAATTCAGATTTATATATAGTAGTTTCCACTACTAGGCCAGAAACGGTTTTTGGTGATGTGGCTGTTGCAGTTAATCCAAAAGATGAGGTAAATGTACACTCTATTGGCAAGAACATTAAAAGTCCTTTTACAGGAGAACTTATAAGGATTATATCTGATGAATATGCAGATGTAACAAAAGGTTCAGGTGCAGTTAAAATAACTCCTGCTCACGATTTTAACGACTATGGAATTGCTAAAAAACATAATTTGCCTTTCATCAATATTCTAAATGATGATGGAACCCTAAATGATAATGTTCCTGAGGATTTTAGAGGTCTACAAATAAATAAAGCAAGAGAAAAAGTTGTAGATTACATGAATCAACTAGGTATCTTTGTCAAAGAGGAAGTCATTGATAATACAATTCCTGTAGGTGATAGGTCTGGAGAAGTTGTAGAGCCATTACTTAAAAATCAATGGTTTCTTGATGTCGCAGAAATGGCAAAGAAATCATCTGCTGCTGTTAAAGAAGGAGAACTAGAGTTTAAACCAAAATTTTGGGAAAATACTTTCTTTGAATGGATGAATAAAATCCAACCTTGGTGTATATCTAGGCAAATTATATGGGGCCATAGAATACCTGTGTGGCATTCTGAGTGTGGAAAGTCTGTGGCTGCCCACAATCTAGAAGATGCCAAGGAAAAGTTCTATAAAAAATATGCTGAAGAAAAAGAACTAATACAAGATAGTGATGTACTTGACACTTGGTTTTCCTCATCTTTATGGCCATTTTCTACTTTGGGTTGGCCTATAGAAACTAAAGAATTCAATAAATTTTTTCCTACTTCTTTGCTAGTTACAGGATTTGATATAATTTTCTTCTGGGTTGCTAGAATGATAATGATGTCTTTAGAGCTTACGGGAAAAGTACCATTCAAATTGATTTACATTCACAATCTTATTAGAGATAAACAAGGTCAGAAAATGAGTAAGACTAAGGGTAATGTCGTAGATCCATTAGATTTAATTCAAGAATACGGAACTGATTCGCTAAGGCTCTTTTTGTCTTCAAGTATCTCACCTCACAGTGATATAAAATTATCACCTAATTCATTGGAACCATATAAGAATTTTATGAATAAGGTTTGGAATGCGGGGAAATTTATTCATATAAATATGGAAGTGGGTGCAGAGTTAGAAAATGACTCTTTTTTTGATGCTTGGATTTGCCATAGATTTAATAATTTACTTGATAACTACCATAAACATATAGAAAATTGCGAAATAGAGAAAGCATCTTATGATCTTTACCACTTTTTTTGGGATGAATTCTGTGATTGGTATATTGAGATTTCGAAGATTTCTTTTTTAAATAAAGAGTATGAGAATATTTTAAATACAAAGTTTAGAATGAGACAAATTTTTAATTTATATCTAAACTTACTTTATCCATTCGCTCCTTTTATATCTTTAGAGCTAAGAAATGTTTTTTATAAAGACCAGAAAGATAAAAAGTTCAAGAGTCTTCCCAAAAAGGTTGAAATAAATTATTCAGGTGATTTTAATATGGAGATTAAACTCATTAAGGATTTAACTATTGGTATCAGATCATTAAGAAAGAACTTATTGGTTAAACCTGCTGAAAAAATTATTTGTTACTATAATTTGACTAGTGATAACAATGCATTTGTTCAAAGTAATATTACTTTGTTTAAGAGCTTGTGTAATTTGGAGTCACTTGTAATGCTTGATAAGGAGTCTCCACAATCTCTTATCTCAAATTTAACCCCATCAGGTAGCGTAGCTTTTTTAAAAACAGATGATGTTGATTTCTCTCCTCAAATTAAAAAATTAGAGAAGGATCTATCGGTGCTTGAGAAATCATTAAAAATTTCTGAGTCTAAGCTTGAAAATAGTGGTTTCTTAGATTCAGCTCCAAGTAATATCATTGAAGATGAAAAAGTAAAAGTTAAGAAAACATTAACCTCAATTGAAGAAATAAAGAATTTAATATTGCAGCTTGGATAAGTTCTTATAAAGTTTCTATTCTTCTAGCTCAACTGGATAATCCCCTGTAAAGCAATGATCTGTAAATTGTGGATTTTTAATGTTTCTTTGTTTGTAACCCATAGCTTTATACGTTCCCTCTAATGATAAGAAAAATAACGAAGTAGCTCCGATAGATTTTGTCATTTCCTTGATACTCTTCTTTGAAGCTATTAGCTCAGAATAATTTGGTGTATCTATACCATAAAAGTCAGGATGCGTAATAGGAGGGCATCCAATACCTAAATGCACCTCTTTTGCACCCGCATCAAATATCATTTGAACAATCTTATTAGCTGTGGTCCCACGAACTATAGAATCATCTATTAAAACTACTCTTTTATTTTCAATGCACGATTTGTTTACGCTATGCTTTAGTTTGACTCCCAGTTGCCTTATGCTTTGTGTTGGCTCAATAAAAGTTCTACCAACATAATGGCTTCGAATGATACCTAGTTCAAGGGGTATTCCAGACTTTTGAGAAAAACCAATGCCAGCTGAAACCCCAGAATCTAGAACTGGAACAACAACATCAGCTTTCACTCTATTTTCAATTGCTAATTGTTCGCCTAAATTTTTCCTATATGTATAGACAGTTTTACCAGCAACAATACTATCAGGTCTTGCAAAATATATTCTCTCAAAAATGCATGGTCTTTCTTTGAATTTAGGGAATGGCTTTATACTTTCTATTCCTGATTTTGTTATCACAACAATCTCACCATTTTCAACATCTCTAACATATTTAGCACCAATTATATCAAGTGCGCATGTTTCAGAAGCTAGAACAGGGGATCCATTTAAATCACCAAGTACTAGAGGTCTTATCCCGTAAGGATCTCTAACACCAATTAGTTTTTTATTTGTAAGAATTACAAGGGAATATGCTCCTTTTATCTGGTGAAGAGAATCAATTAATTTATCTTTTATAAGTTTTTTTCTAGATCTAGCTACAAGTTGTAAGATTGTCTCAGTATCAGACGTAGATTGAAAGATGGCACCATCTTTGATTAATTCATTTCTAATTTTTGAAGCATTTACAAGATTTCCATTATGAGCACAGGCAAACCCACCAGCAGCTAAATCAGCGAAAAGTGGTTGTATATTTTTTGAAACTGAAGCTCCTGTTGTTGAATATCTAACATGGCCAACTGCATTTTTACCTGGAAGCTTATCTATTGCTTCTTGTTTATTAAATGTTTTGCCAACTAGTCCTTGTTCTCTGACAGCATTAAAATTTTCTCCATCAAAGGTCACTATACCTACACCTTCCTTTCCTCGGTGTTGAAGGGCATGAAGTCCAAGTGTAGTTAGCAGAGCAGCTTCTTTAGCATTAAATATTCCAAAAACACCACATTCTTCCCTTAATTTATCCATTTAATGTGGGAACCTGTTATCCCATATTTTGAATAAGGTATCAATTTTAACATCAAAAGTATTTTCCAAGATTAAAGAGTCTCCACCAACTTCACCAATTACTTTAACATTTATATTATTTTTTGTTGAATAACTTTTTATCTTTTCTGCATCTTTTTCTGAAGCACTTAAAAGATATACCCCTTGAGATTCTGCAAATAAATTAAGATTATTCTTTAATTTTAATCCTTTAAGGCTAATATTTGCACCAATTTTTCTTTTAGGGCTAAAGCAGGATTCGCATATCGTTACCAATAAACCACCTTCTGAAACATCATGTATTGAAGCTATGTTAAATTTTCTAATAATTTTATACACAAAATTATTTATTTTTAGATGAGAATCAAAATTTATTTCTGGCGGACTTAGTATTTGTTTTTTAATATCTAGATATTTTAATACTTGTGATCCCCCAAAATCGTTCCCTATATCACCAATTAAGATTATTTTATCACCTTCTTTTTTAAACCATTGCTTTTTGATAAGTTTTTTATCTTCAACTAATCCAACCATGCTAATGGTTGGTGTTGGTTTAATAGCTTCATTATAAGTTTCATTATAGAGGCTTACATTCCCGCTAACTATAGGAACATTAAAAGTTCTTGATGCCTTAGAAAGCCCTTTAATTGCTTCGGAAAACTGCCACATAATCTCAGGTTTTTCAGGATTACCAAAGTTTAAACAGTTAGTTATAGCTAAAGGCTTACCTCCGCTTGCTATTATATTTCTAGTTGATTCTGCCACAGCAATAGCAGCACCATCTGAGGGATTAAGTTGACAATAATTGGAATTACAATTTGTAGTTAGTGCGACAGCCTTTTTAGTTCCTTTGATTCTAATTAGTGCAGAATCTGAGCCTGGTTGGACCAATGTATTAGTCCCAACCATGTAATCAAATTGATTATATACCCATTGACGAGAACATATATTTTCGTTAGCCAGTAGATTTTTTAGTAATTTAAGGGGATTCGAACTTATTTGTGAAAGACTTTTATTTGTAAGTTTTCTTAGTCCTGATATTTTTTTAGGTCTTTTTATTTTTCTTGCATACATTGGGCAATCGTCGGTTAACAAGGACACAGGAAGGTCAACAACAACTTTTTTTTCACTTTCAATTATAAATCTCTTATTGCTTATAACTTCTCCGATCTGGCTAGAGTCTAGCCCCCATTTTTTAAAAATCTTTTTAATCTTTATATTATTCTTATTGTTTAAGACTAGTAGCATCCTTTCTTGAGACTCTGAGAGAAGCATTTCATAAGGGGTAATGCTGGAATCTCTTTTTGGTATTTTATCTAGGTTTAGCCTAATTCCATTGTTAGATCGTGATGCCATTTCTGATGCAGACGATGTTAAACCAGCAGCACCCATATCCTGAATACCAACAATACCTTTCAATTTAAACATTTCGAGGCAAGCTTCTAAAAGCAACTTTTCCTTGAATGGGTCTCCAATTTGAACTGTAGGCCTATCAAGATCTTCTTGCGATTCGAAAATATCTGAGGCCATTATTGCACCTTTGACTCCGTCTTTACCTGTTTTAGCACCTAGGTAGAATACAGGGTTACCCGGTCCATCAGCAAGACCTTTAAAGATTTTATTCTTCTTGGCAATGCCAATTGCAAAAGCATTTACTAGAGGATTTCCATTGTAGCAGTCATCAAAATAAATCTCTCCACCTATAGTAGGAATTCCCATGCAATTACCATATCCTGCTATTCCACTTACAACACCATTAACGACTCTTTTTGTATCTTTCTTTTTTGGATTACCGAACCTTAGAGAGTTCATAAGAGCTATTGGTCTTGCACCCATTGTAAAAATATCACGAAGAATCCCACCTACTCCAGTTGCTGCACCTTGATATGGTTCTATAAAAGACGGATGGTTATGGCTCTCAATTTTAAAGACTAAGCATTGGTTATCTCCTATATCTATGACACCAGCATTCTCACCGGGACCCTGAATAACGCATTTTCCTTTCGTAGGTAATTTTTTTAGATATATTTTAGAGCTTTTGTATGAGCAGTGCTCAGACCACATTGCAGCTATTACACCAACTTCATTTTTATTTGGATGTCTTTTAAGTTTATTTACTATTAGCTTGTATTCTTTTTTTGTTAGCCCATTTTCAAGAGCAAAAGAAAGGTTATCCATAGGTTCTAATAATACATAATGAATTTTATTAATTCACTTTAGATTTTCAAATTCATTCTGGTAAAGTAATGAAGATGAAAAAGAAAGTTATAGTCGCTATGAGTGGAGGTGTAGATAGCTCTACCACAGCAGCGTTATTAAAGGAGCAAGGATATGATGTTTCAGGTATTACAATGCAGCTTTGGGACTATGCAGAGGAAGAGACTGGATGCTGCTCCTTAAGTGATGTTTTAGATGCTAGAATGGCTGCTAATCAGATTGGTATTAAACATACCGTTGTTGACTATAAGGAAGATTTTCAAAAATATGTAGTTAAAGATTTTATAGATAAGTATTATTGTGGCCAGACTCCTAATCCTTGCATTATGTGTAATGAGCATATGAAGTTTAATTTTTTATTAAATAAGTCTCTAGAGATGGGAGCTGATTTCTTAGCCACTGGTCATTATGCAAAAATTTCCAAAGATAGTGGGGGAACTTTTTTTCTAGAAAAAGGTGAGGATAAATTTAAGGATCAATCATATTTTTTGTTTACTTTAAGCCAAAAAGAACTATCCAGATTAATGTTTCCTCTTGGAGAGCTTTCTAAGAAGCAGGTTAGAGAAATTTCACAGGGTTTTGAATTATCTGTTGCAACAAAGAAAGAAAGTCAGGATGTTTGTTTTATAGCAAAAGATTATAGAGGATTTATTGAAAAAAATGTCCCTAACTTGAATTCAAAAAATGGGAACATTAAATCTTTAGATGGTCACGTATTAGGTAGGCACTCAGGCATTCATAATTTTACAATTGGACAAAGAAAAAAATTAGGTATTAATTCTTTAAAAGCCATGTATGTAGTAAGTATAGATTTTAAGAACAATGATGTTCTAGTTGGGGATAAAGAAGATTTATACTCCAAAGTTTTATTTGCTAATAACTTAAATTGGACGGTAGACCCTAAAGATCTCATAGAAAAAAAAATTGAAGCCAAAATAAGATATCGAAGCCCTGAATCTTTGGCAAGTATAAGGTTCATTGATGATAGGCTTCATGTTTTATTTGATGAACCACAAAGATCAATTACCCCAGGTCAGGCTATTGTTTTTTATAGTAAAGATAAAGTATTAGGCGGGGGTTGGATAGATGAAGTCCTTAGGTAAGATAAGCTTCCTTACATATGGATGTAAAGTTAATCAATTTGACACGGATAGGATAGCTTCCTTACTTTCACCAAAATTTAATATAATTGATGATCCTAAAACTTCTGACTTTTGTATTGTCAATACATGCACGGTCACAAATAATGCCGATAACCAGATTTTGGGTGATATTAGAAAGTTAAAGAAAAAAAACCCTAAATGTAAAATTCTTGTAACAGGTTGTCTTGCTCAAACGAATCCAGAATCCTTGGAGGTAATACCAGAGGTAGATTATATAGTTGATAATGCAAACAAATATCTTTTACCCAAAGTTCTATCAATGCCTGTAATAGAAAAAAAAATTATTTCTAATATTTTTGACGTTGATAAATTTAATGATTTTAAAATTGATCAAAAAGAAAAAAGATCAAGAGCTTTTTTGTCTGTTCAGGATGGATGTAATTTTAGATGCTCTTTTTGTATCATTCCTTTTGCCAGAGGCAAATCTAGGAGCATGGAACCATTCTCTGTACTAGATAAAATAAATCAGTTTAAAAGTCTAGGTTACAATGAAGTTGTAATTTCAGGTATACATCTTTCTAGTTATGGGAAGGATATAGGCACAAATTTATTGGAACTTCTCAAACTTGTGGAAAGCGAATGTGATATCAGTAATATAAGATTAAGCTCAATAGATCCTGCAGATACAAATAGTGATTTAATACATTTTATTTCCTCTTCCAAAAAAATATGCCCATCATTTCATATTTCTTTACAAACTGGTTCAGAAGAGATTTTAAAGTCCATGAAAAGAAGATATAAGTTAGAAAAATTTGACAATATTATTAAATTGATAAAGAGAAATGATAGTTCTTGCTGTATTGGTACCGATGTTATTGCAGGATTCCCTGGTGAAACCGACAATTTGTTTGAAGAATCATACCAGTATCTCAAGAGCATAGATCTCGATTATCTTCATGTTTTCCCTTATTCCGACAGAAGAGGTACTAAGGCATCATCTAGGAATGATAAAATTGCAAATGAAGTAAAGAAAGAAAGGTCAAGAATCTTAAGGAATCTTAGTGAAAACAAAAAAACCAAATTTTATAAAAGATTTATTGGTAAAAAGCTGCTCGCGATATCCGAAAAAAATTCTCATGCAAGAACTAGAAACTATATAGATGTAAATATTCAAGACGAAAATCAGATTATTAATGGAGAGTTGGTTGAGGTAATAATTAAAAAAGTCGAAAAGGGCAAAGCTTTTGGAGTCTATGCCTAGCTAGTCTTCTTCTACTAGCCTTATTCCTAGCTCATTGAGCTGTTTTTCAGAAAAAACTTTTGACGGAGCTTCAGTTAATAAACATGATGCCTTTTGAGTCTTAGGAAAAGCTATTATGTCTCTAATAGATTGAGAATCAGTTAAGTACATCATTAGTCTATCTAACCCTAAAGCTAAGCCACCGTGGGGCGGAGTGCCAGATTCTAGAGCATTTAGCAGATAACCAAAGTTGCTTTCGTATTCCTCTTTTGAAATACCTAGAATTTCAAAAACCTTTTCTTGAAGGTCTCTTTTATGAATTCTAATGCTTCCTCCACCAATTTCAGTTCCATTTAAAACTATATCATATGCTTTTGATAGCAATTTTCCAAGGTCTTTTCCATCTAATGCTTCCTCTTTAGGCATCGTAAAGGGATGGTGAGTTGATGTAAAACTTTCATCAACTTTTAGAAAAAGTGGAAAATCTGTTATCCAAACAAATTCAAATGAGTTTGGATGAATTAAACCTAGGTCGTTACCTAGCTTGTTTCTAACGGCTGACATATAATTGTTAACTATTTCTTTGTTACCTGCACCAAAGAAAACAATGTCTCCGGGTGCGAGATTCAACTTCTGTTTTAATTCATTAATTTCTTCATCTGTAAAAAATTTTAAAATTGGTGATTGGAGCTCTGTTTCTAAAACTTTGATCCAAGCTAAACCTTTTGCTCCGTGTTCTTGAGCAAAAGTAGTTAAGTCATCTATATTTTTTCTAGTCATCTTAGAATCTGCTACTTTAATACACTTAATTAAGCCTTTCGACTTTACAACGTCTTTAAAAACTTTGAATGAGGTATTTTTAAATATCTCTGTAAGTGTTACTAGCTCTAAGCTAAATCTTAAGTCAGGATGGTCGTTTCCATATTTTTCCATACTTTCTTGATACGTAATTGTTTTAAATTTTGATTCTAGTTTAATACCTTTTATCTCTTTGAATATTTTCTTAAGAAGCTCTTCTACTATTTCTTTTACATCATTCTCGTCGACAAATGACATCTCTAGATCTATTTGAGTGAATTCCGGCTGCCTGTCAGCTCTAAGATCTTCATCTCTAAAGCATCTAACAATTTGATAATATCTATCAAACCCAGATGTCATTAATATCTGTTTTAAAATTTGAGGTGATTGAGGAAGAGCAAAGAAAGAGCTAGGATGAACTCTACTAGGAACCAGATAGTCTCGAGCCCCCTCAGGGCTTGATTTGGTTAGGTATGGAGTTTCTATATCAATAAAACCTTTTTCGGTAAAAAAGTTTCTTGTTAAGGCCATCGTCTCGCTCTTTTTAACAAAATTATTATTAATATTTGGTCGTCTTAAATCCAAATACCTATATTTGAGCCTGATATTTTCATCAGCATTAATTTCTTCTTCGATTTGGAAAGGTAGCGGTATAGATGAATTAAGGATTTCAACATTGTTGACTAAAACTTCAATTTTCCCTGTCCCTATGTTTTTATTTATTGTGCTTTCGCTTCGTAGCCTAACAGACCCAGATATCTTAATCACATATTCATTTCTAATGGATTCAACTATAGAATGCATATCTGGTGAGTTGTTTGGATCTGATACAATTTGAATAATTCCTGATTTATCTCTCAGGTCAATAAATATAACTCCACCATGATCCCTGATAGACGAGCACCAACCAGAAATTGTTATATCCTTACCCTCATGGCTCTCATTAAATATTGCACAATAATCGTTTCTAAAACTCGTTTTCATGATTGGGAATTAATCTTAACTCTATTTGTGAAACATCACAAGGTGAGTATAATCAAATCAGATAAATGAAAGAATTTAAATGTGGCACTGTCTCTATTATAGGCAAGCCAAATACAGGAAAATCAACACTAATTAATGCCTTAACTGGGGTAAAAATCTCTGCAGTATCAGATAAACCTAACACAACAAGAAATAAAATTTTAGGTGTTTTTAACTCCGTAGATTCACAGATAATATTCCTTGACACCCCGGGGCTGCAAAAATCTAGCAAGTTTTTGAATCGTATTATGGTCCAGTCTTCTTACCAAGCAATTGGAGAATCAGATATTGTACTCGTCATAGTAGATGGTTCTAGAAAATCGACATTTAATACAGATGATATTGCCTCAAAGATTGTGAACAAAAAGCCAATCATTGCTATAAATAAAATTGATCTTATAAAAAAAAGTAAAATTTTGAATATAGTAAATATGCTAAAGGATACATTTCCTAATGTTGAATCTTTTATACCAATTAGTGCTTTAGAGGAGGAGGGGCTAGATATTTTAATTAATGAGTTTAAGAAGGTGCTGCCTGTGTCAGATAAAATTCTGCCTGATGATATGACAACCGATCAATCAGAAAAGTTTTATATTTCAGAGATTATTAGGGAAAAGATATTTAATACTTTTTATCAAGAAGTCCCTTATAGGACAGCTGTTGTAATCGAAGATATAGTAGATAAAAAGAATCTGTCCTCAATACAGGCTTACATAATCGTAGAAAATTCTCATCATAAGCAAATTATAATAGGCAAAGGCGGTTCAATGATAAAAAAGATTGGTATCGAAAGCAGGGGAGATATAGAAACTTTTTTATCCTGTAAGGTTTTTCTCGATTTACGAGTTAAGATAGATGGTACTTGGCTTAAAACAAAAGAAAAAGCTTTTAATTATTCAAGCATCTGATACTAACTACTTTAATTACTTTCCATTAAATTTGGGCTTTCTTTTTTGCTTAAAAGCTTCTTGAGCTTCTGAGTAGTCTGAGCTGTAAGCAGCTTTAGAAATAGAAGCTTCAATTCTTGAGTATTCTTCTTTAGATATTTTTTGAGTATCTTCAAAAGTATTAATAGATGTTTTAATTGAGGCTAGGGATAATGGTGCATTTTCAGAAATTTTCTTAGCAAATGCAATAGATTCATTTAGGATATTTTCTTGAGAGGTAATAAAATCAAATATCTTCATTTCTTCAGCATCTTTGGAATTAAATTTATCAGCAGTAAAAAATATTTTTTTTGTATTGGATATTCCCACTTTATTAATAAAATTCTTTAAACCATTATAGTTATAAAATATTCCAAGTTTCACAGGTGGCATACAAAAAATACTCTCTTTTGAAAAAAATTTAAAATCACAATTTAGCATTATTTCGAGGGCTCCTCCAAAAATACTTCCATTTATTGATGCAATTATTATTTTAGAGCTATTCCTTATAACCTCTGAAACATGCATTAAAGGATGTTTGTCTGATTTTTCATTAATCAGGTGTATTTCTAGTAATGATTCTCTGGAATCTATACTATCTGAGGAAATATCATATCCAGAAGAAAAAATTTTATCTCCTTTAGAAGTTATAATTATAGTCCTGATTTGAGCTTCTTCTTCAGTTTTTTCTATTATATGAGAAATATCATTCAACATATCTTCATTAAATGCATTCTTCTTTTCTGGTCTATCAAAAGTAATTATTCGTATACTATCAAGATCTTCAAATTTAACAAATTTACTCATATCCGTTATAGTAATCTATTATATTACTAAAGCGAGTTTGATATGCCATTATATGAATTTGAATGCAGAGATTGTATGAAAAAGTACAACAAAGATATCACCCTTCTTTCTAAGTCATTAGACAAGGAAACTGGTGAAAAGGTTATGAAGAGAAATAAAAACTTTCTTTACATAGAAGTTCAAAAAATTAAAAATGAAAAAACTATTTTTTCTCTTGGCAAAGAAGGGAATAAAGGTATCAAAAGGTATAGATATAGAATGGGTAAAGATAAGTTTCTTTTCTTGGAACTTAAGGACTTTAGATTTACGGAATTATTCTTTCAAGATGAAGAGATTCCTGTTTCCATAGAATGTCCATGTGATAAAAAATGTAAGGATGTAGTTAGAATTTTTTCACCTTTCAAAGCCATTTTTGAAAAAAGGGGTGGAATTAAAGATAGAGCCCCAAAACCAGGAGATCCTGTTCAATGGCATAAAGATTACAAGGTTATGAAAGACGAAGAGCAAGCTTCCAACTGGGTAGGCCAAGACCATCTAGACCAATATTTCGGTAACTCTCAACATGATGGCTCTTATGGATCAGAATAGGTTAGATTATGCCTTTATATGAATTTGAATGTAAATCTTGTAAAAATAATCTAATGAAAGCGTTGGGTTTAATTGAAAAAAAATACGATAAAAAAACTCTAATAGGTATCATAAAGAAATTCAAAAATTTAAATGGTATTCAGATTGTTGATTTAATATCTGAAAAGTTGATTCAGTCGGAGGGAGTTAGAGAAGAAGGTAACGTTGAAATTGATTTGTATATTGATGAAGGCAAGAAGATGGTACTTTTTTATGCTACTAATTTTAGGTTCTCCGAATTAATTTTTGACGAAGAAGATGAAAAAAATATCACAACAACTTGCTGCAAGAAGGGTGAAATTGAAAGAGTAATTTCTTCATTCTCTTACACCTCTGACCTTTCAACTGATGCACCTAAGCCTCCTGGTCTTGCTGATTTGCCTGAGCAGATTAGGGGTAGAGTGAATTTCAGTGAGATGATAGAGCCAAAAGATCAGCCCGCTAATATTAAGGCAGATAATCGATACAAGCATCAATATATGGATAAATCAAAAACCAAACTATTGTAACTAGTATATTGCTAATTATTTAAAGCTCTTTTAAAATTCATCTAGGGTTGTCTTCTATATATTTTATAAACTTAATTAGAACCCCCTTTTTATTGTCTGGGATATCTTTATAGGATTGTTTAAATTTGAGTTTAATCATCAAGAGAATATGTGCATAAGGATTTCTACCTTTTGGGTGGTTACTTTTATTAGGTAGCTTGTCCTTTAATCTATCTCCCGTTTCCTGAATAATAGACCAAAGCTCCTTCCTGTTTTCTTCATTCATCTAAGGTATAATCTTGCTTTTTTTTCCCAATTCTTCGTTCAAGTTCAGAGCAAATATCTTCAATTGAAATATTGTGATAGGAAAGTCCAACCATCATATGAAACAATAAGTCAGAGTATTCATATATGATCTTGTCTCTTTCACCATTTTCCGAGGCTTCAATGGATTCTGCAGATTCCTCAGCAATTTTAGCATGAATTTTTTTAAGCCCATCATTGAATAGTGAAGAGACATATGAACTCTGATTATCCTTATTCTTTTTTCTTTCTTCAATAGCTGAGAAAACTTTATGAAGAATAATTAATTTATTTGATATTTTATTATCATCCATTACAGTATTCAATATACATTAAACTGATAGGAAGGAAATTAAAATATGGCAAGAGTAACTATAGAAGATTGTTTAGAAAAAGTAGAAAATCGTTTTGAACTTTCTGTTGCAGCTATGAAGCGAGCTAAAAATATCTATAATGGTGAAAAATCTTTATCCGATGAGAAAAACAAACCTGTTGTCTTGGCTTTACGTGAGATTGCTGAGGAGAAAGTTGTAGCCGTTAAGAAACCATCTAAGTAGCTATTGCCAAAGTTTTTCTTTATAAGTTCAATCAATGAATCCTTTAACTTTTATAAGTGATTTACGTAACCATTTTAATGTTAATTATTCACCAACTTTTATTGAAGCAAGTAACTCGAATATAGATTCTTCAGTATCAATTATAATTCGTCAGATAAATTTAGATTTTGAAATTCTATTTATTAAAAGGACTACTAAGGAAACAGATAAGTTTTCTGGTCATATGGCTTTTCCAGGTGGCGTAAAAGAAAAATCTGATTTTGATAGTTTGTCCACCGCACATCGAGAAACTAATGAAGAAATTGGTTTGAATTCAGAGCTAAATTGTGATTTTCTAGGAAGATTCAGTGACTATAGACCTGTTAATCCTGAAGCTAATAAATTTATTGTCTCACCTTTTATTTTCTTTTTAAGAAATGCTCATGTTGATTTAGTTAAATGTAAAGAAGAGGTTGAAACGTTAGTTTGGATACCTATCAGTTTTTTGATGAAAAATTTGGGTGAAAGTAATCGTGTTGGCACCAAATATAATAAGCCTTATAAGGATAATGTATTTGAATATAAGGGATATAAAATCTGGGGTATGACTGGCAAGATTCTTTATGCGTTCTTATTAGAGATTGATGACTACTATAGGTAGAATTTGTATTTTACTTTACTTTTTTAAGTGATAGAATAAAAAAATGGGTAGTGTAAATAAAGTTATTCTTCTTGGAAGACTAGGTGCAGATCCTGAAGTTAGATATACCCAAGATCAAACTCCTGTAGCTTCATTTAATATTGCAACTTCAATTAATTATAAAAATAAGTCTGGTGAAAAAGTTGATAAAACATCATGGCATCGTTGTGTTGCATGGAGAAAAACAGGCGAAGTTATAGGTCAGTATTTTAAAAAGGGTAATCAAATATATATAGAAGGTTCTTTGGAGAGTCGATCATATGAGGATAAAAGCGGCGAAAAGAAATTTATTACAGAGGTAGTGGTAAACAATTTTCAATTTGTAGATTCTAAAGGTGGAGGATCAGCTCAGACTGATGATGATAACTTCCTTGATGATTTTGATATTGAAAGCTCATCTAGTGATGACGTCCCTTTTTAAATGACTAACAAAATTAATATTGTTTTACTTTGTGCAGGTAAAAGCTCAAGGCTAAAATTTAATCTCCCAAAAGTTATATTGCCAATCAATGGTAAGACCTTGTTAGAAAGGAGCTTGCATAGTCTAAATAAATTATATCCTAGTAAGACAATATTAGTGACTGGCTTTAAAAAAGAACTAGTAACAAACCTTGCTAAAAATTTAAATTTTAAAGATTTAAGTTTCGTAATTCAAAAGGAACAGCTCGGAACAGGAGATGCTGTAAAGAAGGCTTCATCTAGTCTCGAAGATAAATCAATAGCTCTTATAATGAACGGTGACACGCCATTCGTCGACGTGGAAACTATAAAACAGGCCTTGTCTCATTATAGAAAAAATAGGTCATCTTTTACTATTGCAACTACAAAACCATCCTCACCATTTGGCTATGGTCGAATACTTAGAGACAACGATGGACAGATACTTGATATAGTTGAAGAGAAAGATTGTAATCAGGAGCAACGATTAATAAAAGAAGTTAACGCAGGTTTGTATTTGATAGCCTCTGAACAACTTAAAAAATTTATAAAAAAAATAAAGAAGAATAAAAACTCAGAATATTACTTGACTGATTTAGTTAATATATTCGTTAGAAATGGAATGAGAGTAGATTCTGTCCCAATCAGAGACGAAAGAAAGTTTATAAATATAAATACTTTTGATGATTATCGTGAAGCACACAACTTGGATAGAATGTTTACATATGAGGAATGTATTAAGAATAATATTTTTTTATCTAATCCAGATACTTTTCAAAAGGACTTGGATGTAAAAATTTCAAAAAATGTTTTCATTGGATCAAATGTAATATTAAAAGGAAAAACAGAAATAAAAGAGGATGTAAGAATAGAGGGTAACGCATATATTACTAATTCTATTATTGGAAGGGGTTCTCTAGTTAAACCTTTTACAACTATTGAGGATTCAGATATTGGGTCTAATGTGCAAATTGGACCTTTTGCTAATCTTAGGCCCGGAAATAAAGTTAATGATGATGCCAAGATTGGAAATTTTGTTGAAATAAAAAAATCTAAGATTGGTAAGCAATCAAAAGTCCCTCATTTGTCTTACATAGGAGATACTGAGATGGGATCTAAAGTAAATATAGGCGCAGGAACCATTACCTGTAATTATGATGGGTTTGACAAGCATAAGACGAGCATTGGCGATAATGTTTTTATCGGAAGTGATACTATGCTAATTGCACCCATAAAAGTTGCAAAAGAATCAACAACTGCAGCAGGATCGATTCTCAATTCTGATGTACCAGAAAAAACACTTGCGGTTACTAGGGTCAAAGAAAAACATATTCCTAATTGGAAGAGAAAGCCAAAAAAGTAATTATGTGTGGAATATATAGTATTTACTCTAAAGATAATATAAGCTTCGATTCTTTCTTCGATGCATTGAAAGAGTTGGAATATAGAGGCTACGATTCAGCCGGATTATCTTATCTAAATAAGAACCGATTTGTAACTTGTAAAACTACTAAAAAGATAAGTCATTTAGAAAAAAAGATTAATCATAAAAATATTTCATCGTTAATGATAGGCCATACAAGATGGGCTACCCACGGTAAGCCGACGATTAAAAATTGTCACCCTCATATTTCAAGCAATATCCTCCTAGTTCACAACGGAATTGTCGAGAACTTTCAAGAATTAAAAAAAAGTAAGTATTTAAGCAAAAAAAAATTTATTACTGAAACTGATTCTGAAGTCATAGCACATCTAATTGAACATTTTTATAAAGTTAAAAGAAATCTTTCTAAAGCAGTTCATGAGGTTGGAAAAATAATCAAGGGCTCCAACGCATTCCTTTGTATTGATAAAAATAATTCTAAGACACTCGTAGGTTACAAGAATAAAACTCCACTTTTTTTTGGTCTAAAGAAAAATAAGGAGATGATTTTCTCGTCTGATACCAACGCAATGAAAGTTAATTTAGATAAATACTATTTTCTTAAAAACCATGAGATAATTGAGATTAAAGATAATAATTTTAAGTGTTATGATTCCACATATAATTCAGTTAGTGTTGAATTTGTAAAATATACAAAGCTTTTTTTATCATCCAAAAAATCTAAATTACAAAAGAACTCTATTACTTATAGTGAAATAATTTCTCAAAAAAAATTGCTACCTCAAATCTACAAGGGTCACAAAAGTTTTTTTAATAAATTTGAATCAATTTCAAAACCTAGTGAGATTGTTATTATTGGTTGTGGCTCATCTTATAATGCTGCAATGTTAGGTAAATATAATTTTGAATTAATTAGTCAGATTCCTACAACTACATATAGGCCCTCAGAGTTTACGTTTTTTAAAAAAAATTCTAAGGGAACTTTATATATATTTCTTTCTCAATCAGGAGAAACCGCAGATACTTGCGATTTATTAGAGGCAAATAAGAAATTCTTCGAAAACTCACTTTCAATTGTCAATAATCTAGATTCAAGGTTAGCTAAGACAACCAAGTACAGCCTAGATCTATCTTTAGGCATAGAGAAAGGAGTAGCTGCCACTAAAACCTTTACTGGTCAAATTTCTTTGTTGTATTTGATTGCTAAATATTTTGATAACCAAAATAATTCAAAATTAAGAATTCTAAATGATTCTAATTTCAGAAGTTTTTTTAATATTGAAAATAAAGTGAAGTTGATAGCTGAAAAATTTCATAAGTCCAAAAACTTTTTTATCTTAGGAAGAAATTATACTTATCCTATAGCATTAGAGGCAGCCCTCAAGATAAAAGAAATTGCCTATATCCATTCTGAAGGATCGCTATCCTCTGAAATGAAACATGGCCCAATAGCCCTTTTGGATGATAAATTCCCAATCTTATACTTGCTGTCTAGTAATAAAAATACAGTCCTAAAAGAAGTTACTAATTTATATGAAGCTCATACAAGATCAAAAAAAATAATACTTATTGGTAGTGCAAGCTCGATTAAAATAATAGATTCTAAATTTTTATCCCAAATAGACTATATTCAAATTCCAAATAAATCCGAAGAAATTTTACCTATTTATTTTACTGTTTTAGTTCAGTTTTTGGCTTTTCATTTAGCAAAATGCAACAACCTATCTATTGATCAACCAAGGAATTTAGCAAAAGTAGTTACAGTAGCTTAAAAGTTAATTATAATTCATTAAATGAAAGTACTGGTTGTTGGCTCTGGGGGAAGAGAGCATTCTATTTGTTGGTCCATAAAAAAAAGCCCAAAGGTGTCCGAAGTTTTTTGTGCACCCGGGAATGCAGGAATTGCTTCAATAGTTCAAACTTTAGATATAGATGCAAATAATTTAAACGGATTATTAGACTTTGCTTTAAAAGAAAAGATTGATTTGACAATAGTTGGACCAGAGCAACCTTTGTCGATAGGTATTGTAGATTTATTTAGAGATAACGGATTGTTAATTTTTGGTCCGAATATGCATTCCTCACAACTTGAGTCGAGTAAAGAATTCTCAAAAATATTTATGAAAAGAAATCATATACCTACAGCAAATTTTGAAAGTTTCTCAGATTTTGATAAGGCATTAGATTATGTACGACACTCTGCTTATCCTTTGGTTGTAAAAGCCGATGGTCTAGCAGCAGGTAAGGGAGTTAGAGTGTGTAATAAAATTGATGAAGCCGAGGAATTTTTAAAATTTGTCATGCAAGATAAAATTTTTTCCGCTTCCGGAGACAGAGTTGTAATTGAAGAGTTTCTTGAAGGCGAGGAAGCCTCCTTTTTTGTTTTTACAGACGGCGAGTCAATTTTGCCGCTGGATTCTTCCCAGGATCATAAAAGGCTATTAGATAATGATTTGGGACCAAACACAGGGGGCATGGGCGCTTATTCACCTGCTCCTATAGTTGATGAGCAAACTAGAAATAATATTATGAAAGATGTTGTCACCCCTGTCTTCCAGGGATTTAAGAAAGATAAGATTGATTATACTGGTGTTCTTTATATTGGGTTAATGATTAAAGATAAGAAATCTAGAGTGGTTGAGTTTAATTGCCGATTTGGTGACCCTGAAACGCAGCCCTTACTATACAGGCTAAAATCTGATGCTTTTAATTTGTTCTATATGACTGCAAGTGGAGATCTTGCACGATATAAACTTGAATGGAAAAATACATCATCTGTAACTGTTGTAATGGCAGCGGATGGTTATCCAGGAAAATATAAAGCTGGTGCTCCTATTATTGGTTTAGAAGATTTCACAAAAGAAAATGTAACAATATTTCATGCTGGTACTAATAATGTTGATGGAAAGATGGTTATTAATGGTGGCAGAGTGTTAGGGGTTACCGCTGAAGCTCCTTCTCTTAAAGCTGCTATTTCTATTGTATACGATGCAATATCCGATATTGATTCTTCTAATCTTATATATAGGAAAGATATAGGCAAGAAGGGCTTATTAAAAATTTCTTAACTCTCTTGACATACTATACAAGTGTGGCATATTTCAAGGATTAAATATGAGGGAATTATGCCAACAATAACGCAACTAGCAAAGAATGCCAGATTTACAGAAAAAAAGAAAAGTAAGTCAAGAGCATTGCAAAACAACCCCCAAAAGAGAGGAGTTTGTACTCGTGTCTATACCACAACCCCTAAAAAGCCTAATTCAGCTTTAAGAAAGGTTGCCAGAATAAGGTTAACTAATGGAATAGAAGTTACTGGGTATATACCTGGAGAGGGACATAAACTTCAGGAGCATTCTGTTGTCTTAATTCGTGGTGGTAGAGTTAAAGACCTACCTGGTGTGAGATATCACATAGTCAGAGGTTCTTTGGATACAACTGGAGTTGAGGGAAGAAAGCAATCAAGATCTAAATACGGAACAAAAAAACCAAAAGCTAATTAAGGACAATTTTTAAATGGCAAGAAAAGGACCTATAAAAAATAATATTCCAGCACCTGATACTAGGTATAATAAGGTATCGATATCTAAATTTATTAACTCTTTAATGGTTGATGGAAAGAAAAGTACTGCAGAGGCAATATTTTATGATTCTCTTGATATTATTAAAGAAAAAACAAAATCAGACCCCTTAGAGGTTTTTGAGGAAGCCTTTAAGAATATCCAACCTACTGTTGAAGTTAGGTCTAGAAGAGTTGGCGGTGCAACATATCAAGTACCAGTTGAAGTTACCTCATCAAGAAAGAATTCATTAGCTATTAGATGGATATTGACGGCTGCTAGAAAGAGGGATGGGAAGAGTATGGCCCTAAAACTAGCATCAGAGATTCTTGATGCTAAGGATAATAAGGGTGGAGCAGCTAAAAAAAGAGAAGACACTTTAAAAATGGCAGAAGCTAATAGAGCTTTTTCCCATTATCGTTGGTAGGTTTTATTTAAAATGAGTAAAGATTTAAATTTGGTAAGAAACATTGGTATTGTTGCACATATTGATGCAGGAAAAACTACGACCACTGAAAGAATACTTTTTTATACTGGTAAAAGTTATAAAATAGGTGAGGTTCATGATGGCGCAGCCACTATGGATTGGATGGAGCAAGAGAGAGAAAGAGGTATTACTATTACATCAGCAACAACAGCTTGTAGCTGGGATGGTATAGACATTAATATAATTGACACTCCTGGACATGTTGATTTTACAATTGAAGTTGAAAGATCATTAAAAGTTTTGGATGGGGCCTGTGTTGTTTTTGATAGTGTAGGTGGCGTAGAGCCACAGTCAGAGACTGTTTGGCGACAAGCTGATAGATACAATGTTCCAAGAATGTGTTTTGTTAATAAAATGGATAGAACAGGAGCAAATTTTCAAAGAACTGTTGATCAAATCAAAGGTAGATTAGGCTCAAACCCTGTAAGATTACATATCCCATACTTTAAAGATGACCTATTCGAAGGAATTATTGATTTGATTGAAATGAAGTTAGCTATTTGGGATGGCGAATCACTTGGAGCTAAATTTAGCCTTATTGACATACCCGAAGAAGTTCTAGATGAAGCAAAATCAACAAGAGATAATATGCTGGAGCTGCTTTCGGACAATGATGAATCAATCATGGAAGATTATTTGGACGGCAAAGAAATAGATAAAGATAGACTGATTGCTGCTATAAGAAAGCAAACTATTAATCTAGAAATCGTTCCCGTTCTATGTGGATCAGCATTCAAAAATAAAGGAGTACAGCTTTTGCTAGATGCTGTTAAGAGATACCTACCTTCACCTTTAGATATTCCTCCTATAAAAGGTACTGATCCCGATGATGATACAAAAGAAATGGAAAGAAAAGCAAGTGATAAGGAGCCTTTATCTGCGTTAGCATTTAAAATTATGACCGATCCTTTCGTTGGTACCATAACTTACATTAGAGTTTACTCTGGAGTTTTAAATTCTGGTTCACCAGTCTTTAACCCTACTAAAAACGCAACAGAAAGAGTTGGAAGACTTCTTAAGATGCATGCTGATAAAAGAGAAGATATAACATCGGTAGCAGCAGGAGACATAGCTGCCGCAGTTGGGCTTAAAAATACATATACAGGTGAGACTCTGTGTGATAAAAGCAATCCGGTTGTTTTAGAAAGCTTGAATTTTCCTGATCCGGTTATTTCAGTAGCAATCGAGCCGAATACAAAAGCTGACCAGGAAAAGTTAGGAATGGCATTAAGTAAGTTAGCAATAGAAGACCCTTCATTTAAAGTAAAAGTAGATCATGAAACTAACCAAACTATTATTGCAGGAATGGGTGAGCTTCATTTAGAGATAATTGTTGACAGACTAAAAAGAGAATTTAGTGTCGAAGCTAATGTAGGTGCACCTCAAGTTGCATATCGTGAAACAATAAGGAAAGAAAGTGAAGCGGAGCAAAAATATATAAAGCAAACTGGCGGTAAAGGTCAGTATGGACATGTTAAAATTAGGATTGAGCCTCTTGAAACAGGAGGAGGATTTGAGTTCGTTAATGAGATTAAAGGTGGAACGATACCTAAAGAGTTTATCCCAGCAGTTGAGAAAGGTGTAAAAGAAGCAATGGTTGGGGGAGTTGTTGCTGGTTATGAAGTTGTAGATGTAAAAGTAACTCTTTATGATGGTTCATTTCATGATGTTGATTCATCCGAAATGGCATTTAAGATTGCCGGTTCATTAGCATTCAAAGATGCTGTAAAAAAAGCAGGAGCAGTTGTTCTTGAGCCCGTAATGAAAGTTGAAGTGGTTGTACCAGAAGATTTTATGGGAACAGTTATAGGAGACTTAAATTCTCGAAGAGGAAGAATTCAAGGTACAGAATCAAGAGGAGAACTTCAAGGTGTTCAAACCGAAGTTCCATTGTCTGAGATGTTTGGATATGCTACAGATGTGCGCTCCTTGACAGAAGGCCGTGCAACATTTACAATGGAGTTTTCAACTTATAGTGATGTGCCACAGCATATTTACGAAAAGATGAAGTTAGAAGAAGCATAATGTCATTATTTAGGAGGGACATAAAGGATGTCTAAAGAAAAATTTGAGAGGAATAAACCTCACTGTAATATAGGAACAATTGGTCATGTTGATCATGGTAAAACAACTTTGACCGCAGCTATTAGTATGACTCTAGCTAAAGCTGGAGGTGGTGATGCTATGTCATATGCTGATATAGACAATGCACCCGAAGAAAAAGAAAGAGGTATTACAATTAATACTGCTCACGTTGAATATGAAACAGATACTAGACATTATGCACACGTTGACTGTCCTGGTCACGCAGACTATGTAAAAAATATGATTACAGGTGCCGCTCAAATGGATGGTGGAATCCTTGTGGTTAGTGCTACAGATGGACCTATGCCCCAGACTAGAGAGCATATTTTGCTAGCTAGGCAAGTTGGTGTGCCAAAACTTGTAATCTTTTTAAATAAAGTAGATCAGTTAGGTGGAGATACAGAACTGGTAGAATTAGTAGAATTAGAAGTTAGAGAATTATTAACAGAATATGGTTTTGATGGAGACAATACTCCAATCGTAGCTGGCTCAGCTTTAGCAGCTGTTGAAGGTACAGATCCGAAAACAGGTGAAGAAGCTATAAAAGAACTTATGTCAAAAGTAGACGAATGGATACCTCAACCAGAAAGAGCTCTTGATAAACCCTTTTCCCTTGCAATAGAAGATGTTTTTTCTATTTCAGGAAGAGGAACAGTTGTTACTGGTAGAGTGGAAGCTGGAAAAATAAACTCTGGTGATAAAATCCAAATAGTCGGTATTAAAGATACTACAGAAACTACAGCTACAAGTCTGGAAATGTTTAGAAAAATTCTAGACTATGCAGAAGCAGGCGATAACGTAGGTGTTTTACTTAGAGGAGTTGAAAAGGATGATGTTGAAAGAGGCCAAGTCTTGTGTGCCCCTGGATCTATAACACCTCATAAAAAATTTGAAGCTGAAGTATACGTTCTAAAAAAAGAAGAAGGCGGACGTCATACTCCTTTCTTTAAAGGGTACAGACCTCAATTTTATTTTAGAACAACAGATGTAACAGGATCCATTGAATTAGGTGAAGGGGTAGAAATGGTTATGCCTGGTGATAATACAAAAATGAATGTTGAATTAATAGTTCCAGTAGCTATGGTAGAAGGTCTTAAGTTTTCTATAAGAGAAGGCGGAAGAACAGTAGGTGCAGGAGTTATAACAAAAATTACTGAATAAAATTTATAATAAAAGAGATAAAAATATGGAAACCGCACCAAAAGTTAGAATTAAGCTTAAATCCTTCGATCATAGATTGTTGGATAAATCTACTTTTGAGATTGTTGATACGGTTAAGAGAACCGGTGCTAAGGTTGCAGGTCCGATACCACTTCCGACCAATATATCTAGAACTTGTGTTTTAAGAGCTCCACATGTTTACAAGAATTCTCGTGAACATTTTGAGATGAGAACACATAAGCGCCTTGTTGATATTCTCGAACCTACACAGCAAACAATTGATTCTTTGATGAAGCTAGACTTAGCTTCTGGTGTAGAGGTTGAAATCAAATTACAAGGTGTTTAGATGACTGAAGAAACAGAAATCAAAGAAGTAAAAGATAAAGATGTAGAGTCTTCTGAGAATCCTCTTGATTCTAATGAAGAACTATCAACTATTGAAGAGGCACATTCTCAAATCAAATTAAGTGGGTTAATTGGCACCAAAATAGGTATGACTCAAACTATCACTGATGACGGAAAAGTTATTCCTACAACAGTTATAAAATTGGGACCTTGCCTAGCATTAGAGAAAAAAGTTAAAAATAATAAAACATCACTAAAAATAGGATATCAGGAAGCAAAGCCCAGACTTTTGACAAAATCTAAATTAGGCTATTTATCTAAATTAAAAGTTAAACCTATCAAATATGTAAAAGAGTTTGATTTACTTAATCCCGAAGTTGAAATTCATCCTGGCGAAGAAATTAAAGCTGATATATTCAAAGAAGGAGATATAGCGGATGTTACTTCAAAATCTAAAGGAAGAGGTTTTGCTGGAGTTATTAAACGACATAATTTTGCTGGTCTAAGACATACACATGGTACACCACAGAATCAAAGATCTGGAGGTTCTATAGGTGCTTGTGCATATCCCGGAAGAGTATGGAAAGGTCAGAAAATGGCTGGTAGATATGGTGGAAAAAATTCAACAATTCAAGGATTAAAGGTTTTAGGTGTTGACCTTGAAGATAATCTAATTTTAATAAAAGGATCAGTTCCTGGATCCAATGGATCAGTAGTTTACGTGAACCATACAAGGAAAGGTTAATGAATATTGATATAGTAGATATTAAAAATAAAGAAGTCGGAAAGTTTGATATAAACTTTGATGATAATATTGAGATAAATAGGAAAGCTATCAGTCAGGTTGTTAAATGGCAATTAGCCAAGAGAAGGTCTGGTACTGCTTCTACAAAAAATAGAGCTTTAGTTAATGCTAGTAATAAGAAGCCTTTTAAACAAAAGGGTACTGGTAATGCAAGAGCCGGCTCTAGAACATCTCCAATATGGAGAGGTGGTGGTGTTATATTTGGACCTCAGCCAAAGGATTGGTCTATAAATGTCCCTAAAAAAATAAAAAAACTTGCATTGCTCCACAGTCTCTTTTATAAAATTCAGCAAAATACATTAACTGTAATTGACTCAATAGAGCTTAAAACCCATAAAACTAAAGAATTGATTACATTGCTTAAACCTTTTAATTTATCAGAGAAGCTTTTAATTGTATCTGATAATGAAAATGAAAATATAAATCTAGCATCAAGAAATATAGAAAAGCTAAAGTTGATTAAATCTGAGGGTGTAAATGTATATGACTTGTTGAATTATAAATCAATTTTAATTGATAAGTCATCACTTACTAGTTTGTTAGAGAGGTTAAAATAATGAAAAAATATGTATCAGATATTATCATAAAGCCTTTAGTAACAGAAAAAACTCAAACTATGAATCAAGACGAATGCTATGTGTTTGAAGTCAATCCTAAATCGACAAAGAATGAAATAAAAGATGCAGTTCAAAAGTTTTTTGATGTAAAAGTTAAAGACGTTAGAACAGCAATAAAGCCTGGAAAGAAAGTAATGAAGGGTGGAAGACCTGTAGGTAAAAGGTCTAAACAGAAAAAAGCTTTTATAACGCTAAAAGAAGGAAAAATCGAAATAGTACAAGGAGTTTAGTATGGGAATAAGAAAATATAAACCTACTAGTGCTGGTAGAAGATTTATGACATCAGCTGATTATGATGAGATAACACACAAATCTCCTCATAAGCCTTTACTAGTTCATTCTCATAATAAAAAAGGAAGAAATAATCTTGGTAGAATAACTTCAAAGAGTAGAGGTGGAGGACACAAGCAATTATATAGAATTATTGATTTTAAACGAGATAAGTTTGATGTTCCTGGAACGGTTAAAACCATCGAATATGATCCTTATAGAACTGCAAGGATAGCATTGATTAGTTATATGGATGGTGAAAAAAGATATATTCTTGCACCGCTAGGTATTAAAGTTGGAGATAAGGTTATTGCTTCAGCTAAAACTGAAATCACAAACGGAAATTCATTAGAACTTAAAAATATCCCAGAAGGAACAATTATACACAATATAGAATTATCTCCAGGAAACGGAGGTAAGTTGGCTAGATCTGCAGGTGCGTATGCTCAAGTTTTGGGTAACGAAAAAGATTTAACAATGATAAAACTTAGTTCCGGAGAAACGAGATATGTTCGTTCTATATGTAGAGCAACAATTGGTAAATTAGGAAACGAGAAACATAATCAAATTGTAATCGGTAAAGCTGGAAGAAATAGACACTTAGGAAGACGACCTAAGGTTAGAGGTGTTGCTATGAACCCTGTTGATCATCCGCATGGTGGAGGAGAAGGTAAGGCAGCCCGAGGAAATCCACATCCTGTTTCAAAGTGGGGATGGATTACTATTGGTAAGAAAACTAGACACAATCCAAGGACCGACAAGCTTATTGTTAAGAGAAGAAGGGTCGGATATGGAATGGATAAGAGGTGATTTTAAAATATGGGTAGATCTATAAAAAAAGGACCTTTCGTTGACGAAAAGTTAATGAAAAAGGTTGTAAAAGCAAAAGAAACAGATAGCCAAAAAATTATTAAAACTTGGTCAAGAAGATCTATGATTGTTCCAGATATGCTTGGTCTCACTTTTGCTGTTTATAACGGAAAGAAATTTATTCCTGTCTATGCAACAGAATATATGCTGGGACATAAGTTAGGGGAATTCTCTCCAACTAGAACTTTTAATTCACATGCAGGCGGAGATAAAAAGAAGGGTGGTAGGAAATAATGATAGCAAAAGCTGTATTAAAATATGCCAGAAGAACTCCTAGAAAGGTAAATCTTGTTTTGGAAACAATAAGAGGAAGGAATGTCGACTATGCGTTTATGCTACTTAAGACCTTAAAACAAGGATCAAAGGAAGAAGTATCTAAGACATTAAAATCGGCGGTCTCTAATGCTTACGAAAAAGGTTTTACTGATTCAGAGAGAATATTTGTCTCACAAGCTTATGCCACCGAAGGTACAACTTTGAAGAGATTTACACCTAGAGCCATGGGTAGGGCGACTAGGAAATTAAAAAGACTAAGTCATATTACTATCGTTTTAGAAGAGAAGGTGAAATAGATGGGACAAAAAGTAAATCCAATATCTTTAAGAGTAGGAATTACAAGAACTTGGAATTCAAATTGGTTTGTTGCAAACAAAAGTACATATAAGCTTTTTTTACATGAAGACCTGAAAATTAGAACTTTTATAAAGAAAGGTTTCTTTCAGTCTGGAATTTCTAAAATAGAGATTGAAAGATCTTCAAATGAAAAAATAAGAATAATTATATTTTGCTCTAAGCCTGGTTTGTTGATTGGGAGAAAAGGGGCTGATATTGATTTGTTAAGGAAAAATCTCTCTAAAATGGTAGAAAAGGAAATATTTATAGATATAAAAGAAATCAAAAGACCAGAAATAGATTCACAGCTGGTAGCCGAAAATATTGCATTGCAATTGGAAAGAAGAGTTGCTTATAGAAGAGCAATGAAGAGAAGTCTTACGTCAGCTTTAAGATTAGGAGCAATCGGGATTAAGATAATGGTCTCTGGTAGATTAAATGGTGCAGAGATTGCTAGAAGCGAATGGTACAGAGAAGGTAGGGTTCCTTTGAGTACTTTGAGAGCTGATATAGATTATGGTTTCGCTGAAGCAAATACAACTTATGGTAAGATTGGAATTAAAGTTTGGATATTTAAAGGTGAAGTTTTAAGAAAAAAACAGCCTAAGGGAGAATCTAATGCTGCAGCCTAAGAAAAGTAAATACAGAAAACAGCATAAAGGTAGAGTTAGAGGAGTTGCAACTAAATGCAACAAAGTTTCTTTTGGTGAGTTCGGACTACAATCCTTAGATTTTGCCAGAATTACTGGAAGACAAATCGAAGCAGCAAGGATAGCTATAAATAGAAGTGTTAAGCGTGGAGCTAAGCTTTGGATTAGAATTTTTCCTCATAAACCAGTATCAAAAAAACCTGCTGAGGTTAGAATGGGAAAAGGGAAGGGTGATATTGATAGGTATGTTGCTCCCATTAAGAAGGGAACAATGATATATGAGATAGCAGGCGTTGATGAGGAATTAGCAAGAGAAGCGTTAAGGCTGGCATCTAATAAGCTGCCTGTGAGAACAAGATTTGTTGTTAGAACAAGGGGACAGTTGATATGATTAATCCTAAAGATATAAAAAAATTAGATACTGTAGAAATAGAAAATAAGGTTAAGGAATTAAAGGATTCTCTTTTGAAAGCCAAGATTAGTAAGTTAAATCAGGGTGATTTTGATACAAATAGTTTTACAAAAATAAAGAAAGATATAGCCAGGTGTATGACAGAAATAAATTCTAGGGGGAAGGAATAGGATATGTCTAGAGGAAGAATGAGAACAGTTAAAGGTGTCGTAGTAAAAAATTCATCATTAAAGACTTTAATGATACAAGTTGAAACCAGAAGTAAGAATAAAAAATATGACAAAGTTTCAATTTTAAAGAAAAAATTCCCAGTGCATGATGAAAAAATGCTAGCAGAAGTTGGTGACATAATTGAAGCAGTAGAAACTAAGCCTATAAGTAAAACAAAGAGATGGAACTTGATTAAAGTTATTCAAAAAGGAGCGGACCAATGATTCAACCAGAAACTCAGTTAATTTCTGCTGATAATTCAGGAGCAAAAAAATTGAATGTTATACGACTCAAAGGCGGCTCATATAGGAGATATGCTAGCATAGGAGATATTGTAACTGTATCCATCAGAGCAGCTATTCCAAACTCAAAGGTGGAGAAGGGTAAGATTTTTCAAGCAGTTATTGTTAGAACAAAAAAAGAAATAAGAAGAGTAGATGGCTCATACATAAGATTTGATGATAATGCTGCAGTTTTAATAAATAAGGATAATCAACCAGTAGGGACAAGAATTTTCGGACCAGTTGCTAGAGAATTGAGAAACAGAGGCTTTATGAAGATTGTATCTTTGGCCCCGGAGGTTTTATAGATGTCAGGTGTAAATTTGAAACCAAAAAAAGGATTAAATGCAAAGATTATTGCTGGTAAATATAAAGGGCAAGTTGGTAAAATCACAAGTGTTTCATCAAAATTAAATAGAGTAACTATTGAAAATATAAATATTGCAAAGAAACACGTAAAGCCAACACAACAAAATCCTAGTGGTGGAATAGTAAATAAAGAGAAAGGTATACATATATCTAATATAAAGGTGATTGAAAATGTCTAACATAAAAGAGATTTATACAGAATCAGTTCCAAAGATTATGACAGCATTAAAATTGGAAAATAAAATGCAAGTTCCAAAGATTGTAAAAGTTGTTCTAAATATGGGTTTAGGAAAAATATCTGATGCAGGAAAGGATAGTAAAATTATAGATGAAGCATGTAATGAGCTTACTCTTATAGCAGGGCAAAAAGCAGTCATAACAAAAGCAAAGAAATCAGAAGCTGGGTTTAAGTTAAGAGAAGGATATCCTATTGGTGCTCGTGTTACATTGAGAGGTAGCAAGATGTATGAGTTTCTATCTAAATTGGTAAACCTAGCTCTACCAAGAGTCAGGGATTTTAGAGGTATTTCAAATAAAGCATTTGATAAAAGTGGAAATTACAACCTAGGGATAGAGGATCATTTAGTCTTTCCTGAAATTGATCCTACAAAATCAACCAAAGTTAAGGGTTTGAATATAACAATTGTAACAACAGCAGTAGACGATTCACAATCTAAAATTTTATTAGAGGAACTAGGGTTTCCGTTTAAACGTTAAGGAGAAAGATATAATGGCAAAAAAATCAATGAAAGTAAAAGCAAACAAGAAACAAAAATTTAAAGTTAGAGAATACAATAGGTGCCCAATAACTGGGAGAGCTAGAGGTTTTATTAGAAAATTTGGTATGAGTAGGAATGCTTTTCGAAAACTTGCCAGTGAAGGTTTAATACCAGGAGTTAGAAAGGCTAGTTTGTAGTCAGAGGTTAAAATTATGGTTATAGATCCAATTTCAGATATGTTAACAAGAATCAGAAACGCTTTAAATGCTAAGCATAAAGTCGTAGAAATTCCAAGTTCAAAATTTAAACTACAAATCGCTAAAATTTTGCAAGAAGAAGGGTTTATTCAATCCTTTGACAAGATTTCCAAAGAAAAGTTTTCTTTTATTAAGATTAATTTAAAATACAGTAAAGATAATAGGACTTCCGTAATTAAGGAAATCAAAAGAATTAGTAAACCAGGCTTGAGAGTTTATGTAAATAAAACAGAGATTCCAAGAATTATGGGTGGTTTAGGAACTTCCATAATTTCAACTTCTAAAGGTGTTATGACTGGAAGTAAAGCAAGAGAGATAGGGGTCGGTGGAGAAATCCTCTGTAGTATTATATAGGTGTAAATATGTCTAGAATTGGTAATAAAGAAATTATTTATAGCGAAGATGTCAAAGTTGTTTTGGATGGTAATGTCGTTAAAGTAAATGGACCAAAAGGTTCTTTAGAAAGGAGTATTCCAGAAGGTATTACATTAAATATAGAGCCAGGAAAAATTAACGTTAAAAGAAATAGTGAAGAAAAAAGAATCAAAGCTTTTCATGGTTTAACTCGATCGCTATTAAACAATATGGTTGTTGGTGTTAAAGATGGTTTTCAAAAATCATTAGATATAATGGGAACTGGCTATAAATGTGACATTAAATCAAAGAATGAATTAGTTTTAAGTCTAGGCTATTCAAATCCCATAAACTTTAGCCTCCCGGACTCTATAGATGCAGAGGTTGAGAATAAAGGTACAGTTTTAAAAATCTCTGGTGTAGATAAAGAGCTAGTTGGTGAAATAACTGCAAAAATTCGTAAATTAAGAAAACCTGAGAGATATAAAGGCAAGGGCGTAAGATATACAGGAGAAGTTGTAAAATTAAAGGCAGGTAAAGCTGCTGGTGGGAAGGGTGCTAAGTAATGATCAAACCAATTAATAAGAATAAATTAAGAGTGAAACGTCATAAAAGAAATAGGAAAAATATTCTAGGAACTAGCACTATACCTAGACTATATATCTTTAAGTCTTTGAAGAATTTTTATGTTAACTTAGTAGATGATAAAACAGGAAATACTTTGATATCTGTCTCGACTTTAAAAACAAATAGTTCAGATCTTGGAGGAGAAGTGGCCAAAAAAGCTGAATCTTTGGGTATTAAAAAGTTAGTTTTTGATAAAAGTGGCTATAAATTTCATGGCAGAATCAAAGCTATAGCTGACGAGCTAAGAAGCAAAGGATTAAATTTTTAAATTGGAGCGTAATATTGAAAAATAATAATGGAAGAAATAACCTAGATAAAGAATTTGCAGAGAAAATTGTACATATTAGAAGAGTTGCAAAAACAACTAAAGGTGGAAAGAATTTTCATTTTACAGCTCTTGTTGTAATAGGGAACAATAAAGATAAAGTTGGAGCCGGTTTGGGAAAATCAAATGAAGTTCCAGATGCTATAAGAAAGGGAATAGAGAAGGCTAGAAAAAATATGATTGAAGTCACTTTGAACGGAAGAACCATTTCCCATGAAGTTTATGCGAAACATTTAACCAGTCAGGTTATGATTAGGCCAGCAAGTTCTGGTACCGGGGTTATAGCTGGAGGTGCTGTTAGATCCGTTTTAGAGTTGGCGGGAATAAAAGATGTTTTGACTAAGTCTTTGGGTTCAAGAAATCCGATTAACGTAGTTAATGCGACAATTGAGTGCTTAAGGCAGCTTAATGATCCTGAAAAAACAGCTTTAGAGCATGGAAAAAAACAAGAAGATTTAGACTTACCTAAACAATATTATAGAAATAAATCAGAGGGTGAAGTAAATGCTTAATGAATTAGTAAAGACTAAAAACAAGAAGAATAGAACCAGAGTGGGCAGAGGTCCAGGTTCAAAGGGTAAAACCGCAGGTAGAGGTCACAAGGGTCAGAATTCTAGATCTGGTGGTGGCGTACCTATTCTTTTTGAAGGCGGTCAATCAAACTTTGTTTTAAGGACACCAAAAAGAGGATTTAGAAATTACAACAGAAAAGAGTATGATGTTCTAAATGTTGGAACTTTGAATAAAATAGAGAATCAAGATAAGATTGATATTTCATCTTTGGTAAAGCTTGGACTTATCGATGGAAATAAGCCGCTCAAAATTTTAGGTAATGGCGAATTTAATAAAAAGTATGAAATAACAGCAAATCATTTTTCAAAAACCGCTACTGAAAAAATTAAATCTGCAGGTGGTAGTATAAAGATAATCTAGTAATATGGACACTGTACCTAAGATTCCAGAGCTTAATAAAAGAATACTATATACCCTTCTTATACTTGTCATTTATAGATTGGGAGTCTTTATTCCAGTACCCGGGGTTGATTCACAAGAAATACTAAAAGTCTTTACTAGTCAGGGAAAATCTTTTTTTGATATTATAAATCTTTTTTCAGGCGGTGCGTTTGAGAGAGCATCAATTTTTGCTTTAGGTGTTATGCCATATATTACCTCTTCAATTGTTATGTCTTTAGTAACAAAGACTTTTCCAAAATTAGAAGAAATGCAGAAAGACCAATTAGGAAAAAAGAAGATTTCACAATATTCAAGATATTTAACAATTCTGATTTGTTTTTTTCAGGGTTCACTTTTGGTCACGGCTTTGCAAACTGGTCTAGGGACTGGAGCCGAAATCGTCTTTGATCCTGGCTTTAGCTTCTTCATTTTAACAATTGCAACCCTTACTGCAGGAACTTTTTTTGTAATGTGGCTCGGTGAACAAATAACTAATAATGGAATTGGAAATGGATTATCATTAATTATAGCTACTTCTATTATTGCTGGAATACCAAGCGCTACGGGTAAATTATTTAATTTTGTCACGATTGGTCAACTTAATGTCTTAACCATAGCTCTCTTTTTAGTAATAATGCTCTTAATTCTTTATTCTATAGTTTTTGTTGAAAGATCATTTAGAAAAATACCGATACAGTATCCACAAAAAACAAAGGGTAGGAAAGTTTTTGCCGGCCAGTCCTCTCATTTACCTCTTAAAATAAACCCTGCAGGAGTCATACCTCCAATTTTTGCATCCTCTATATTATTGTTACCACTAACAATATTTAGTTATATTGATATTCCCAGTGTTAATAGTTTCGCTCAAACTTTTTTAAATGATAACTTTTTTTATAATCTAATTTTTGCTGTCTTGGTTATTTTCTTCACATTTTTTTATACAGGAATGGTAATAAAACCAGATGAAATGTCGGATAATTTAAAGAAGGGTGGTGCATTCATTCCTGGCATAAGACCTGGAAAAAATACGACAGATTATATTAAGCTTATAATGTCAAAATTAACTGTAATTGGAGCAATCTATTTAGCTATTGTATGCATAATCCCAGCAATCTTGAATGCTAAGCCGTTCAGCTTACCTTTTTATTTTGGTGGAACATCTCTTCTTATTGTTATAGGGGTCACGCTAGATACTATACAGCAGGTTGAATCCTTCTTAATATCAAACAATTACGATCAAATGAATGGAAAAAAAATTAAAAAAGAACCTAGTAGGTTTAATTTGAGGTGAAACAATGATTCTAGTTTTATTTGGTCCCCCAGGGGCCGGAAAAGGTACACAGGCTGATGCTTTAAAGGATAAATTGGATTTATTACATTTATCTACTGGCGATATTCTTAGAGAAGAAGTTGCTAAAGAGTCAGAACTAGGTGTGCTAGCAAAAAAGTTTATGGAGGCTGGAGAGCTAGTTACAGATGATTTAATAATAGGGATGATTAAGAATAAAATTGTTTCAGAAGATTCTGGCAAGGGATTTCTTCTTGATGGGTTTCCCAGAACGATTTCTCAAGCAGAAGCTTTAGATGAAATGCTTAATTCAAATAGTTTGAAAGTTAATCATGTAATATCATTAGAAGTTGAAGACTCTGTTCTAATGGAAAGGTTACTTTCTAGAGGAAGAAGTGATGACAATGAAGAAACAATAAAAAATCGATTGGACGTTTACAAGAACCAAACTTTACCAATTAAAGAATATTATAGCTCATCAAGTTCTTTGATTAAAATAAAAGGAGATGATCCCATAGAGGTTGTTTCATCAAATATATTTAAAGCACTTGGTTAAGTTATGGCGATTCAATTAAAAAATAACAATAATATACAGAAGATAAAAAAGTGTGGAAAAATTATTTCTGAAGTTCATGCTATTTTAGCTAGTCTTGTCGAACCAGGTGTTTCAACATGGGAACTTGATAAGGTTGCTGAAGAATACACAATTTCAAAGGGATATGTTCCAGCTTTTAAGGGATATCAAGACTTTCCAGGGTCAATTTGTGCCTCTATTAATGAAGAGGTCGTACATGGTATTCCATCTAAAAATAGAATATTAAAAAAAGGAGATATTATCGGAATTGATTTTGGTGTATATAAAGATGGATTCTATGCTGATTCTGCTTTTACTTTTGGAGTAGGTGAAATTGATTCTCATACTGAATTACTTTTGAACACAACTAGAGAATCGTTGGAGAAAGGTATAGAGATGGCCGTTGTTGGAAATAAGCTTTATGATATATCAAAGTCTATTCAAGATCATATAGAAAGTAATGGATTATCAATTGTAAGGTCCTACGTTGGTCATGGTATAGGAAGAAATCTTCACGAAGACCCCCAAGTTCCAAATTTTGTCTTGGAGTCAGAGATTAGAGATAAATCTCTCGATTTAAAAGAGGGTTTAGTTATAGCTATAGAGCCCATGGTAAATATCGGGAATTATGAAGTGGAAGTGTCTGATGACAATTGGACTGTTGTTACTAAAGATGGTAGCCTATCTGCACATTTTGAGCATACTATAGCAATCACAAAAGAAGGACCAGTTAATTTAACTAAATAAATTATGGCTAAAGAAGAAAGAATAGAGTTAGAAGGAACAATTTTAGAAGCGTTACCTAATGCTATGTTTAAGGTTGAGCTAGAAAATGAACACAAAATACTTGCATATGTATCTGGAAAAATGAGAACGCATTTCATAAGAATTTTGCCTGGTGACAAGGTAAAAGTGGAAGTATCTCCTTATGATTTGACAAAAGGAAGAATAACCTATAGATTGAAGTGAGTTTATAAGATATAATATAAGCTTTTTATTGGAGAGATTATGCCTAGAATAGCAGGAGTAGATATACCAGATAATAAAAGAGTAGATGTCTCTTTAACTTATATATATGGCATTGGTCCAAAAATTTCTAATGACATTTTAAAAAATGCAAATATTGAACCTACTACTAAAACTAAAGACTTAACAGATTCAGATGTTTCTAAAATAAGACAATATATAGAAAGTGATTGTTTAGTCGAAGGTGAACTAAGGGTAGAGATTCAGAATAATATAAAAAGACTTTCTGATATTAATTCATATAGAGGAATTAGACATAGAAAGAAATTACCTTCAAGAGGTCAAAGGACAAAGTCAAATGCTCGAACGCGAAGAGGCAAGAAAGGTCTTGCAATTGCTAAGAAAAAATTAGCAGCTAAATAAGTTTTGGAGAATATACAAATTGAAAAAAGTAAAAAAAGCAAAAAAAGTTAAAAAATTTGTTGAAGTTGGCCAAGCACATATTCAAGCAACTTTCAATAATACTATTATAACAATAACTGATGACGCAGGTAATGTTCTGTCTTGGGGGGCAGCTGGAAAAAAGGGTTTTAAGGGAACGCGTAAGGGCACACCTTTTGCGGCTCAGATGGCAGCAGATGATGCTGCAAAAAAAGCTATGGAGTTTGGAATGAAAACAATAGCTGTTTTCGTTAAAGGACCAGGCCCAGGTCGTGAAACAGCGATAAGATCTATTCAAAATGCTGGAATCAAAGTAACTTCAATTAAGGATGTAACTCCTTTGCCACATAATGGTTGTAGGCCACCGGCAAAGAGAAGAGTTTAAGGAGTATAGATTGTCAAGATATACAGGACCAACAACAAAATTATCTAGAAGAGAAGGGCAAGAGCTTTTTTTAAAGGGTGATAGATCCTACACTGATAAGGCAGCAAGACGCTTAGATGTAAAGCCAGGACAGTCTCAATCAAACTTTAGGCAAAAATATTCTGAATATGCTATTAGATTAAGAGAAAAACAGAAATTGAAACGAATATTTGGCTTAACAGAGAAGCAATTTAGGAACAACTATATTAAAGCTGCTAAGCAAGATGGCGTTACAGGTCATAATTTAATTTCTAATCTCGAAAGAAGACTAGATAACGTAGTTTATAGGCTTGGAATGCTTAGTTCAAGAAGCGAAGCTAGGCAATATGTGAACCATGGTCACATTTTAGTGAATGGAAAGAAAGTTGATATTCCATCCTATATAATTTCACTCAATGATCAAATTGAAGTTAAGGAAAAAGCGAAAGATAATATTAGAGTCAAAAGCTCAATCGAGTCAGTTGCTAGAAGAGGCGTACCTGATTGGTTGGAGTTAGATTCTGAGAAAATACAAGGTGTAATAAAAAGGCTTCCTAGTAGAGACGATTTTAAGCAACCTGTTGAAGAACAATTAATTATTGAATTTTATTCAAAATTATAGGAGAAATACATGGAATTTCAGAAAAACTGGCTTGGTCTTCATAGGCCTAAATCTATTCAAATAGATCAAAAGTCAAAAACTGATAGTTACGCAAAGTTTACCTGTCAACCACTAGAGAAAGGCTATGCTGTCACTATAGGCAATACCTTGAGAAGAATATTGTTGTCCTCAATTCAGGGGCCAGCTATTACAAAGGTCAAAATTGAAGGGGTAATGCATGAATTCTCAACTATTCCAGGAGTTACAGAAGACGTTACAGAGATTATTTTAAACCTTAAGCAACTTAAATTAAGAATGCATACATATGAAGAACAAAATGTTACTTTAAGTGTTTCTGGAGAAGGCCAAGTAAAAGCTTCCGATATAGAAGTAAATCAAAATATTGAAATCGTAGATCCTGACCAATATATAGCTACATTATCTGATGGAGCAAAGTTAGATATGGAACTGACTATTGAAATGGGAAGAGGCTATGTCCCAGTAGAGTCTAGAGATGAAGCAGTAGATCATACAATTGGTGATATACAGCTTGATGCAATTTATTCACCAATTGTAAAGGTAAATTATGGTGTTACTAGTGCTAGAGTTGGAAGGAGAACAGATTTTGAGAAGTTAACTTTAGAGGTTTGGACGAATGGCACAATACTTCCCGAAGACGCTGTCGCATACTCTTCAAAAATTATAAAGGAGCAGATTTCAGTCTTTATTAATTTTAATGAAGAAGAAATTGATGCTATTCCTGTAGTTGAGGATATAAAAGAAGAAATTACAGGTGGAGAGGATGTTCTATTTACAAAAGTCGAAGATTTAGATTTCTCTGCAAGGTCACTCAATTGTTTGAGTAAGGCAAATATTAAATTTCTAGGTGATTTGATTCAACTAAATGAAGATGACTTGTTAAATTTAGAAAATTTTGGTAAGAGATCCTTATACGAAGTTAGGGACGTTGTAGCTTCCTTTTCCCTAAAATTAGGAGAAGATATAAATAGAGATTTGTATTTCGAACAAAGGAAGAAAAAAGAAGAGGTAGAAGAAGTAGATACAGAAGGTTAATGAAATGAGACATAGAGTTAGAAAAGGAAAATTAGGTTTAAAAACAGAGCATAGATTGTCAGTCTTAAGAAATCTTTGTACTGAGCTATTTAGACACGGTAGAATAACTTCTACGGATGTTAAAGTTAAGGAATTAAGAAGATTTAGTGAAAAAATAATTACAACAGCAAAAGTTGACTCTGTTCATTCTAGAAGACTTGTTAATACTAAGATTAAAGATAAAGATGTTTTAAAGAAGCTTTTTGAAGAAATAGCGCCATCTTTTTCTGAAAGACCTGGTGGTTACACAAGGATTGTTAAATTAAATCATAGAAGAGGAGATGCAGCACCAATATCGCTAATAGAGTTAGTAGGTATGCAGGTTCCTTTTCAGGAAAAAGAGAAAATTGATTCCCCCGAATTAATTGATGACACAGCAGTGGATTCAAAAAAGGTGGAATAAAATAATGACAAATAACATTGGTCTAATTCTAGATCCGAGTTCTTTTGAAAATTTAAAGTATGTTTCTCAAAAAGCTGAGGAGAATGGTTTTGATTCTTTATGGGTTACAGAGCTATATAGAAGTTCTTTTGAACAACTCTCATACTTGGCATCAATAACAAACAGAATACATCTTGGATCTGCAGTAACTTTAGCATTTACTAGAAGCCCTTTGGTTACTGTAATCTCAGCACATGATATTGATGAAATATCTGGTGGAAGATTAATCCTTGGTCTTGGTTCTGGTGCAATCAATACTAATCGTAAGTGGCATAACTTTCCAGATTTTCAAAAGCCTACAGAAAGAATGAGCAGTTTTTATAACTTATTCAGAAAAATCGAAGAAATTTTGCACACTAAAGAAGATCTTGTTTTTCAAGATGACTTTTATAATCTATCAATTCGGTCTTTTAGAAGACCTTTTAACCCTCTTAGAACGAAATTACCCCTCTTTTTAGGAGGTATTGGCCCAAATATGACTAATTTATCAAGTGAAAAGTTTGAGGGTTATATTGGCCATGTAGTTTGCTCTATGAACTACTTGAAAAATGACATCCTACCTTATTTTAAAGCTAATGATTCAAAAGCAAGAGTTACATCCATAATATTATGCTCTATTAATGATGATAAAGAGAAGGCTATCAATGATGCAAAAGGAACTATAGCTTTTTATGCCACAGTTAAAGCATATTACAAACCGTTTATTGATTTGGGATATGAAGAAAATATAAAAAAAATTAGAGAAGCTTATTTTAATAATGATAAAACTGAGATGATAAAAAATGTTTCCAATGATATGGTAAAAGACTTTGCGATTTGTGGAAGCAGGAGCGATGCTCTCGAGCAATTGGAACAATACAAAGAAGTATTAACCTTTCCAATACTAACAGCACCTCACTATTATCTTGAAAAAGACACAGTAAGAATGTATCAGGACCAAATTTTAGAGACTTTTAAGGTTTAAGTTTCACGACATATACCGTAACTAATCCAAAATTATATTGAATATTTCTAATTATATCGAAACCCTTTGATTCTAATATGACATTCATTTCATTCATTGTATAGAATGCATCAATTGAGGTGGCCAAATATTTATATTCATGATATTTACCAAACAAGGAACCTATAAACGGAATTATATAATTCAAATAAATATGGTAAATATTTTTAACAAGAGGATTGTCAGTCTTTGAGAATTCCATAATCATCAAAATTCCATCTTTTTTTAGGATTCTTCTTATCTCACTTAAGCTTTGATTTAGAGATTTGGTGTTTCTTATACCAAACGTAATTGTTGCGAAGTTAAAACAGGAATCATCAAAAGGCATGTTTTCACAAAATCCTTCAATAAAACGTATTTCGTTCTTTTTATCTTTCCTCTTAGCTATTTGTAGCATTTTTTCACTAGGATCATAACCAGTTACATTGACAAGGGGAAACATATTCTTAATTTTTAAAGCTATGTCTCCAGTCCCAGTAGCAATGTCGATGGTTTCACCATAAAAGTCTATAAGTTTTATAAAATTTGACTTCCATTTTTTATGAAGACCAAAACTTATAAGCTGATTTATAAAATCATAATTTTTATAAATAGAATTAAATGTTTCTTTTGTATCAGGCATTAAATTTTTTCTGATATTTTTGACGCTAATTTAAGATCACCAGCAGTCATTATATGAACTCCATCTAGGTCTTTTTTATATTTTATAAGAAGATTGATAAGGTGTTCTGATGATATTTTAAGAAAATCTTCCTCACTTGAAATCTTCAATTTCTTAAAAAGAGTATTATTCCTATTTATACCATCAATCTTATGATTTAAATTCTTGAAAGTTTTAGCATTCTTTATTGGGAAAATTCCTGCTAATACTTTGTATGAATTTTTGTTAGAAAGTTTACAAAGATTTATGAAATCTTCTTCTGAATAAAGAGGTTGAGTAATAAAGAAGTTGGAACCATTAAGGCTTCTTAAAGCAATAGTTTTTTCAATTTTTTTTCTAGGTAAATCTATATTTAAAGTTGAGCCAATCTTAAACTTTGGCTTATAGTTTGTATCATTATTCGAATAATCTTTTCCTGAATTTAATTTATTAACAAGTGATATTAAATCATTTGTATTTAGTTCAAAAACTTCTTTAGACTTTTTGCTATTGCCAATTGAAATAGGGTCTCCTTTAACCAGCAGCAGCTTATTGATTTTCATGTTGGCTACACCTAAAATATCACTTTGAAGAGCTAAGCTATTTTTATCTCTAGTTGATATATTTATAATTATTTTACTTGGATTAATACCTTTTATAATTAAGTTATGGGCAAAACTTATAGGAGATATTCTCAAATTAGCCATTGGAGCACAAGCCAAATCTAGAAAATCAAATGATTTACTATACTTAAGTATCTTATTTAATAATAAGTTATCAATTTTGTACCTTGAAGGTATAATTTCTATAGTTTTTATAAATTTGTTTTTTATCAATTTTGCCTACAACGTTATGTTTAGATTTTTTATTATTATTATTTTTTTTTCACTAACAATCAATACTTCTTTTTCTACAGTTTTAAATAAGAAAGATTATAACTTACTTGGTGGTTCCTTGACAGTTGTCATTAGCTCTGAAATTGAAGAAAAAGAGATTTTTAAAAAAATTAAGAGTAAATTGAGGTACATTGAAGCAATTTTAGATTCTGAAACGAACTCATTTTTGAAGAAATTTAATGAACTTGAAAAGAATTCGGAAATTTCTGCACCAGATTTATTCGTTGATGCTTTTAAAATAATGAATGATTTTTCCGATATATCAAAAAAAGCTTTTGATCCAACCACCTTCTCACTTTTGTCCAACGCATCAACTATTGAAAAAGTAAGGCCTATGCTTAATAGTAAACTTTTTGAAAAATGTATGAATATAAAGAATATTGATATTAAAATCACAAACGTTTTTTCAAAAAAATATTCTTGTATTAAGTTGTCCTTTGATTCAGTGATAGACGGTATAGTTGTTCAAAATATTAAATTCTTACTTGAAAGTAATAATTATAACTCGTTTCATATTAGGTTTGGGAATACAGATTATTCACGAAACTTTCCTGATAAGCAAAATAATTTTAACTCTAGAACTCTAAAAGCTATAGGGAAGGTTGGAATCAAGATTAAACCTCTTTCTAGCTATTCCTTTCTTGTTAATGATAATGATCGCTTAAGAACCTACAACATTAATCTAAAAAATAAAACAATTTCTTTAAATAATGATTTTTTTGTGATTGTTGCATCAAACTCACCAGTTAATAACTCTATCTTGGCAAATACATTAAACCTTGTCGATTACACATCATTCGCAGATAATTTATATAGGAACGAAATCCCAATTTTAATTATATATAAAGATGATGGAGAATATATTTATAAATATAGTAAACCTTTTGAGGTTTTTTTTGATTAGTTTTCCTGTAAGCCTAACCTCTTTGTAACATATATTGGATCAATGCATGGCTCATTATCACTAGTTCTGCTTTCATATAAAAGCTCTAAGTCTATTAAAGCCCCTTTCATTTTTTTTAAATATTTTTTATATTTTATTGCTTCTAGTGGAGTCTTGTTTCCAAACATACTTAGTTTTGTATTAAGCCATTCCTCAGATAAATGATTAAGATTCTTATTTCCAATATAGGGTTCAAATAATTTGATTATATTAGTCAATGTTGATTCGTTAAAGTTATTAAAAACAATATTATTTTTAGACAATTGAATATTTCCGTATTCGTTTGAAGTTTTATTGTAATATTTATATACTTCAATATTCTCACTTTCCTTTATCAATAATTCGAAACATGAATCTTGTTTAATCTTCTTTATAAGTCCTACGTAATCGTCTACCTCATAATTTATTCTTTCATTGTATTCAGATAATGAGTTGTAAGTTTTATATTTTGATATTGATTTATTTATTTCCTTTTCGATTACATAAAAGAAATTTTTGCAAATAATTTCAGGTGACTTTTTATTTTTTTTGATAACATTTGTTATAGAGTTGTATACAATGTCTTTGTATGAAGAGTTATAGGCTATTATGTGACTCATATGGGAGAAAGAACTCGCAGACGGTAAGATTCTGATTGATAATAGAACTGAATCTCCTGGTATTTCAGACAAGATATCAATTTTATGTTCAGTATTTTGTATAATATCCTGGATTAAATATTTATTATCTGATAACTTTTCATATTTAAATATACTTCTATATGAATTTAATACAGTTGAATCTATTCTTTCTTTATTTTCCTCCCAGTACATCTGTACTAAGCATTTTTTATTTGTAATTAACGCATAATCATAAATTAACCAATCTAAAAACAAAAAGTAGTTGGGGTTCTCTGGCGAGACTTCGCTAAAATCTTTTGAAAAGTATTCATTTTGATTCCATACGAAAAAAGCCTGATTTATTTCATTCTTTAAAAACTCAGATTTTGTATAAGCAATTAAGTCTTTATTGATTTTATCTAATTCAATATTTTTCAACTATTTTCCTCTAAACCTTTTTTTTGTTCTTTCTGACTATTCGAATCCAGAAAATAATGCTACCAACAAGTATTAGGGGTGGTGAAAGCCAAAGTAGTAGACTAAAGCCTTTTAAAGGTGGCTTGGCAAGTATTGTTTCGCCATATTGAGAAATAAAATAATCTAATATTTCCTTTTTCGACTCACCCTTAGATACTTTAATTTTTATTACTTCTTTCATTGAAAGTGCCAATTGTGAGTTGGACTCTGCTACAGTTTGACCCTGGCATACAGGACACATAAGTTCATTAGAAATATCGTAAACTTTATTTGTTGCAAAAGATGAATTAAGCAAAAAAATAAAAAAAAGAGCAACTGCAAAGTTAATAACTAGTAACCTCATCAATCCCCCTTTGAAGTATTTGTTGGTTAATTTTGCCCATATACTTAAAAAGAATTTTTCCATCCTTAACAAAGTATGTTTCGGGCACACCCATTACGCTAAATTTAACAGATATAGTATTATTGTTATCAAAAACAGTTCTAAAAAATGGTTTATATTTCATATAAAACTTTACTGCATCTTTTTTTTTATCGAAAATATTGATACCTATTAAATTTACATCCAAATTTTCAGTAAAAATTTTTTCTTGAAATTTATTTAGTTCTGATATTTCTTCAATACATGGACCGCACCAGGAAGCCCAAAAGTTTACTATATGCAACCCTTTAAAATCTTTAAGAATTATTTGTTTAGAATTGCTTTCACCATCGATTATAGTCATCTCCTGGTTGATTTCAATATCTCTTTGAATTTTAATAAAAGAGGGGTCTTTTGAAAAAGATAGATAAGGCACAAAGGTAATAGTTAAAATTAAAACTAAGTTAGCAACTGAGCTCATAATTAGAAGGTTTGAGGCTCAACACCTGCCATCTTTTCTAAACGTGCCTTATATTCTTCAAGGTCAATTTTCTTTCTTGCTACACCAGTCTCCATAGCAGCTTTCGCTACAGCATAAGACTCCCATACTAATATTCTAGGATCAAATGGTGATGGAACAATGTATTCTTTACCAAAGACTAAGCTTTCCCTATTATGTTTTTTTGCAATTTCCGGACCTGCACCCAACTTTGCTAATTTGGCTAATGCTATAGATGCGGCAACCTTCATTTCTTCGTTAATATCCGTTGCAGCAACATCAAGAGCACCTCTAAATATGAATGGAAAACCTAAAACATTGTTCACCTGATTTGGATAATCGGTTCTACCTGTGGCCATTATTATGTCTTTCCTTGCTGCGAAAGCATCTTCAGGAGAAATTTCTGGGTCAGGGTTTGCCATTGCAAAAATAATTGGATTGTCGTTCATCTCTAGTATCATCTCTTTTGAAACTACATTTCCAATTGATAAGCCAATAAAAACGTCTCCACCTTTAAAAGTATCAGCAAGTGTTCTGCACTCAGTATCAACAGCAAACTCTTCTTTTTGCTTGTTCAGTCCTTCTCTCCCTTTATATATAACACCTTTACTATCACACATTAGAATATTCTCAGGGTTTGCTCCTAAGGTAACGAATAATCTGGCACATGAAATAGCTGAGGCCCCAGCTCCATTAATATTAATTTTAATTTCTGACATTTTTCGGCCTGTTATTTCAACTGCGTTTACTAAACCGGCACCTGAAATTATTGCAGTACCGTGCTGATCATCATGGAAAACGGGTATATTCATTTTTTCCTTTAATTCATCTTCAATTCTGAAACATTCTGGGGCTTTAATATCTTCAAGATTGATACCACCAAAAGTTGGTTCTAATAATTCAACGGTCCGAATTATTTCTTCTATGTCTGTAGTTTTGATTTCTATATCGAAAGCATCAACTTGTGCAAACCTTTTAAAGAGAACAGCCTTTCCTTCCATTACAGGTTTACTTGCCTCGGGACCTAAGTCTCCTAATCCAAGGACAGCTGTTCCATTTGATACAACAGCAACAAGATTACCCTTGTTTGTGTATTCGTAAACTTTCTCAACATCCTTGTGTATTTCTTTGCATGGTTCAGCAACCCAAGGTGAGTAGGCTAGAGACAACTGCTCTTCGGTTTCACTGGGCTTAGTAATTTTAGTTTCAATTTTACCTTTTGGAAAACTTGAGTGGTAGTCCAATGCTTCTTTTCTTTTTGTTTCGCTCATAATAAAAACTCCTTATCCATGTCCTTTCAGCAATAATCATACCTAATATGCAAAGCTAATAATAGATATATTTATAGCTTAGATTAAGTGAAAAAATTTATTATTTTTTGGACATATATAGTCAATAAATATATTTTGTTATTATAAACTAAATATCCAAAGAATATTAATATTATTCCCATCATAGGAGTATAGTAGTGAGTAAAAACTCTACTATTTTTAAAGGTATTAAAGATATTTTTTATGCTGAAGCTACCTAAAATAAAAGGGATTCCTAGTCCAATAGAATAAGATGCAAGCATAATAATTGAGTGAATATAATCTTTTTCAACACTGGAATAGCTTATAATTGAAGCTAATATAGGCCCTACGCAGGGTGTCCATGCAAAACCAAAACAAAGTCCTAACATTAAAGGTTTAGCTGAATTTGAATTGATTAAGACATAGTTTCGATTAAGCAGGCTAAACTTGTTCATAAAAATATTAGAAATACCAAATAATATAATTAAAAAACCAGAGATCTTTAGTAGATAAAGTTTGTTAAGATTTAAAAACATCCCCAAGGTTGTTGCGGTTAGTCCCAAAAGTATAAATACAGCGCAAAAAGAAAAAATAAAAATGATGCTGTGAATAAAAAGTTTATTATTAGTATTGTTGCCACTTAAGGTTGTTAAGTAAACAGGAAAGAGTGGGAGAATGCAGGGTGAAAAGAATGAAATTAAACCAGCCATAAAAGATAAGTAATAATTACCAAAGTTTTCTATCATGATTTTAAAAATATCCCATATAAATTATACAGTTTAAATAAGATTAGTTATAATAAAATTCATGCTTAAATTATATAAAAATTCTTACAACAAGTTGCCTTCTGATTTATATGTTCCTATTAATTCTGAAGCCATAAATACTTTGAAGATATTAGAGAAAGATTTAAATATAAAATTTCTAACTCACCTTAATTCCTTACAGTTCAAAGGAAATTTTATGGAAAAGTGTACTTTCGAAGTTCTAAACCAGAAAAATAGTTATTCGATTACCTTTATTGGTTTAGGTAAATCTAAAACTTTGGATGAGGAAAAAGTATTTAAAGTTTTTTCATTTATTACATATTCTAGAATAAAATCTAAGAAGAAAATAAAAGAATCATCAATAATTATGCCAGATTGTCTAAGTTATGAACTTCTATCTTTGTCAATCCAAGGTTTATATAATGGTTTTTATTCATTTGATAAGTATAAGTCCAAGAAAGATAACCTTTCTCTTTACAAGTTAGGTTTAACTTCAAAATCAGTAACTTCTTCCAAATTGTCTTCTTTAATTTTAAACGCTAAGGATGTTTTTACTGGTGTTAATTTGACTAGACAATTGATTAATGAAACGCCTCAAACTATAACGCCATCTGCTTTAGCCTCCTATGCTAAGAAAATTGCAAAAGGATCGACTATAAACTGCACAGTTTTTGGTAAAAAGGAAATACTCAAAAAGAAAATGTTAGGCATATGGGATGTTGGTAAAGGAAGTGTTAATGAACCTAAATTTATTCACCTATCCTATAAATCAAAAAATACCAAGAAAAATATTAAAAAAATAGCTCTGATAGGGAAGGGGGTTACCTATGATACTGGTGGCTTATCCTTAAAACCTGCGGATTATATGTTAACAATGAAGATGGATATGGGTGGTGCTGGCTGCGTTTTAGGTGTTTTTCAAGCATTATCAAGATTAAAACCCAAAAATATTGAAGTTCATGGGCTCATTCCTGCAGTTGAGAATATGCCTGGTCCAAATGCTTACAAGCCCGACGATGTTGTTATAGGGCTATCAGGAAAGACTATCGAAGTTATCAATACAGATGCTGAAGGCAGAGTAGTTTTGTCTGACGCTATAGAGTTTGCAAATAGGTTAAAAGTAGACGAAATGGTCGATTTAGCTACCCTTACTGGTGCTTGTATGGTCGCCTTGGGAAATTTTACAGCTGGTCTGTTTTCCAATAATGACAAACTGAAAGATAAATTAATTAAAGCATCAAAGCTTTCTGGAGAAAAAATGTGGCATCTACCTTTAGATGAAGAATTAAGACCTTCTATAGATAGTCTAATTGCTGATGTTAAAAACTCAGCTTCCACTAGATATGGTGGAGCAACTACTGCTGCTATGTTCTTGGAATTTTTTGTTGATAAAAATATTCCGTGGTCGCACATCGATATCGCTGGTCCTGCATATATTGATAAAGATAGAGGGTGGTGCGCTCCTGGTTCTACAGGATTTGCCGTTAGAAGCTTAATTAATTATTTAAATCTTAGTTAGCCATTTGTGGTATTTATTGTTAGATGCTTTTACTAAATTTAAATATTCCTTTTGAATAAGCTTAGTTATTTTTCCAGGCTTTCCATTTCCTATTTTACGATTATCAACTTCCCTAACAGGTGTTATTTCGGCAGCTGTCCCAGATAAGAACACTTCATCTGCAATATAAAGCTCGTCTCTAGTGAACCTCTGCTCTTTTACTGATATTTTGTTATCATGCGCAATATTTAGAACACAATCCCTAGTGATACCTTCAAGAACAGTTGTTATAGGGGTTGTTTTTATAGAACCATTTCTAACAATGTAAATATTTTCACCTGTACCTTCAGATATATATCCATCATTATCAAGCATTAATGCTTCATCGTAACCTAGTTCAATAGCTTCTCTTTTTGCAAAAACTGAGTTTATATAATTACCAGATATTTTAGATTTAGTCATAAATGAGTTGACGCCCATTCGAGCAAAGGAGGATATTTTAGCTCTTATTCCATTTGATATTCCACTTTTGCCTAAATAGGTACCCCATTCGAAAGCAGCTATTATAAGATTAATTTTATTATTTCCAGGATTAATCCCAATAGATCCATCACCAATAAATGCCAAAGGTCTTATATAGCAGTCTTTTAATTTATTTTTTTTAATTAAATCAATAGTTACTTTTTCAAGTTGTTTTTGAGTGTACGGTAATTTTATCAGAGAAACCTTGGCTGAGTTGAAAAATCTAGTGTAATGTTCCTTTAGTCTAAAAATATAAGTATTTTTTTCCTTATCAGAGTAAGCTCTTATACCCTCGAATATTCCTGATCCGTAGTGAAGGCCATGACTTAAGACATGGGTTTTAGCACTATCCCAAGGAACAAACTTACCATTAAACCAAATGTATTTAGACTTTTTCATAAATTAATACCATCTATTTTCTTATAATTACCTTATTTGTCAAGTAACTAGTATATTATTCACCTAATAAATAAGAATAGAAAGAAAAATATGTTATTTTGTCTTTATGAAAAATATCTTATTTATTAACCATTCGATACGAGATGGTGGACCTGGTAGAAGCCTATATTATTTACTTAAGCACTTCGACTATAAAAATTTCAAAGTAAATGTACTAATTCCAGACAAGAAGGTTTTTTCAGAGAATATTCAAAAAGATAATCTTAAAGTTAATCAAATTGT
>Ga0315316_10000030_pt1 | contig 63699 bp, 75 predicted proteins | sample M160m3416metaG_FD_203702 | JGI IMG/M metagenome (GOLD analysis project Ga0315316, IMG submission 203702) | Ammonia-oxidizing marine archaeal communities from Monterey Bay, California, United States - M1 60m 3416 | ecosystem: Environmental > Aquatic > Marine > Intertidal zone | place: USA... | reverse complement strand
CGTAAACATGGTTATAGTTTTTCTTTAATAAAAACAAATACTGAATTACATGGAATTCCACAAAGAAGAATGAGAACGTTCTATTTCTTTTGGAATACACCAACAGTTCCTTTATTAAGTTGGAAATTTAGAGAAAAGAAAAACCTTATTGATTATCTCAATGAAATACCAGAAGATGCTACCCACCAAGATATGTTTATGGTAAGTGGTAAAGTAACTGAGCATTATAGGCCTTATGAATTTGTTTTAGAAGAGGAAGGTTTAACTCACGCAGAGTTTGCTGCTAAATTTAAGAAAGGTACAATTGCTCAATATTTAGAAAAGCATGATCTGATTGATAAATGTATCCAATGGTTAAATAAACATTATCCTAAACAAGGATTTTCAAATAAAAAATCTACAAAGACTTTTTCTGATATGTTAGAGCATCAGCAGTATAAGACTAGTCAAGGTTTAGGTTATTGGGATGCATCACCACACTTCTTTAATGAAAGCTTTTCGGCTCTTATTGGTAGAAATATGTTTAATGGAGTTCACCCGGTAGAGGATAGGTATTTAAATATTAGAGAGATGTTACATTTAATGGGATTACCTTTAGATTTTGGTATAGAGCATTCTGGGCAAGTAAATCATATTGCTCAAAATGTTCCTGTAAGAACTGCACAAGATATGGCTGATGAGGTTAAAAAATTCTGTAGAGGAGAAGCTAAAATGACAAACTTTACTTTTATGAAACAAGATAATACAAACCATAAAATATTAGTCACTGAAGAGTTAGGTGCTAAGCCTAAAAAGAAGTATAAAGTTAATAGTACTTTTTAAAACTATTTTAAATTAATGCATATAAAAATAAACAAAAATTAAAATTAATGGAAGCAACAATTAAAAAGATTGACGGTTACGAATTAAGTACATTTGTCAAGAAATTATTACCGATTGATAAATTTATCTTTATGAAAATTGGTAAAGAAGGAACAGTTTCATCTGTATATTTTCCTGAGAGGGATGCAGTGAAATTAGTATCAACACCAACATCTGATATCTTTGATACGGAGATTAATGATCCGGTGAAGGTTAGTTTTTATAATGGGAGTAAAGTTATTGATGCTCTATCTCATTTTAACGGTGATGTACAAGGAAGAATTAAATACTCTGAAATTGATGGAGAATTAATGGCAAGTGATTTTACTTTAGCTAATGATGATCTTCAGATTAATTTAGCATGTGCAGATCCATCTTTATCTTTTATGGAAATGAGTAAAGAAGAAACAGATCGTGCATTTGGAACTGAAGGTAGTATTTTTGAATTTGATCTTCTTACTACTCATGTAGATAAAATGAAATCTTTATTTAATTTAGAAAGAGAAGAAGATACATTTACATTAGCTGTTAATGATAAAGGTGTTGCAGTGCAAGGTAATTCTTATGATGCTACATTAGCTCATACATATGAAGGAGAAGGTGCAGTAGGACAAAAGGTTGTTATTTATAAAAAATATATTAATCTTTTGGATAAAGAAAACTATAAAGTAATTGTTTGCAGTAATAAGGTAGTGTTCCGCTCCTTAGATACAAATACACATTTAACTGTGGCTGTAGCAATAACTGATGAAGATTAATTCCTAGCTTCATCCAGGATAAAGGTAGTGAATAGGTCCGATTAGTGATGACAGCGAAACTACCTTTATCCTTTTCTTTTTATAAATAAAACAAAACTAATTATGGCATATGTAACAACCGTTGCTTTAAAACCAATCTTATTAACAAATAATGGATCTGAATCTATAGAATTTGCCGAATCAGATTGTACATGGAAAGAAGAAGATGTATCTTTTGCTACAGGATATTTTAATCCTATCACAGGATCCTATGACCTTACAAAATCAACTCTTAATTTTGAGAGTGGAGAAATACTTATTATAAACCAAGATTACACAACAACATCCGCACAACTAATCGCTTTAAATTAAAATAGAATGCAAGAACTTACAGAGTTACAAAAAATTCAAAAAGAAGCAAGTAAGTTTTACAATTATGAACAAGCTGTTAAGTTAATGCTTAATTCTATTTATGGTGCATTTGGTAATCCTTACTTTTATTTCTTTAATGTAGATATAGCTGAAACTATTACTTTACAAGGTAAAGATGCAATTTTATATACTGAAGAATTACTTAATATGTATTTCAGTAAATATTGGCATAAAGATATTGCCGCTCATGAAGCTATGGGTATTACTGTTACTGGTAGAATTGAAAACCCTGTAGGTATTTATATTGATACAGATTCAGTATATGTAAAGTTTGATGAAGTAATTCAAAAATCAGAAGGTTGGGAAGGTGATGAGAAAGAATTCATTCTTAAATTATATAAAGTTAGAGTAAATGGTTATTTAGAAAAGATACTCCAAAAATATGCTGATGATAATAATGCAGAAAACTTTTTATCTTTTGAACTAGAAAGTATAGCAAAAAATGCAATTTGGTTAGCTAAGAAAAAGTATATGCAAAATATTGTTTGGAAGGATCCGGATATTCACTATGAAGATCTTTCCAAAATTAGTTCTAAAGGTTTTGAAATTATACAATCATCAACTCCTATATTTGCTAGAGAAAAACTTAAAGACTTATTAACATACATCTTCTCGGTAGATAAATTGGATATGAAAGATTTTGCTGCTCTTCTTAAAGATATTAAAAGACAGTTCAAATTAGCTAACATCGATCAAATATGTTTTTCTAGGAAAGTAAATAATTATCAAAGATATATTGTAAATGATTATGAAGCTTTTGAATTTGCATCAAGATGTCCAATAGGAGTAAGATCTGCAGGTTATCATAATTACTTATTAAATAATTCTTCTGTAAAAGGTAAGTATCAACCTTTAGGAAATGGTGAAAAATGTAAAATGTATTTCTCCAAAGATAAATCATGTGATGTGTTTGCTTTTGCTCCTGGAGAATATCCTTATGAATTTGCACCAGAGGTGGATCATGATAGGCAATTTGAAAAAACAATTTTGGATCCTATAAATCGGGTAGTAACTGCAATGGGATTCAAGGCATTTAACAGAAATTTGATTTATACTACCAGCCTCTTTTAATTAAAACAAAAGGCAAAAAATCAATATAATAATAAACAAAAAATAATATGGCAAAGGAATTCTCATTCGCAGATTTAAACAAAGAAATGTCAAAGATATCCGAATATGGAGACACTTTAGATAAATCAACAATATCAGAAATTGATCATTACATTCCAACAGGAAATTATCATTTAAATGCATGCTTAACAGGTTCTCTGTTTGGTGGTTATCCTAATAATAGAGCAGTTGCATTAGCAGGGCCTTCAGGTACTGGAAAAACTTATCTTATTTTAAATGCAATTAAACAAGCTCAGCAACAAGGATATAGTATTGTATTTTATGATTCTGAAAATGCAGTAGATAAAAATTTAGTAGAAAAATTTGGAATTGATCCAACAAAATTTAGATATGAACCATGTAATACAGTTCAAGAATTTAGAAGTTCAGTAACTGCTATTACTGATGTATTAATTGAACAAAGGAAAAAGGGAGTTGAATTACCTAAAATAATGGTAGTCCTAGATTCTGCTGGTAATCTTGCAACACAAAAAGAAATCGATGATGCAAAAAGTGGAAGTAGTAAAGCTGATATGACAAGAGCTAAATTACTTAAATCAACTTTTAGAATTATTATGACGCAGTTTGGTATTTGTAAAATTCCTTTCTTATTCTCAAATCATACTTATCAAACACAAGATCTTTTCTCAAGACAAGTTGGTGGTGGAGGTACAGGGCCAGAATATGCAGCTTCTATTATTCTATTTTTAGGTAAAGCTAAACTAAAAGAAGGTGTAGAACAAACTGGAATTATTGTAACAGCAAAACCAAATAAAAATAGATTTGCAAAACCAACTAATATTAAATTTCATATTTCTTTTAATAAAGGTATGAATGCCTATGTAGGTTTAGAAGAATATATCAGCTGGGATACATGTGGTATTGAAAGAGGAAGATTTATTACTGAAGGCCAATTTAATAAATTAACAGATATAGGTAAAGCTGAATGTAGAAAACATTCTTTTAAGAAAGATAAAAAAGATGTTACGGTTTATTTCCAACCTGCAGCAACCGCTCGTAAAATTTGTGTTAAGCATTTAAATGATTCAGTGGATCTAAATAAATTATACACACCTGAAGTTTTAACCGAAGATGTTCTTAAGCTGATTGAACCTATCGTAAATGAAAAGTTTACTTATGGTGTTGATGAAATGAAAGCTGAAGACTTAACTGAAATAATTTCTACTGACGATGTTGCCGAAACTGCTTAATACTGCTAAACTTAAAGTTAAGTATGTACTAGGCAATCACACAACACAACCAGGTTATCCTGATGCCGAAGATGTACTTTTTGAATTAATCCGAGATTATTGCGGAAAGGTTGCTAAAGAAATAAAATTTACAAATGTTTCTATGGCTAAAAGATGGAACCTAACTGATGAGCAGTGTGATATCATTTTAAATAAGCTTTTAAAAATTAATTGTATTAAAGTTGATTTTTCAAATTCAGCGTATACTACTTATGAGGTTATACAAAATCCTTATGAATAAACTAAATATGTTTTTTAGCATATAAAAATAAAACTACATGAAATCAAGTATAGATCACGAAAAAATCTTTTTTAATTACTTTTTAACAAAGCCACATTATTTAAAAGGTACAGGAAAAGGTTTTTTTGCAAATAGGGATTTAGATCAAATAGCAAAACTATCAAAAGATTTTTATTTAAAGTTTGGCGAGAGCCCGTCTAAACAACAGATGTCAGCTTTAGTTAAAGATGATCCTAATGAAATATCTCCTGATATTGTAAAATCTATTTATGATATTAATATTAATGAATATGATCAAGATTGGTTAAAAAGAACTGGAGAGGCGTGGGTTAAGTGGAAACATTTTGATAAACAATTAGTAAGAACAATTGAATATGTTAAAACTCAAGATGTATCACCAGAAAATGTTGAAGATGTAGTTCAGCGTGCAATAGGAATGATTTCAACTGATGGTTCAATTAATTTTGATACCGATACGGGTTTAGATTTTTTTAATCCTGAATCACATGTGCAAAGAACAACAAAGAAAATAGAAACAGGATGGTCTTTTGTAGATAGGGTATCCGGTGGTGGGTATGATACTAAATCTTTAATAGTTTATGCCGGAGAACAAAACATCGGTAAATCTATATGGTTAGCCAACGATGCAGCTAATTTTGTAAAGATGGGTCATAATGTAGTTTTCATTACAGCAGAAATGTCGGCTCAAAAAGTATTAAAAAGAATAGGAGCAAATTTATTAAACGTTCCTATGATGGATTATGATAAGCATTCAGGTAATCGTGATTATATGAAAAGAAGATTAGAAAGAGTATCACGAGGATTGTTACCACCAGGAAAATTATTTGTGAAAGAATATCCAACTTCACAAGGAACTATTCCTGATATTGAAGCTTACTTAAAAGATTTAGAAGAATCAACAGATCATAAAGTAAATGTATTAGTCGTTGATTATATTAATATCTTAGCTAATTATAGAAATCCTAATACTGAAAATACTTATATGAAGATTAAACAAATTGCTGAAGATCTTCGAGCATTGGCAGTTAAAAGAGATATGTTAGTTATATCAGCAACACAAATTAATCGTGGTGCGTGGGATGCTACTGAAGTAAGAATGGAAAATATTGCAGAATCGGCAGGTCTTGCACATACAGCGGATGTTATGTATGCATTGATTCAAGATTCTATAATGCATTCTGAAAGAGAGTATTGGTTAAAAGTTTTAAAAATTAGGGATGGTCAAGGAAAAGGATCAAGATGTAAATTTAATATTGATTATGAACATATGAGGTTAACTGAAACTGATGAAATTACTCACTAAAGATATGGACATATTAACAAATAAACAATTAGTTTCTTTATTTTATAAAAAGGCTAAAGAAATTAAACCAGATATATTTTGTGAAATAGGTGCATATGAAGCATCTGCTTCTAAAGAATTATCTGATATTGAAAATATAAGTATTTTTGCATATGAAGCAAATAAGTATATTTATGAAATGTATCGTAATGATAAAGGCTTAAAGAATGTTAATTATAAAAACCTTGCAATATCTAATACAATAGGAAAGGTTAATTTTTACATAATGAAAGATTATGTTAAGTCTGGTGCTAATTCTTTATTAAAAAGAAATACTGAAACTTATTCTAATTTAGAATATGAATTAACTGAAGTAGATTCTTTTACATTAGATAGCCTTCATTCTAAAGATAAAGAAAAGTCATATGTATTATGGATAGATGTAGAAGGTTGTGGTTTACAAGTATTAGAAGGATCAAAAGAGATTCTTAAAAATACAAAATTAATATTAATTGAAGTAGAAAATATTCAACACTGGGAAGATCAAAAAATGGATAAAGAAATTATTTCATTTTTAGAATCTTATGGATTCAAAATAGTTGCAAGAGATCAAGAATATCCTAATCAGTATAATATAATGTTTGAAAAATAAAAATAAATTATGTGGGGTAAAAAGAAAAAGGTCCTAAGTAAAAGCGAGGACGATAAAAAATCTAAATATGAAGAAAAAGATAAAATCTTTAACAATTCTTATGGAGAACAAGATCTAGGTGGACAAAAAATAAGTTTCACTTTAGCACCAGGTTATGGTTCAGATATGGATTCTGATGATAAAATGCATTATGATGCGTTATTTGAAGTTATTGATGGATTAATTAAAGGTAGCGAATTTGAGCATTTAAATGAAGCTACTCCTGATGGTGTTATTAAAAAATTAAATAAAGTACAAATCAATAAAGTATTCTTTTACATTATTGAAAAAACTGGAAATGATTATTCACGAATAGATTTATTCGGAGTTCTTTCTGACTACTTTGATGTTTTTCCAAATAAATTTTATAATTCACTCTCTAATAAATTTAAGGATGAATTAATAAAAGAATTAGATGATAAGTATAATATCTTAGAAAAAAGAAAAATCAGAAAACTTTTTTAATATGACAAAAAGAATTTGGATGGTAAGTGATTCGCATTTAGGGTGCAGATCAAATTCAGTCTTATGGTTAAAAATTATTGAAGATTATTTTTTTAATTTCTTTATACCTTTAGTAAAGAAAGAATATAAAAAGGGTGATGTTCTTTATCATTTAGGAGATGTATTTGATAATAGGCAAAGTGTTAATTTAGCAGCACAAGATTTGGCTATTAGAGTATTTGAAGAATTAGGTAAAATATTTCCAGATATTCATATCATAGTTGGTAATCACGACATAATGAGAAAAAATTCCAATGAAATTTCTTCTGTTGATTGCCTAAAGTATATACCTAATGTTACAGTATTAAAAGAACCTAAAATATTGGAATATGAAGATGCTACATGTTTACTTATGCCGTGGAGAAGAAACAGTGATCATGAAAAAGAAACTTTAGATAGTATTAAACAAAATATTGATTACATGTTTTGTCATACTGAAACACAAGGAGTTCAGATAAGTCCTAGCACAAAACATTTACATGATGGAGGTAATACAGTAAGTACCTTTAAAAGATTTAAAAGAGTTTATTCTGGTCATATTCATTATAGACAAGAAAAAGGTAATTTTATTTTAGTAGGTAATCCTTATCAGATGACTCGTTCTGATAGAGGAAATCAAAAAGGGATATATCTTTTGGATCTTAAATCAGGTGAGCATACTTTTTATGAAAATAACGTAAGTCCTCAATTTATTAGGTATTATATTAATAATATTTTGGAGATGCGTATGGAGGATATAGAAAAGGAAATAAGAGATAATTTTGTAGATGTTTTTATTCCTTCTAATGTATTAGGAAAATACAACATTAATAAATTTATGGATTATTTAGATGGTGTAGCCAGAAAATTAGAACCGAGAATTTATGATGAAGAAAATCCTTATGATATTGAAGATGGGGAATTATCTGATTTTAATGGAGAATTAAATTTAATGAACATTGCAGCAGAATATATTAATTCATTAGAATATGATGATGATTTAAAAGAAAGATTAAAAGTATCAGTACAAGAATTGTATAAAAGAACACTATCACCTAATTATGAAGATTAAAAAAGTAGAATTTAAAAATTTTGCCAGTTATGGAAACCGAACTCAAGTTATAGAGTTTGGAAAAGACAAAAGTGATTTATATTTAGTCTTAGGTGGAAATGGTGCAGGTAAAAGTACTTTGGCTAAAGTTATTACCTACTTATGTTATGGTAAAGTAGAAGGTGCAACCTTGAGAGATTTACCTAACAGAGTTAATGGTGCACTATGGGGTAAAATTTGGATGGAATCCAAAGGTAACTCTATAGAAATTGAAAGAGGTATTAATCCAGGAATATTTAATGTTAAATTAAATGGATCTGAATATGATGTAGCAGGAAAAGTAAATCTTCAAGATTTTTTAGAAACAGAAATTTATGAAATACCTTATCATGTTTTTAAGAATGTAATTATTTTATCAGTAAATGATTTTAAATCTTTTATAACAATGTCTCCTTATGATAAGAAAAGAATTATTGATAAAATATTTGGCTTTTCTATAATTAATGAAATGGCAGAAGCTGTAAAAGAAAAGAGAAGAAGTATTATAGATGAAATAAAAACTTATGAAGATGAGATAAGAACTTTAAATGAATCTATAGATTCGGTTTATGATAAAATAGAACAGATAGAAATTTTATCAGCAGAGAAAGATAAATCAAAAGTTAAAAAATTAAAAGAGGATTTAGTTTCATTAAATACAAAAAGAAAAACTCTAAAAGAATTTACAAAGTCCCTTAAAGAAAAATTAGAAAAGACAGATTTAGATTCTAGGACCAAAGCATCTGATCATTCTACTATAAAACATAAGATAGCAAATATTAAAAATGATTTAAAGTTATTTGAAAATTCCACTTGCCCTACATGTACAGCACCACTTACTTCTGATTTTCATTTAGATATTAAAAAGGAAAAAGAAGAATCATTAATAACTTTAGAAGAAAAGTTTGAATCTGTTAAAACTAGTTATGAAGACTCTGTAAAAAAGTTAAATGATTTAAGATTAAAAGGTAGAGAAATTCATGTAAGAACTGGTCAGTTAGAAGTTGAAATGGAAAACTTAAAATCTAAATTAATTGAAATAGCCGAAAAGGATGAATCAGATTCTTCATCTAATCTTAAGCAATTAGTAAAAGATTTTAAATCTCGTAAGAAAACAAAAACTGATGGTAAACTAAAAAGTGAAGGTGAAGATTTTTATTTAACTATTTTAGAAAACTTAATGGGTGAAGGTGGCATTAAAAATTTAGCAGTAAGATCTATTCTTCCTTCATTTAATAATCATATACTTTTAATGGGAAGGGAAATGGGAATTCCTTTTGCTATTAGGTTTGATGATAAATTTAATTGTACATTACACCACCTCGGTACAATGATTAGCCCAAAGACATTAAGTACAGGTGAAAAGAAAAAAGTAGATTTTGTAATTATTATGGCATTAATGAAAATGATTAAAGTTAGGTTCCCTTCTTTAAATATTTTATTTTTAGATGAAATCTTCTCTTCTATTGACTCTGATGGTGTATATCATATAATTAATATACTTCATGATACAATACAAGATATAGGCCTTAATACATTTGTAATTAATCATACAGTACTACCAAGTGAATATTTTGATAAAAAGTTAGAAATAACTAAAGATGCAGGCTTTAGTGAATTTACAATTGAAACTATTGGATAAATATAATACAAGAAAAAATTAACTTAATAGATGTCAGCATATAATCAAGAATTTAATTATGATAATACAATCATAAGATATGTTATTGTAGCACTCTTAGCGGAATTAAGAAACAAGGTGTATTATTATAATCAAATTGATGCCGATACATTAAAGAAAATACCAGTCCCTTTCTTTTATTCTATAACAGGAGATGGTAGGTTTTTAATGGATAACTTTTTATTTGATGCAGAAGAATCAGGTAAAGCTATTGGTGATTATGAAGTAGTCCCTAGAGGTATATTACAATTAACAGGAATATCTATAGATTCTGGTAATCAAACAAATAAATTTGTAAGGTCCGAATTTGTAAGAGAATGGGAAGGTGTTTTAAAAACATTTTCATTAGAAACTAATTTCTTACCAATGAATATGACTTTTAGTACTACGGTTGTATGCTCGGATAATTTAGAAATGTTAAAAGTTACCGAATCTCTAATGAGTAAGCTTTATAAGAATACTCTATTTCAAGTAGATTTAGGGATGTTTAGAGTACAGGCAAGTTGCCAGGTACCAGAAGACTATAGCCAGGATAGGTTATTTGAATTTCAGTTAAATGATAAAAAGTTATTTGAGGTGACCTTTGATATAGAGGTTAAGACCTTTATGCCTGTCTTTGAAGGCGGTATTCTTATTCCTGAAATTGACTTTATGACTAAAGAAGCTATTATAGCTAATCCTAAGGCTGCAGGTGTTGGTATGTTAAGATCTGGTAAAGATAATGAATTAGGAATTTATTTCGGTGGAATATTCCAAAAATTTGATATGTCTCAACAGAGTATATTAAAGGTACAACCGAGTGGAACATTTAGTAATAAGGGATATATTAATCCAGATGCAATCTTAACAGGAGGGCCTTATGTAGAATCTCAAATATCATCTGCACCAATACCGCCAGAATCTCTAGAAGGTAGGCAATATCGTAATGCAGATGCTGAACCTAAAAAAGAAGACTCTGGTTTAGGGAGTGTAGATAATTAATCCAAGAGACTTATAATATATAAAACAAATCAAATAGTGTAATATGGAAAACACAATGAACGAAGGACAAACACAAGTATATGCTGATGGTAGGGTAGAATCCCAAGCTGGTGTAAACCAGGACCAAGAATACTTACAAAATCCTCCACAACAATTAATGGATATAATCCATGTATTGTTCAGCCAAAGCGGTAGAATGTCAGATATTGACAATGACTTTAAAATTGACCATAGTGGATCAATAAGTAAAGAACAAGTACTTACTATTTTAGTAGGGATGGGTATTCCTCAAACAATGGCTCAAGTCGGTATAGCTAAGTATTTAGAAAACCACAAAGACAAATCCGATATATACACTGAAAATAATAATCAAAAAAATCATAACAAAATGAACTTTACATTAACAGATCTGTATGAAAACGTTATGGAGAGTATTAACGGCTTAAAGGCTATGGACAATGATAGTTCCAGAGTTTCATATTCTGTTAAGGAATCTTTAACTATTTTAGAGGAGGCTATAAATGCATTCCCTATGAAATTAAAAAATGCTGACCTTTCACAAATTAGTGAAGAAATAGAAAATGCAACTAATCCTAATCTTAAATTCCAAATAGCTAGAAATTTATATAGTAAATTAGGAGCTAATACTTGGTTACAGCCAGTTTCTGAATTAAGAGAATATATTATGGAATCATATAACTCAGCAAAATGGAGTTATAGAATTAGTGAATCTATTGATAGAGTATCTTATCAGAAAGGAAAACTAATGGAATCATTAACAAATGATTTAACATCTTTATTAAATGAATCAGATGTAAAATCTAAATTTGCTGCTGTTGCTGCTAAGAACCCATGGTCAATGGATTGTAAAGCAATAGTAAATGAAATGAATGCTGAAGATACAAACGTAGCTTCTACTGCAAACGGAAAAGTTGTTTCTGTTCTTTCTCCAGTTTTAGAATCTGAAAATGGATTAACATTTAGATTACATGGAAAGAATTATAATTTTAATGGAGCTGATATTACTGAAGCTAATGTAACTGATCCAAGATTCTTTGATGTAAGTGAAGGTATAGATATGTTTTCAAGAAATGAAAACATTCTTTCTTTACATGGAGAAAATGGTAAATCTTTAGAATATAACATTGCTGAAGGTACATTATCAATGGGTAAAGTTGATATGACTAATTACAGTATCATTGAATTAAAAGAAGCTTTATTAGCAACTAATTTTTCAGGTTATAGAAATCAGTGGCAAAATGATAAAATTTGCAAATTCTTTGAATCAGTTGATTTACTTGCTGAAATGGATAACTTTACAACTATTCAATCACAAGCACATAAAGATGTATTTGTAAGTGTAATTGCATTAGACGAAGGTATTTATGTTAACACTGTAAATCCAGGAATGGGAATAAATGAAATGAAGAAATATGATACTGCTACTGAAACTGTAGATATCGTAAAAGAATTTGTTAACTTTGATCTTTCTTCTTTATTATCTGAAAGATTAATTGCTGAAGATAATGAAAAAGCAATTGAGGAAAATAAAAGAAAAGATATTTCTGATGCTATCTCATTTTTAGAAGAAAAGAAAGCAGAAGTTAAAGCAACTATTAATAAAATTGGCGAAACTGAAGAATTAACTGAAGCTCTAAATTTATTAGAAGCTGAGTTAAAAGGAAAAGAAAAAGAATTAGCTGATTCATATATTTCTGAAAAAAAAACTAAAGACGACTATTTAAATGATGGTTTTGTAGAAGCATCTGTTAAAAAGAACGGTCAAGGTTTAAAAAAGAGACAAGAAGTATTAGTTAATGCTGAAGAATACGCTTCTCTAGGTGATGATGATTTATTAACAATTATAGTTCCTAAAAATGGAAAGAGTATTGTACTTCCTAAAGAAGATTTAGAAGTTAAGATCTAAAAATCCATATTACATTCTAATTTAATATAATTAGAGGACCGGTTGAATATTAAACAATCGGTCCTTTTTTGTATATAATAATAAATAAATCAAAGCTGATGGCAAGAAAAAGAAATTACTTAAATAATAGAGATTTGTTAGAGCAGATCATTATTTCAAAAGAAGCAGGTGAATTAACACCTAAAGCGTTAGAATTTTTAATGTTGTTGGCTGATAAGTGTTCTAGAAAATTAACATACAGAAATCCAGAAGATAGGCAAGATTGTATTGCTTATGCTTATATGGATCTTTATAGATATTGGAGAAATTTTAATCCAGAAAAAAGTACTAATGCATTTGCTTATTTTACTGAAATAGCAAAAAGAGGATTTGCAAAAGGATGGAATAAATTACATCCTAAGAAATATCATGGCACAGTTTCAATTAATGGAAGTGCTGATAGTGAAGGCATCTATACAATATAAAATGTTAAATGAGTATAAAGAAGGTAAAGCCTACTGTAAAATCAGGATTTAAGCAAGGTTATTATAAACCAAAATTTCCTCAAAAATATAGAGGAGAAGGTCCTATTATATACAGAAGTAGCTGGGAAAGAAAATTTTGTCATTGGTGTGATCATAATGAAGATGTGGTTTACTGGATATCAGAACCTTTCTCAATACCTTATTTTAATCTTTTGGATAATAAGTTTCATAAATATTATCCAGATTTTTTTATAAAAATGAAAAAAGGAGAAGAGTTTGTAGAATATGTAGTAGAAATAAAACCTAAGGCTCAATTACAAAAACCAAAAGAACCAAAAAGAAAAACAGCTAAAGCATTAAAAAACTTTAAACATGCATATGAATCTTATGTAAGAAATTTATGTAAAACTAATGCTCTTAATAAAATGGCAAAAGAAAGAAATTGTAAAGTAATGTTATTAACTGAAGACTCAAAACTATTTTAATGGCTTTTATTGGAGAATATAATGAAGATCTTAAATTATACTTAGCTGAATATAGAAGTAGGACGATTGCATCTAAACAATCAGAAATAGATATTCCTATAGTAGGTGCACGTAGTAAAGGTGAATTAGAACCTGGAAAAATGTATTCTTTTGAATATTATACTAAAGATGAGGCTTTTTATGATACTAAACCTTTAGTGTTAGGATTAGGTGAATCTGATAATGAACACCAACTAGGTATAAATTTACACTATATGCCTTATGAAGCTAGAGTTCCTTTTATGAAAGAAATAGCTAAAAACTTTATGAGGTTTCCTGATTTTAAAAATGCTGTTGAAATAGATACACTCAATCAGGCTCCTATCACCACGTTTAAATGGGAATTTTTAAAAAGAGCATTAGGTAAAAAATATAACTTAACTTATTGTACACGACAATACATAATGAGTAAAATGAAGAATCCTATAGTGATTGGTTATGAAGATTATTATATGGGTACTGTGAATAATGAAGATAATTTTTATGGAGGAAATATAAACCAAGCACAATCATTATACTACAAGAATATATAAACTAATAAAAAATAAAAATATGGCAGGTTTTACAGATAGAAGAGGACCTTTAAGTACAGGAAATCCCGTTAGAAAAATTCTTAAAGATCTTTCTAATTTAGGAATGGCATACGATGATATGATCATTCGTAATTCTAGAGCTGTTGGTTATACTGAAAACCAGATGGGTTATACTTTTAATCCTATGGGCTCAGACAGTGATGATATGTATGGTGCATTTGCAGCATTATCATTAACTGATACTAACATGAAGAAAAACATTGCGTTTTTCGATCAAGATTATACAAGAAAGCGTGACCAATTAAGAACCTTTGCAGTTCAAGATGAAATAGAAGATATTTTAGATGTATTAACAGATGAAGCTATTGTATATGATGAATCCAATTATATGGCATATGCAGAATTTAATGGTCATATTGGTGAATCAATTGAAGAAGAAATTGCAGATGTTTATAATAATATCTATAACTACTTTGGTTTTAATGATGCTGTAGCTCCTTGGAATTATTTTAGAAAATGGTTAATTGATGGTTTTCTTGCCTTTGAGATTGTTTATAATGATAAGCAAACTGAAATTATTGGTTTTAAAGAATTAGATCCTATTTCATTAATGCCAGGTATTGATACCGATGATGGTAAAAAAGTTTGGATACAGTATAAAGGAGAAGGTGCAAAAGAAAGAAAGCTATGGGATTCTCAAATAATTTATATTTCTTATTCTTCTGTTAATTCACCAATGAGAATATCTTATGTAGAAAGATTAATAAGATCTTTTAATCTTTTAAGAATTATGGAACATAGTAGAATTATCTGGGCTGTATCAAATGCTTCATTTAAAACTCAGTTTACAATACCAGTTGGTGGTAAATCAAAAACCAGAGCAAAACAATCTTTAGCTACTTTAATGAACTCATATCGTGAGGTTGTAGACTTTAATTTTGAGAGTGGTGAGATTCAAACCAATGGAAAGCCAATGATGCCGTTTAACAAGGAATACTGGTTACCATCTAAAGATGGTGAAACTCCTGAAATTACAACTATTGGTGGTGACGGTCCTGATTTAGGTGATACTGAATCTTTAAAGTATTTTTCTGATAAATTACAATTAGCTTCTAAAATTCCATTTTCACGATTTGATAGAGAAGGTGGTAATACATATGATATGGAGGCAAGTGGTATGTTAAGAGATGAAATTAAATTTGGTAGATTTATTGCAAGATTAAGATCAATATGGCAAGAAGTATTAGTTAAACCTGTATATCTTCAAATGTGTCTTAACCACCCAGAGTTAAAAAATGATGTTGCATTTAAGGCAGGTTTAGGTTTAGATTTTATTAAGGATAATGTATTTGAAGAAATGAAAGAGATGGAACTTCAAACTAAACGTGTTGATTTTATAGGTAATCTAAAAACACAATTAAGCACAATGGGACCTGATATGGAAGAAATACCATATTTTGATTTAGGATTCTTAATTAAGAGATATGGTGGATTTACCCGTGATGATATAAAAGCTAATGCTCGTGCAAAAGAGCGTGAAGAACTGCAAAAAGCAGGTTATAGAGAAGAAGATATTGAAAAGATTCTTTTAGGGGCTAATAAAGATGATTTTAAGCCTGAAGAAAAATCTGATGGAATGGATGAAGACCCATTAGCTGATATCTAAAAACTAATAAGAGTTATAATATATAAAACAAATAATACTAGAAAGATGTCTAATAAGAAACTTTTAATTCTAGAAAGATCTAAGTCAAATTTAAGTATGACCAAAGATGCCGATGGCTCTGTCGTACTTGAAGGTGTATTTACAGAGATTGGAGTAAAGAATAAAAACAACAGAATTTATGAAGAAGCCGAAGTACTTCCTCATATTAACGAATTAAAGGAAAAGGTAAAAACTAATAAACTATTAGGTGAACTTGACCACCCAAAAGATTTTGATATTAGTCTATCAAATGTTTCTCATGTTATTGAAGATTTAGATTATGATAGCAATAAGAAACAAGTACTAGGAAGAATTAGGTTATTAAATACTTCAAAAGGTAAAGAAGCTCAAGCATTAATAGAGGATGGTATTCCATTACATATTTCAAGTAGAGCAGCTGGAACTGTTGATGAAGCAGGAAAGGTAAAAATTAAAAAATTCTTTACATACGATTTAGTTGCTGATCCTGGATTTGAAAATGCAGAATTAGCTAGAGTTAATGAATCATTTGGTTTTGAAAATACTGAAGGTTTATACATTTATGAAATGGGTAACTCTGAAGAAGAAATAAATAAAACAAATAAAACAGATCTAACAATGGAAAATACATCAGACAAATTTGTAACTGTTGAAGATTTTAATAAGTACACTGAATATGTAAAGAATACATTGGATAGTGTTAAGGAATCTGCAAATTCTAATAACGATGAGTTAATTGAAAAGCTAGTTAAATATACTGAGCATATTGCAGAAAAAGTAAATCAAGTTACTGATTATACTGAATACTTATCTGAAAATCTTGACAAGAGTATATCTCACTCTGACTACTTAGCAGAGAATATAGATAAAATTAAAAATTATGCTTCTTACTTAGGTGAAGAATTAGATAACTCCATTCAATATACTGAGCATGTTGCTGAACAAGCAGACAAAGGAATTGAATATTCTAATTACTTAGGAGAAAGCTTAGATAAAGGAATTAAATATTCTGAATATGTTGCTGAAAAGGTAGATCAAAATATTGCTTATTCAGAATATGTAGCAGAAAATTTAAATAATAGCATTAAGTATTCTGAATACATTGCAGAAAATGTATTAGCTACTAAAGGAGAATCTATTAATGAAAGTAAAGAGATCTCTGAAGTTGCTCCAGCAGTTGCTGCTGTTGGTCGTGCAATGGCTGCCGATGCTGTTGCAAAGAAAATGAGCGAAGGATACACTCCAACAATGGAAGAAGTTAAAAAGTGTATGGATGAAGGTATGAAGTATGAAGCAATTTGTGAAAAATATCCTGATGCTGATAAAGGTAAGATAAAAGAATACTGCGAAGCATGTATGAAAGAAATGAAATCTTACAAAGAATCTATAAGTGAAAAATTAAATGATTTAATTTCTAAAGCAGAAGCTAAGTCTGTTAATGAAATGCACTTTATGAATTTCTTATCTGAATCTAAAAAGAATCAATTTGATTCTCTAGATGAAAGCAAGAAAACTTTAATAGTTGAATCAATGAATAAAGATTCTATTATGTCAACTGTACAAGCAGAAAATGTTTGGGACTCATGTTTTATAACTGAAAGAAAGGCAATTAACTTTATTAATGATATGCCAGAAAAATATGTTTCTAAATGGGAAACTCTTTCAGAAAACAGAAAGGAACAAATTATTGCTGAATCTAAATTCCATTCTCTAAATACTCCTTATGCCATTAATAATTTCTGGCAAACAAGAGATATGAGAGATACTCAAATGAATTTACAAGCGATTAATGAAAGTAAAACAGCTGCTGAGGCTGCTGTGAAAAAAGAGCCATTATTAAATGAATCTTTTAAAAATGATTTAGTCGAAAAAATGAAACACAGATTAGGTAGATAATCTAATCTATAAGAATTAATCGAATAGCTAAGAAGAAAAGGGCTCAGGCGATTAGAAACGGAATTTTATAATTCCACAAAAATGCGAAAAATAATTTTTTTAAAATGTACGCAAATCAATTAATCAACGAGGCTGAGGTTCAAAAGACTTGGGGACCTGTTATTGAGGAAAGTACTGGCATAACTGAAAAATCTAAGTTAGCTTGGATGTCTAAGTACTGTCACTACCACAACCTTAATGAGAGTGTTTACAATACTGTACACCTTAACCCGAACATGAATGTTCAAAGTATGGGTAACGTTACATTGCCAGGAAACCCTGGATCAATGAATGCTTTCCCAGCACAAGCTGCTGGATCTGGAGACAGACCTTTTTCTTTGCTACCACTTGCAATGCAAGTAGCTGCACAGACTGTAGGTTTAGACTTAGTTCCTGTAGTACCAATGCAAGGCCCTATGGGAGTTTTAACTTACCTAGACTTTGTATACGGTGGAGGTAGAGGATCAGGTGCACCTGTAAATGGTAACCTTGATACTACTGCTGCTCCATTAATGATCAAGTTTTCAGCAACTAACGATGATGCTTCTGCTTTTGCAGTAAATGACCTTTACTATGCAGATCAATTTAACTCATCTGCTGCTGCTGTAACTCCGGTTGCTGGTAACACTGTTGCTGCTTCTTACGAATTAACTTTTGTTGGAACTTCAAGAATTGACGGTTTACCAATATTCAGAGTAAGAGGTAACACTACTGCAACTATTGTTGCTCCTGGTGCTGCTCCTGTTGCTGGTTCTACTGTAAACAGTGGATTTAACTATGCACAAGGTGCTGAAACTGCTGCTTCAACTATTTATAACTCTATTACTGCTGGTGCAAGACTTCACGGACTTGCAAGAGTAGGTGGTGTTAGACCAGCATTAGCTGCTGTAATAGTTGCAGGTAACATTGTTGCAACTGTAGGTGCTACTCCTAACTTAGGTTTAGTAAAAGCTCTAGAAGACCATATTACTGGTTTCTCTGGTAATGCTTTCCAACCAGCGAATGATCCTGCTACTGGCGGACCACAATTCGCTAACCAGAATGCTAACGGTTTAGATCCTTACCAAAGAGGTGTAGGTGAATCAACTGTTGATAACATTATGGGACTTAGCTTATTCAACAAGTCTGTAGCTGCTGAAACTTTCCAAGTTGCTGCTGCTGTAACTAGAGAACAAGTTCAAGATCTGAAGCAATTCGGAATTGATGCTGTTGCTCAAGTTGAGGCTGTATTAGTTAATGAGTTAACTCAATCTATCAACAAGTATATCTTGGATAGAATTTTCAGAAATGGTGTAACTAACACTATCAATATTGGTAACGTAAACGGTACTTCATTATCTGAGCAATTCAACGGACAGGCTGCACAGGCCGGTGCTGCTATTACATTAGGTGCGAATAACACTGGTAATGGTATTTTAACGACAGGTGCATTCTTGGCTGCATTCCCAGTACAGACTAACGTACTAGGTGGTGGTAATACTCAAGGTACTTTACAGAGAAGAGTCTACACTAAGATTCTTGCTGCAAGTAACTTAATTGCTACTAGAGGTAGAAGAGGACCAGCTACCTTCGCTGTAACAGGTGGAGAAATGGCTACTGCTCTTCAATCAGTTGCTGGATTCGTTGCATATCCGTTATCAAATACAGTTAATCAAGCTGGTGGATCTTTATATCCAATCGGTGCGATCGCTGGGGTAACTGTTTATGTTGATCCAAACAGAGCTTTTAATGACTATACAATCTGTGTAGGAAGAAAAGGTGATGGTAACTCTCCTGGTTTAGTATTCATGCCTTACTTAATGGCTGAATCTGTTGAGACAATCGCAGAAGGAACTATGGCTCCTAAAATTGCGGTTAAATCTAGATTCGCTTTAGTAGATGCTGGATTCAATCCTGAATTAATGTATTACACAATGAACTTTACGTTCACTGGTTGTTCACTTATCTAATAAGTAACAATAATACTTTATATAGAAAGCCACTCTTCGGAGTGGCTTTTTTGTTCTTATGGCTCAAATATATAAAAAAATTAAATAACAACATGGCAAAGTTAAAAACATATAAAGAATTTGTCAATGAAGCAATCATTGATGCAATTAAGAGTCCTATTAAGTATACTAAGATTAAGAACAATATGAAGAAGTATCAAAAAGGATTGGTAACACAAGCATTAAATGATGTTGACTATGCGAAGAAAAAAGAAAAAGCAAAAGGAGAATTAACACCAGACCAAAGAAAGAAATTAGAACTTGCCAAAGATGCTAAAAATAAAGCAATAGACCAAACCGTAGATCTTACTATACAAAGAATGGATGATTTGGCAACTACTGATGGTTTAAAGAAAGTTGTTTCTTTAGGAAAAACTAAATCTAAAATTGCTGCTAATAAAGTAGTATTAAAATCTGCTTCCGGAGAAATTAAGAAAACTTTAAAAGTTAAAGAAAAAGAACTTGAAGCTAAAGCTACTAAACAAAAAACAGCATTAGCTGATTATGAAGCAACGCCTGATCAAGTTGCAGCTGCAAAAGATAAAAAGACAACTAAAGCAACAGATACAAAAACTGATACTGGCAAAACTACCGATGATGGTGAAAGAAAAACCACAGCTGAACTTAAAAAGGATGCTGATGCCGCTGCTGCAAAGGGCAAAGAAGATAAAGGTGGAAAAAAGGATGACAAGAAAAAAGATGATGATGGTATGTTTGGGAGAATGGATTATGTTAGCCCAAATGAAAAAGATCCTGAAGAAATTAATTATGAAGTGGATATTAAAGCATTCAATGATAATATAGAAGCTGAAAGAACCGAACTTAATAAAAAAGAAAAAGAATTAGAACAAGCTAAAAGAGATCAAAAGTTAGGTAGAGTATCTGATGAAGAAGTTCAAAAGATAGAAAAAAGAATAGAGGATAGCAAAGAAGATATTGCTGAACTTAAAAAGAAAGAAGCAGATGCTAAAAAGGCATTAGCTAAACAAGCTGAAGATGAGCGTAAAGCTAAAGCTGCTGCTAAAGAATCATTTACTCCTTTAGTTGAATCTGTTTCTGAAAAATTTGCTAGATTAAGACCAAACCTGTAAAATAATTATTAACTATGAAATGTGAATGTACTAAATGCGGCTGTGGTAAATCATGTGATTGTACTTGTTGTAACTGCTAAATTAAAAAGAATTGAATCAGAAGACTATTATTAGAACTGGTGGAGGTGGTATATTTTCTCACTTTATGATATTACTGGAATACCTAATGAAAATAGGCTCAGTAAACAACCCTTATTTTTCTATTAGGCCCCTTAATGATAATGATAATGCTATTTCATTTATGGCACCATCACACCATAACTTTTTTGATGATATACTTGACCAAGAGCCTATTCTTTTTGAAGATCAAAAAGATTATCAAGGACCACCTACAAATATGCATGCTATGTATTATGAAGATGTGGCTACTTACATGAAAAATGCTCGTGAAACTTCTAAACAAATAAAATTTAAACCTGAGCTTATTGAAAAGTCAAATTTATTTTATAAGACTCATTTTAATAATTCTAATAATGTTCTAGGAATACATTTAAGAATGACTGATGTTAATAAAGTAACTAGAATAAAAAAGAATAATTCATTAAAAGATTATAATAGAGAAGTTTTTAAAAAATATAAAGAACTTATTAAAGTTGCCCTTTCTGAAAATTCTGAGATTGAATATATTTATGTAGCCACAGATAATAGAGAAGATGCATTATCATTACAAAAAGAATTTTCTAATGAAAATCAAAAACTTGTGTGGCGAGATAGTAAATATTTAAATGAATTATCTAATGATACTTCTCGAAAAGAATTTAGAGGTGGTGGTAAAGAAAGTCTAAACGCTGCTTATAGAGATCCATTATTTTATCAAGATGCAGTTTTAGATTTACTTATACTTATGAAATCTAAATATCTTTTAGGTAGGCTGAGTAGTGTTAATTGGTTTAGTCAAATTTGTCATTTGAGTAATTATAAAAAGTATTATCATTTATGGTTACATCAAGCTGAAAATTTAGTTTTACCTGAAAATAGATCTCATGTTTATTATTTTAATGATGAGGTGGTGGAATGGCCAAAAGATAAACATAGACATCCTATTAGAAAACTTGCTGAAGATAATGTATAAAGTTAGAAAAATAAATTTTGGATGGTATAAAAGGCGATATGGAATTCTTCTAGAAAATTTACCACCTTTAAAACAAAAATTGCTTTTAAATAACCGTCATATGAAATGGTTAAATTCTGATACACAAGCATTTGAAATTATATTCAAAGTAGAGGATATGAATGGTCATGAAAAAAATGTTAACAAAGTTATATGGAATCCTTTTAGAGAAACTTTTACTACTCTTAAAGAATTAGAAAAAGATGCTGATCTTATTGATTGGAATTGTGGTATATGTAAAGTTCCTATTAAATCTAGAATGGATTCAAAGAAAGTAGAAAATTTTGTTTGTAATAAATGTTCTAAGGCCCATAACTCACGGAATAAAAGTGTAGATGGTAGAATTATAGATACATCAATTAAATTTACTAGACACTGTAAACACCTCTTAAAAAAGGAACAAAGAGAGTTCATGTCTTATGCGAAAAGATCATCTAAAAGATAAGGCAGCCTCTAAAGAAATTTTGGTAAAAACATCTAACCTACTATAAGTAGATGCATTAAGAACAGTTACACCTTTATCTTTTAATGATGCAGCTAATGATCTGAATCCAGGTAAAAATTTATCTACATACATTCTATCAGAAGTACTTCTTGTAGGATAGCCATCATGAAAATGAGTTTCATCCCCTTCATTTCTCATATCAAAGCCTAATAATATAATTCTTTTAGCTCCTAAGTGATAAGCTAAGTTTATAGCAGCATAACCACTATTATTACCATGAGCTAAAGAATCTTTTGGTTCTTCTAATCCATGGGCTGCTCCCTTTCTTAAAATATTTATATCTCCCGTATATAGTGATCCTGGAGTAAGAGTATACTTTAAACACTTTAATCTATCTACGTCATTTTTATACCAAGTATAAAATCTACTATCAGTCCAAAATAATACTTGAGATTTTGGCCAAGCATACATAGCTTTATTAATAGCAATTACTTTAGATCCACGTAATCCTTTAAAATTAAAATTTTTTAAAGATGGCCCTCCTCCTAAGATATACACAGTTTCACCTTCCCATATATTACCAACAAAAGAGAAATTAAAATTATTTCGTTGGGGTGGTGCTGCGTTTGATACAGGTACTTTAGGATATTGGTTAGGAGGTAAATTAGGTGTACCGTTGAAAGGTTTATTAACAACTCTTCTTACAATATTTTTATTATGAACATTCTCAGCTGTTTTAATATCGGCGGTTGTTAAAACCTTTTTAATATGTCGTCTTCTTTGCATCTTAAAGTTAATTTATAGTTTATTTATTCCTAAAACAATTTCTTTATTTTGCATATAAAAATAAATTAATTATGCGGAACATACAGAATATTTTATTAACAGAAAAATACCGACCAAAGGTATTAGAAGATTTAATAACTCCTAAAAGAGTAGGAGAAAAATTAAGCAAAGGAGTTTATCAACATTTACTATTACATGGCAGCCCAGGTACAGGAAAAACGTCTGCCGCTAAAGTATTAGTGAAACATTTTAAACATCCTTATTTATACATCAATGCATCAACCGATACTTCGGTAGATATTGTAAGAAATAGAATTACTGACTTTTGTGCTAATCGTTCAATAATGGATGAACCAGGAAAAATGAAAGTTATTATTCTTGATGAGATTGATGGAGTATCTGACCAATTCTTTAAAGCATTAAGAGCTACTATGGATCAATTTGCAGTAAATGCAAGGTTTATTGCAACATGTAATTATATTAATAAAGTACCAGATCCAATTCAATCTAGATTTGAAATGATTGATTTTGATTTTTCAAAGGAAGAAGAAACTGAAATAATGAAAAGTTACATTATGAGGATTCTTAAAATATGTAAAGATGAAGGTATTGATATTGATAAACATGCAGCTGTTGAATTAGTGAAAAGAAAATTTCCAGATTTAAGAAATATGTTAAATCAATTACAAGGGTTTCAATCTCAAGGAAAAGATACAATAACAGTTGAAGATATTAAACAATTTAGTTCTGTATATAAAGATATTTATGATTTAGTTATAGATGGAACAGATCCTGTAAAGAATTATCAATATATGTTATCAAATTATGCAAATAGAACTGATGATGTATTATCTTCTTTAGGTGCAGAATTTATTGAATTTATTCAACAAGAAAGGCAATCCTATATACAATTCATACCTCAGGTTGTGGTAACTGTAGCAAAATATCAATCACAAAGACAACAGGTAATAGATCCTGCAGTATCTATGCTTGCTTGTATTTATGAACTGCAATCAATATTAAATGGTGTATGAGAGCACAATTCTTAAAAAAATTAGCAAATAAGTATCCTAATGATTATCAATTAGGGCAAGCAGTTAGAAGATATTATATGTTAAGACAGAATAAAATGACAAAAGAAGAATGTGAAGAAACTGTCTTAAAAGAAACTTTCAGTTTTAATTAAAATTTGTTATAATTATATTAAATAGATTATTATGAGAAAAACAGGAAGGCATACTTTTGTAATTGACGGTAATTATTTTCTTTTTAGAACATTATACGTTTTACCTAAAAGATCTAAAAAAGCAGGTCTATTAGATACTGATGAAGATGTTCAAACTTTTATGAGAAAATTAGCAACTGATTTTGCATACCAGATTCGTTTATTCGAAGGTCTTATAGATAAGGTTGTTTGGACTATAGATTCAAGATCATGGAGAAAAGACTTTTTCCCTGAGGCTGAATATAAAGGAAATCGTAAACAAGACAGTAATATTAATTGGGCAAACTTTTCAAAAACAACAGAAGAATTTATTAAGCTCTTAGCAAAACAAGGTGTAATCGTTTCTAAAACTGATGGTGCAGAAGGTGATGATTTAATGTATGCTTGGAATACAGAATCTTTGGCTAATGGAAAATCTGTTATTATGTTTACTGGTGATAGAGACTTAGTTCAATTAGTAAATAAGAATAATAATAACGGTACTCATACTATCTTATTTTCTCCAGCTCATAAAAAATTATATACTTATCAAGGATTTTCTGAATGGTTAAATAGTGAAGAGAATACAGAGAGTGTTGATATATTTGATGTGATGAAAACATCATCTACACCAGAAGCACAATCTAAAAAATTACTTAAAGGTGTATTATCTAAAAAGAAAGTTAATGTTATAGAGGTTGATCCAGAAGAATTCCGATTTAGAAAAGTTCTTACTGGTGATTCAGGAGATAATGTTCCTCCAGCATATTGGTATACTCTTACAAAGAATGGTAAAACTAGAAGATATGGTGTAAGTGAAGGTAAAGCTACTTTAATCATAGATGAATTTAAACAAAAACACGGAAGCCTATCTCATATGTATTTATATGAAGAAGGTTATATTACTGACCTTGCTAATATTCTTATTCGTCATATGAAAGCTAAACATATGAGCAGAGAACAAATTATTTCTAATATTAAATCTAATGTTCAATTAATGGTACTAAGTTCTCATACTATACCAGAAGGAATATTAGATGAGATGTTTAAATCTGTTGAGTCAAAAATGAATGTTAATGAATTAAAGCTACCTTCAGTTTCAACAATGAAATCCTTATTAGAAAATACTAAATATCAAGGAGATGATAATTCAGCAATCAAATCAGCTATATTTAAAGGAGATAAAGATGATGATAGCAATGATTTTTCATTTATTACAAATAAGAAGAGTAAAGGAAAAATATTTTAGTAAATGAAAATATGTAAAATCATTTGGTCTACAAATCGATTAGAATTTTTAATACCTACATTAGAAACATCAAAAGAATTTATAGATTGGGGTAATCACGAAGTTGATGGTATATTTATTGATGATATGCCTACTGATAGAGATGATGAAACTTTTAAATTTTTAGCCGAAACTCATGGTTATAATTATGTAAGACTCCATGAAAAGAACTTAGGCTTAACAAATTCATGGAAGGCATCATATGAAATTCTAGAAAATTTAGAAAAAGAATATGATTTTATATGGCACCAAGAAGATGATTTAATAATCAAGGATCATATTAAAATTGATGATCTAATTAATTACCTAAACGAAAATGATGGATGTTTTCAAGTAGCACTGCCGTATCAATTTAATTGGTATTGGCCAGATCACCCTGAAGGACAATACATACACCAATTACCACTGATTGAATGGAATGATTTTCATACTGTAAGTTCTGATCATTTTGGGAACGGTACATTTGATACTTCATTTTCATTAACTAAAGCAAAACCTTTATTAAATGCATTAAGGTTATGGAGAAATAATGAACTACCACAATTAAAAGGTGTGATGATTGAATTAGATGATCATATATTATGTGAAGGTGGTCTATTTAAAGTAATGGGTGCTTATAAAAGTTTTGTTACTGGTGGTACTGGTTATAGTAATGATTGGTGTATTTCTTTTTATAGTAAAGATAAACAAAATTATATTGAACATATTGGTGAATGGTCATGGGGACAGAGAATGGGAATAGAAACATTTAAAAGAAAGCAAGAAGAAGTAGAGAAAAATCCTAATGCTTTTCCACAAGGCTATTTATATCAAATGAATCTTTATAAAGAAATGGCAGAAAATCCTTCTACTAAAATTAATTCACGTACTTGGGAAAAATTACAATAACTAGATAAACAAATAAACTAGTTAGTCATATAAATAATAAAAGGTAATGAAACTATTCGATTATATTAAAGTTCTTTTTGGTAAAGATACACAATGGGAGAAATTAAAAGGATATGATAAATCTAAAAATTCATTTATGACAAATAGGTTTATGTCTATCAAATTTCCCGTTCAAGCAAATTTGTTTAATGCATTAAAAATTGATGCAATAGGGCAGGCAGAAGCATGGAGAATGGTAGCATCTAAATTTAACCGAGTGCCAGGTTTTATTTATACAAAAACCAAAGCTTCTAAAAAAGTAAAGAAATGGGAACCAGACCCAAAGGCTTTAGAAATGTATCTTAAATTAAATGAAATTGGTGAAAGAGATTTTAAAGAAGCCATGAAACATATGCCATCTGAAATTAAAAAAGCGATTAGTTCTTTAGAAAAACAGATGAGTAATGATGTTGATTGATAATAAATTTGAATTAGAAATACCAACTCATATTTCTTTTACTCTTTACAGTAATGATTACATAGATGGATTAATTATCTCTCGCGTAAAACATGAATGTAAAAATGAAAGTAATAATAAAAATGAGTTTACTCTTTCTTTAGAAAGATTCCTTGGAGCAATGAGAACCTCAGCATTTTTAAGAGCCGAGTTGTCTAAAACTTTAAACCAAGAATTATTACCTAATCCTAATTTTAAACCTAATTCTATATTCTTTTTACAATCTATAATTAATAGATTGCCTAATCTTACTAAAATTACATTTAAAATATCAAATGATAAAATATTTTCTAGGTTAGTAAAAGTTGATGGTAATAGAGAAATTGTAAGTTTTCATTTTAATATAATTGAAGGTACTTTTGATTTAACTAAATTATTAGATAGAGAACAATTAGATAATTTCAACAAAAGATTTATGGATGTAGGTATTATGAAAAATAAATACCTGGAAAGATCTGCTTATTTTTATATAAAAGCCACAGTGTTATTTGATATTCTTTCAGATTTAGATGAGGCTCAAATATTAGAAGTCTTTGATGTAATCACAGCAGTAGATCCTAAGATAGAAGAAGACGATCCTATATTATTAGTTAAGACTGATTATACTCCTTATTGATAGTGAATATATAAACAAATTATTGTTTCTATATGAAAAAGATTATCAATTGGATTAGTGGACTTTTAAGAGACGAAAAGGGTACACCTTCCTCAAAAAGATTTATTGGTATTACTGCAGGCTTATCATTATGTGCAGCATTATTTATTAATTTATATACCGAACAACCTGTATCAGATGCAATCGTAAATGCCGTAGCTGCTATATGCATTGGAGGTTTAGGATTAGCATCAGCTGATAAAATATGGGCAAAGAAAAAAGAAGGCGGAGAAGACCAACAAATAAATTCATAACATGGCGGTAAATGGATCATCAACAGATGCTAACGGAGATCAATTATTAGTTAGTATTCAATCACCTTATGAAAATGTAGTAGAAGTATTAAGTTTTACTGATTCTATTACAGGAGAAAGTACATCATGTTACTATCTTAAAGATTTTAGATGGGGTATTGATGGTGTAACATATTCTGATTGGGTAACTTTAACAGATGCTAATCTAGAAGCATTATCATTAAATCCTAAAAATAAATTTTGGATTCAATACCGTTATACACAAGTAGGTGATTGTGAATTAACATTTAATTCTATTGCTTTAGAGGTTGTAACTGATGGTGGAATAATATGTAAAGTTCCTCAAATTAGTTGTGAAGGCGCTGATGGTTGTTCTGGGGCGTTAAATTTAGCATTTGACTGTTGTGGGAGTGGATGGAATCCTTATGATATATCTAGAGCTGGTCAAATGTATACACAGTTGTCTGCAATGGCTAGTAATTTATTTGGATTCTGTGTTAAGTATTATAAAACTAAAGCTGACCAAAGAAGTAAAGATGTTATTTTAAAAGAATATTCATTATTTGATGTTATAGCCTCAGGTGATATAAAGATAATGATTCCTGATAACGAATTACCTACAAGGGATATTGCATTTAATCCACTTATGATGGATTTTCCAGTTCAATTTGAAATTCATATTGTAAAATCTGCATTTGAAGCTGTCTTTGGGGTTGGGTCAAAACCTCAAATGAGAGACTATTTATATTTTGAACAATTTTTAAATAGAATGTATGAGGTGGATGCAATGGCTGAAGCTGATGACTTTATGTATACGGGATCTTATTGGAGAGTAAGCCTTGTTCAATTCCAAAAAAGAACAAATGTATTATATGATGGTGGTGAAAATGCTACAGCAGATCAACAAGCTATAAGTGAAGCCATTAAAGTAGAAACAGATGCACTAACTTCAAATGTAGAAGATAAGTTTAGGGTAGAAAGAGAGAATGAATTTAAAGATGTAAGAAAACCTAATGAGTATAATACTATAGGTAGTCAAGCCAATGATTATGTAAGAAGAGCTCTAAATAAAAAGATGTCTATTACAGAAGAAAATCTTTATAATAATTGGACTATCATTTCTAAATATCATTATGCATTAGGTACTTTAACAGATAGATCACTTGCAGTTAAATATAGATATAAAGGTGGTTGGACTAGTGAAGAGAATAGAGCATTTACATTTTGGTTTAGGCCTAAATACAAAACACCTATTCAAAAAAATATTTTAGTAACTTCAATTACAGATAACAATGGTTTTCCTCAATTGGCAACATCAGGATTACCAACCGCACCAACAACAGATGTAATAAAAGAAGGTGATTGGTTAGCTATAAAAGGAACGAATTCTTATAATGGTATACAAAAGGTTAAATCAGTTACAGGTAATGATGTAACTTTAGATACTCCATACATAGATAGTACAATTACACCTACTGCAAAATTTGCAAAAGAAGTAAGTAATACTTTTTTACAATATGATACTGATCAAAACCCTGAAGAGATATTAGCAAGTTTTACTTATACCACTAATTGGTTTATTATTAGTTTAAAGGATTCAGGAGTTAATACATACTATAAATATGATCTTGGAAATGTATCTCTATCAAAAGATGAATGGTATGCAGCAGTAATTAATTTAAATAATTTGTCTAAGCAACTTTCATTATTCTTATATAATACTGTTGAGGATGCACAGGCAATAAATCCTGATAGAACATCTGATTTGAAATCTGTATACATTAAAACATTAACGATACCTGCAACTGGTATGGTTGAAGGTTATGCATGGAAATTATTAGGATGTGAAACAGATTTAACTAATATAAGAATTTGGAGTCAACCAATTGAAGAAGAATTACAAGAATTAATCCTAAGCCAATATGTAGTAAAAGATTCTCACTTAGCATTATTGTTAGATAATGCCTCTCCAGAATTAATGTTACCAACTGCTACTAATCCTAGATAAACTTGGAATATATAATATAAATTTAGTAATTATATGAAAGAAGAATCGAAAGATAAATTTCGTGATAGTTTAGGAGATCTCTTAAATGATCTACCTGATGAAGTAGAAGGTTTAGAAAATAATTCTGAAGAATTACAACCTTTGAGAGTAGATAGTGGACAGAGTGCTGCTTTAGTTAAAGCTAAACAAAAAGCTGAATCTGTAATGAATAGTTTATTAACTTTTTATTTAAGTGAAGATATTATTGCAGAACATGAATACATTAGAGCAAAAGCTGCATTAGATGAATCTGCATTATCTATGTTAATAAGACAAATGCAAAATAGTGAAACCGCTATTACCTTATTAATGGAAACAATTCATGAAGGTGATGTATCACCAAGAATGTTTGAAGTACTTAGTGATTTACAAAGAACTCTTTTAGATATTATTAAAAGTCAAACAATGTATATGGTAGCTATTGAAGAAAATGCTAAAAAGATATCTCGTGATGTTGATGTTTATCATACTACAGAAAATTCAAGATCCAATAAACAAAGTGGTATTAAGTCAAGAGGAACGAAAGATTTAATGAGAGCTTTACAAGATACAATTAAAGAAGAAGATATAGAAGATGTCGATAGCAATGAAAATGAAGAATAATTACTTGTTAATTCAAGAAATTAAACAAAAAGAAACTACAACACCAAGTGGATTAATTATTCCTCCACCTAAACATAATCGTGTAGCTAAGGTTATTGAAAGTGGTTGTGATGAAATCAAAACAGGTGCTGTAATATTAAAAAATATGGGCAAAGGTACAATGGTAACTTTAAATGATGTAGAATTTGAAGCTATTCATAAAAACCACGTATTTGCTATTATAGAAGAAGATGCCTAGACCACAAGCAGAATCAGCAGGATTTGAATTTAAAGTATCTAAAGGTGCTGAGTCTTTTGCATGGACTTCAGAAAAGGTTGAACAATTAATGTTAGCATTAGACGAAGGTTATAAACCAAAGTCTACACCTTTCTATGAAGGGAATCCTAATTTAAGAAAAGGTAATATTGTATTTAATTATACTCCTGAAGAATTAAAGGAAATTAAAAAGTGTGCAACTGATATTGTATACTTTGCAAATACCTACTGTACTGTAATGACTGATGAAGGTTTACAGACAATTAAATTAAGACCTTATCAAGAAGAAATGTTAAGGCAATTTCAAGCTGAAAGATTTAATATATGTTTAGCAAGTAGACAAGTTGGTAAAACAATATGTTCATCTATTTTTATTGCATGGTATTCTGTATTTAATTTTGATAAAAATTCGCTAATACTTTCAAATAAGGGTGCTACAACAAGAGAAATTATTGATAAAGGTAAAACTATATTAGAACACTTACCTTTCTTTATCAAGCCTGGTACTCTTAAATGGGATGTGTTTAATTCTAAATTTGATAATGGTTGTAGAATCATAGGTCAGACAACCACAAAGAAAGCAGCAATTGGTTTTACTATTCATTTATTATTTATGGATGAGTTTGCACATATACCTGCAAACTTTGTAAATACTTTTTATGAAAACGTATATCCTACCGTATCCGCATCAGCAAATTCAAAAGTAATTATAACTAGTACACCAAATGGATTTAATAAGTTCTATGACATCTATACAGCTGCTGATAAAGGATTAAGTGAATATACACCATTCCGAGTAGATTGGTGGGATGTACCTGGGAGAGATGATGCATGGATGAAACAAGAAGTTGCCAACTTAGGAAGTGATGAAGCATTTAATAGACAATATGGAAATCAATTTATTGCTAATTCTTCATTATTATTAAGTGCCGCAAATTTAAAGAAACTAGTAAGCGGTCAAGTAGAATTTGTTCATAAAGAAATTCCTGATTTTGATGAAGCAGAAATTGATTATTCTGGTTTATTATGGCATCCTAATTTTAATCTTGATGAAATAGAAGAAGATTATAATTATTGGGTATTTTCTGTAGATATAGCAGAAGGTACAGGTGGTGATTATTCTGTAATTAATATCTTTCAAATAAAAATGCTAGATAAAGAAGATTGGAAGGGTGTAACAACACCTGGGAGTTTTGTAGATTTTTTTGGTATTAGACAAATAGGAAGGTTTAGAAGTAATTCACATACTATTGAAGAATTTGCTAAAACACTTTATATTTTAGGATTTGATTTATTTTACTCTGAAAATGTTAAACTTATTATTGAATGGAATATGTTTGGTGGAGAACTTATAAAAAGAATGGAAACTGTATTTCCTCAAAGAAATAATTTTGATGAAGAAAGTGTAGTTAAGTTTAAACACAGAGTAGATGCTAGAACTAAACAATTTGGTTTAAAAGTAAAGAAAGATAATAAACCTATTTTTTGTCAAAACTTCAAAAAATATATTACTCAAAACAAAATAAGAATTTATGATAAGGATACAGTAAAAGAATCTTCAACCTTTGGTAAGCTACCAAATGGATCATATGCAGGTCAATTAGGTAATGATGATTTAATCATGACTTGTATAAATAGTTCGGAGTTCTTTACCACTTTAGACTATTCAGATTTTGTTGAAGAGTTGTATGATGAAATGGACCCATTAGTACAAAACCAAATTGATGAAATTCTTGAAAAGGATTCAAAGGGTGGAAATCTTAATTTTGATATCTATGACTTAGTATAAAAAGTAGTTGCTTAGTGGATATATAAAAAAACAAATAATAAAAAAATATAATACAAGATGGCACTAGATCCGAAAATCGCTTCTCTTAAGGCTGCAGGAACATATAGGTTTGAATTTGATAAAAGTCAAGTCGTAAGTATCCCTGCAAATCAAACACGACTTATTGTCGGTTTTTCTAAGACAGGCCCGTTTAATACACCAGTCTTTGTTCCTGATACTGCTTTCTTTAAGCAAGTATACGGTGATATAGATAGAAATTTAGAAAGAAAAGATTCTTTCTTCCATAGAAGCTGTTTGGCTGCATTGGAAAGAGGACCTATTCTTGCACTTAACTTATTAAGCTTAGATAAAGATGATAAAGTTAGAGCAAATAGGTTTGCTACATCTGCAACACCTGAAGCTCAAAAGAACGAAGGAGCAGACTATGAATACCAAAAGTTTTATAATAGAGATAAATTCTTTTACCCATCAACAACAGACTTTTTAACTAATGTTGGTGCTGATACAGATAGCTTACAATCAACATCTGTAAATGATTTATTAGATGTTACCAATTTAGGACAAAATCCTATTTCTGTAATTGTTAAGAAATCTGCACCTACAAATGTTTTAGCCTTCCAAGTTACTGTTGAAGAATGGTACGGTGCTGCAAATGTACCAGGATATTTAAATAAAGATAGTTTAATTTCTGACTTCTTTGTAGATATTTTTGTACTTGAAGGAAACTTCGGAGGAGACTTTACTACAACTACTCCTTATTCAAGATTTAATGCAGATCCAACATTCCAAAAGTATTTTGATCCAACACAAGGAATTAAGAGAAAGAAATTTACTGCTGATAGTACAGATACATTATTACAAGAATTCTTTAATGAATCAGAAGTAAATTTAAGAGCAACATATACTGCTTGTTTACTTCCTGATTTTGTTGATTTATTAGGTAACAACCTTTTTGTTGAAAAATTAGTTAATGCTGATACTGCTTCAACTGGTTTATTCGTTACAGTAAATGAAGATTTATTTAGTGGAGATATTTTAATAGATGGTGTACCTGGTGGAATTGATATGATAGGACATAATCTTGAAGCTGCCGCTGCGTTTGGTTCACAGGATGATGTTAACTTCTTATCATATAGTGGTTCTATTGTTTCTGATTTAAATTACTGTAGAGCATTTGATCCTGGAACTGTAGTAACTAACACAGGAAATCCAATAACTGTATCTACACCTACTGCTGGTGGAATACAATTACAAATCACTGGAGCTATTGGAGATCCTCTATGGGATGCATTAGGTGCAATGACTGCAAATACTGCAACTTCAGTAGGATCATTTATATTAGATCCAGTAACAAATGAATTTGTACCAGTAACATCTGTACAAACTGTAGGTAGTACTGTAACCGTATTATTATCAGATGTAGGAACAACAGTAGCAGGTAACTTTGTAATAGGTTTAGCTGGTAGTTATACAATCCTTAATGAAAGTGATATTAATTTTGTATCAGATGAATTTGCTGCCAGTGGAGCCGCAGGAATTATAGGTTCTTATGGATCTACAGTTATGAAGCAATTTTCTAATGGAGTATTAACTGATGGTGATGAAGCTGTTTATGTAGATGCAGGAATTCAATATACTTCTTATTTAGTAATGAATGCTGTAGATTATGGATTTGTTCATGCAGGAGATCCTAATCTTGCAGGAACTATTATTCCAATTTCAGATCCAGCTTATTTCTTACCTTCAGTAAGAATAACACCTTACCAGGAAGATGCATATATTAATTTAACATCACATGCTGAATTTACTTTAGATGGAACAGGATTATTCCTTAAGTCTGATGGTTCAACATATGCTGCTGCAAATTGTTTAAATGTACAAACTTTAAAAGGTGCTAATAATTTAACAGTTGATATTATTGGTGATTCATTAAATGAACCAACATTAAAGCCTAATGAAATATTAGTTGCAACAACTTCACCAGAAGCTGCTGATTTTAAAGTTGGTAATTATTTAGTTCATACAAGTGGAACTGCTACAGGTACTCCTTCTAGATTAACAAGAATGAATATAGTAGAAGGTGGATTAACACCAACAGAATATCCAATTATTCCTGCAGGAACTACTGCAATAAAAATTACATGCCAATCTGAAGTTGAAGTAAATGTTGTAACTGGACCACCTGCACAAAGAAAAGTAGAATTATACTACCCAATTGATTCTTGGATTGATTATTTAAATATTTTTGAACTTCCAGGTTTTGATTTAATTGCAACAAAACATGTACCTGATGGTTCAAATTCTAGACAGAATAAATGTTTAAGCCCAATTTTAGGTGGAACTAATTTATATAAAGCTTTAACTGATAGAGAAACTATTAACTTCCGTTATGTAGTAGATACTTATGGAAATGGAATTGAAGCAAATTGTAAAGCTATTTATACTAATTTATGTATGAGTAGAAAAAATGCATTTGCAATAGTTAACTCGCCATCAGCTAAGGACTTTAAGAAAAATACAGATCCAAGCTTTACTGATGCAACTGGGGGATTATCCTCTAAGTTTATATCGGAAGGTGGAAATCTTGCATTGAATCCAACAATTAGATTCTCATTACCTGCTGCAACTAGCGGTGGATCTTGGGGAGGATATTATTATCCATTCTTAACAGTTAGAGATTTAGGTAAGAATATAAATGTACCACCAGCTGCTTATGTATCTAATAACTTTATTCTTAAATATGAAAACGCATTACCTTGGTCAATCGTGGCAGGTGTAAGACGTGGAGTAATAGGTGGAAATGGAGTTGTAGGTTTAGAATTAAATCTAGATCAAGATGACAGATATTATTTAGAGCCATTCGGACTTAATCCGATTGTATTCCAAAGTGGAACAGGACCAACTATCTTTGCAAATAAAACTGCACAGCAAGTTCCGAAATCTGCTTTAAGTTCAATTAATGTTAGAGAGGTTGTAATTTATATCCAAGATGGTATTGAAGCAATACTTAAAAACTACCTATTTGAATTTAATACAGCTCAGACTAGGTTAGAAATTAAAACATTAGCTGATAACTTCTTAGCAACGGTTCAAAATGATGATGGTGTATATGATTATAGAAATATAATGGATGAAACTAATAATACACCAGAAGTGATTGATCAAAATGTAGGTATCTTAGATACATATATTGAACCAGTAAGAGGAATGGAAATTCTTGTACAAAGAACAACAATTTTAAGAACTGGAGCAATTAGTACAGGAAACTTCCAATAAGAAGAAAGTAAAGACGAATATATAAAAAAACAAATAAAATATGCCACTACCACATTATACCCAAGCAAGGGCCAGTAGCCAAAGGTACGAACCTATTCAGCCTAACCTATTTGAGGTGACTATATTTTCACCATTAGGAGATGATACGGGGTTAATCTTAGAGCAAGTAAAATCAATTGGAGGTTTAAATAACCTGAATCCATCAATAGATGCAGTAAATCAAAAATACAAATTTGCTGATAGATCTTATGCTGGTATGCCTGCACAGACGTTTGTAGATTTAACATTAAACTTTACGTTAAATTTAAATGATGCAAATGAAAACTACATGTACAACACTTTCCGTAATTGGAATAATTTAATCTATGATCCATTAACTGGTGAAATGGGATTAAAGAAAGATTACGTAGGAAGTATGATAGTTGTTCAATATAACAGAGCTGGAGATATCTTTAGAAAGATTACATTAAAAGATGTATTCCCTACAGGTCAACCTGATTTTGTAGATGAATTAAACTATGAAACTCAAGATCCTGCTGAGTTAACAATGACTTATCGTTGTGATCACTGGGTTGAAGAGAACGTAGGAGCTTAAATTTATTAAAAAACTGGGATTATTTAAATTTTCCCAGTTTTTTTGTCTTCACTCTAATATATAATATAAATTATATAATATAAATATGATCATATATAAACTACAACAACAAAAAACTAATAAAGTTTATGTAGGATATTCTGTAAATGATAATCCTAATAACTTTGGGACAGGTAAATATATTAAAAGGGCTGTTAAAGATTTTGGAACTAAGGCTTTTAAAAGAGAAGTATTAGAAGAATTTGATCATGAAGAGCCTTTATCTACTATAATGACTAGAGTAGAATATTGGATTAAAAAGTTTAAAGCTGATAATCCTAAATATGGATTTAATGAAACAGTCCAAGAACTTATTCCTCAAAAGAAAAGACTTACTAAAAAATTACAAGTATTATTAACACCGAGTGATGAGGAAAGACTTAATCAAATTATTATTCAAAAATCAATGGAAAATGGTATAAAACCTGTAGCTATCTCACGTTATGTTAGACAATTAATAGTAGAACATATTGTAGATGAAACAAAACCAGCAAAACAATTAACAAAAATTAATTAAATATGTCAAAAGAGCACGAAGAAAATATTAAAAAGGAATTTGCTGCTGCTGAAGGTATTCAAGATACTGATGCCGTAGAAACTCCTAATGAAGTCGTAAAGGACTTAGGTAAAGTAGATACCAGCAGACAATTAAAATCTACATCACCAGATGATCCAGAAATCAAAAGGATCAATGAAATGGTTGGTTATACTAAATTAGATTTATCTAAATTTCCATCACAAGGAAAATTTTATAGAGAAGATTTTGAAATTCATATTAGAGCAGCTAAGGTTGCAGAAGTAAGAGCCTTTTCTACTATAGATGAAAATAATCTAAAAGAAGTTGATGAAGGTTTAAATAATATTGTAGTATCATGTAGTAGAGTACAATATGGTAGTCAAAGAGGATCTTATAAAGATGTTCTTGAAGAAGATAGAATTTATTTAATTCTTTCTATTAGAGAATTAACATTTAAAACTGGAGAACAAACATTAATGATGCCAGTTAGTAAAAAGAGCTGTAAAACTTCTTCATGTAAAGCACAAGAATCTGTTGAATTAAGAACTACTAATTTACAATTTAATCATGTAGCAGATACAATTGAAAAATATTATGACCCTGTAGATAAATGTTATTCAGTAACAACTAAAAATTACGGTGTAATTAAAATGGCACCACCTACAATTGGTGTTATGAGAGCTGTAACTGAATATGTAAGAGGTAGAGAAGAAAAAGGTCAGTCATGGGATAAATCAACCCTAGCTATTTTACCTTATCTTCAAAGAGAATGGAGAGGATGGAATGATAAAGATATATTTTCTACTATAACATCTTTCTCAGGCTGGGATACTACAAGGTATACTATTGTTTACCGATTAGCCGAAGATATGAAAGTTGGTGTTAAACCTGAAATGGGATTCCCATGTAAAAGTTGCGGTGAGGAGGTCACCGTTCCGCTGACGTTTCCCGGAGGTATCAAGGCTCTCTTCATTATTCCAGATATCTCTGCTGAACTTCTTTAAGGTCAGAGTCTTACTTATGGAAAAGTTGCATCTCCAGCCGACAGAGTTGGATTTGCTTCCTTTCTATGAATATGAATATACCTTAGAAATCTATAATGATTTATTAAAAGATCGTAATAAGAAAGAAGAACAACAAACTCAAGAGACATCAGATAAATACAATATGGATGGGCTAAAAAGTCAGGCCAATAGACAAATGAATTCGGTAAAAACACCGTCTATGCCACAGATTAGAATGCCTAAACTATAAAAATAAAATTTAGATGGCTGCCACTGTAACCTTAAGAGACTTAATGGATCCTTTGACTAAGATTCAAGCTGCGACAGAATCAACTGCTGTATCAATGGAAGAGTTAACGATGGCTGTTGCTACAACTGGTAAAGCTACTCAGATTGCTACGGAATCTACTTCTAAAGCCATAGCGGCCTTAACAGGTGCTGTGGTTGCAAGTGGTCAAGTAGGGGATGGTATTCAAAGTGCTATATTAGCAGAATTACAATTACAGACTCAATTAATGCAAAACCAAAAAGGTGGAGGATTATCTAGTTTATTTGGTGGTAGTGGTGGAGGCAGTCCAAAAGGTTTACAAGAATCAGGAGATGGGTTTAGAGCATTAGGAGCTGGTACCTCTGCGATGGCTAAAGCATTATTGTTATTTATGCTTGTCCCTACAGGTACTATTAAAAAGTTTAATCTTTTTGTTATAGATATAGTTGAAACTTTAGGGGCTATGGATACTAAAAAAGTAGAAAATGGTGCCTTGGTTTTAGGTGATGTAGGAAGTGGAATTTTAAGTTTTGTGAAAGCTTTAGCATTATCTGCATTACTTTTAATTCCTGCTGCAATAGGAATACCTTTACTTTATATTAGTGTTGGATTAATAGCACCTCTTTTTATGTTATTAGGAATGGGTGAAAAAACAATCCAAAAAGGAGTCACTGCTTTAGATAATATTGGTGATTCTATTAAAAGCTTTGCTTTAGGTTTAGCTGGTTTTGCTTTAGTAACTTTCTTTATCTTAATGCAACCTAGTATTTTATTAGGTATGGTAGCTTCTTTAGTTTTAATTGGAGGTGCTGTTGCATTAATAGGTCAATTTGATAAACAGGTGAATAAAGGTTCGGCTGCTTTAGCATTAACTGGTTTAGCCTTAATTGTGTTTGGTATAGGGTATGCAATTTTTGCTAGTGCCGTTGCGGCCACAGCTCCAACGATGGAAGGTATAGGAATGCAATTTTTAATATTAGCAGGTATAGGTGGTGTATTTGCTTTAGCAGGTTCTTTGATGAGTATGATTGCACAAGGAGCTTTAGCCTTTGCTTTAATGGGTATAGGGATGATCGTCTTTGGTGTAGGATATAATCCTTTTGCAAAAGCAGTTAAAGGTACTACTTTAGAAGATGTAGGAATTCAAGCGGCATTACTAACTAGTTTAGGTTTAGTATTCTCTGCTGCTGGTGCATTAGTTGCAGCTTCTGCAGGTATAATTTTATTAGGTCCTGCAATGTATGCTGCTATTGGTGGTGCTTTATTATTACTAGCCCCAGGTTTAGAGGCAATGAAAAAAGTTAATTTTACTGAAGACGATTCTCTTAAATTAGCTACTGCTTTAGCTGGTGTTAAGACTGCATTTATAGGACCTCCTAATGAAGGTGGTATTGGTGGATTCTTTAAAAGTATTGGAGGAGCTTTAACTGGAGCTGTAGATTCAGTTCAAATGATAGCGGCGGCTGCTGGTTTTGCTGCTGCTGGTGTAGCATTAACAAAATTATCCGCAGGATTAAAAGATTATAAAAAGATAGATTGGACGGATTCTGATAGTTTAAGATTAACAGGAGTTCTTTCAGGTATAACAACAGCATTTGCTCAAGCAGGTGGAGAAGCCGCAACACCAACAGGATTATTTGGTGCTGTATTTGGAAATGCATTTAGTCCTAATGCAACTAAAAAAGGTATTGATTCTGTAATGGGTGCTGGTAAAGCATTAACCAGTATTGCCGAAGGTTTAACTGCATTTTCTGGATTAGTAGAAAAAGATGTTGATTTTGAATACATAGGAACACAAATAGAATTAACAGTAGGATTTATTCAAAGAGCATTTGCAGCTGTAGCCGATGAAGGTACTACTCAAGCAGGTGGATTCTTTAATACATTATTTGGAATAAAGAAAAATAAAGTTAAAGAAGGTATTGACTCTGTTAAAGGTGCAGGTAAAGCACTAAATGATATTGCAAATGGCTTAACTGCATTCCAAGCATTAGTTGAAAAAGATGTTGATTTTGATAAGGTAGGTAAAGCTATATCTAAATCAGTTGGTTTTGTACAAGAAGCATTCTCTGCTGTAGCTGATCAAGGTAATGTACAAGCAGGAGGTTTTTGGAATTCCTTATTTAAAATTAAAAAGAATAAAGTACAAGAAGGTATTAAATCTGTAAAAGGTGCAGGTGCTGAATTAAAAACTATAGCAGATGGTTTAGCCACATTCTCTGGTATAGAAGATCCAGAAGGAGTAGCTAAAAAGATTAAAGTCGTAGTAGGAATGGTAGGTAATGCCTTTGCTGCTATTGGAGGTATGGAACAAGAAGATAGTGGATTCTTTGGATTAATTAAATGGGATGAAAATTTAGTTGAAAAAGGTATTGATGCTGTTGAAGGTGCTGGTGCTGCTCTTACAGATATAGCAAATGGTCTTAAAGCTTTTTCTAGTGATGGAATGGATGCTGAATCTGTAGCTAAATCTATATCTTTATTACTTACATCAATCGGACAAACTTTCGCAGATCTATATACCACAAATCCTTTTATCTCAATGCAATTAGATGACTTTGCAGAATTCATTGTAACTATAGGTGATGTTGCAGAAAAAGGACAATTAGATAAAGCAGCTGATGGTATATCAAAAATAGCTGATGCAGTAAATAAAATTGAAATTGATAAAGCAGTTGCCTTTGGAGATTTATTTAATTCAACCTCAGCACTATCATCTAATAGAGGTGCATACAGAGCATTGGCTAAAGCTGTACAAGATATACGTGATATAATGGTATCTGATTCAGGTGGTGGTGGAGAAACTGATTCAGGTGGCGGTGTTGTAGGTTATGTAAAAGATAAGATGTTTGGTAAATCTGAATCTAAATCATCAAGCACTAGTAAAGGTGATAAGGCATTAATGTCTACTTTATCTAATATAGACCGAACATTAAAATCTTTACCAGGTGAAATCGCTTCAATAGAAATTACAGCAAAACCTGCTGGAAACATATAATAAAAGATAATGTACGCAATATTTAAAATGGACAGAGGAGATATAAAGTTTAGGCTTTATGATGAAACACCAATTCATACTAATAGATTTATTCACAATGCTACTAATGGGCATTTTAAAGGAATAAAATTTTATAGAGTAGAACCTGGTTTTTGTATTCAGTCCAGTCCATTAGAAGGTGAAGGTATAGAGCATACTCGTATGTATGATGAAATAGTAGAACCTAGAAGATCAAAAAATAATAACTTCCATGCTTACGGTGTATTAAGTGCATGTAGCACAGGAGCACCTCATACTTCAGTTGGAGCATTTTTTATTGCATTAGGAAGAAACAATACTCGTCATTTAGATGAAACACAAACAACCTTTGGAATTGTTATTGAAGGTATGGAGTTAATAGAACAAATTCAAAAGGACGAAGTTATTCATGATATAATTCTTTCAGAATCTTAAAACTATCCCTTATTTCAGCTATATAATATTTAATAACAGTTAAAGTTAAATAGAATAGTATGAAGAAAAATATAGTTTGGTTTGATTTAGAAACCACAGGAATAAGTACAACTTCCGACCGCATAATTGAGATCTGTATGATTAAGACTGATTTTGACGGTAATGAAATAGAGACTTATAATCAATTAGTAAATCCGGGGAATGTAGCAATGAGAGCCGAAGCTGAAGAAAAGCACGGCATATCTTTAGAGATGTTAAAGGACAAACCAACCTTTGAAATGATAGCATCTGAAATCAATGACTTTATTGGTGATAGTGACTTAGGAGGCTATAATGCTTTATTCTTTGATGTACCTTTCTTATGTGAAGAATTTATGAGATGTGGTATTGTATTTAATCATAGAGGTAGAGCTGTAATGGATCCATTCCTTATTTACAGTAACTATGAAAAAAGAGATTTAACAAATACTTATAAAAAATTTACAGGTAAAGATTTAGAAGGTGCACATAGAGCCGAAGCTGATGTTAGAGCTACTATGGAAATATTTCAAAAACAAAGAGAAGTATATGATATGCCACAAACTGCTGAAGAAATTGATAAGGTCGTAAATACTCGCCGTGCAGATCAGGTTGATTTAGGAGGTAAGCTAAAATTTGATGAAGTAAACGGAAAGAGAACAATAGTATTTAATTTTGGTAAAAATAAAGGTAAACCGTTTAAAGAAGTATTTGAAATGGATGCTAGGTATATTGATTGGATTATTGATAAAGGAGAATTTTCAACAGAGCTAAAAGTTATTTGTAGAAAACTTGTTGCAAAGTTTAAATCCGAAGAAAATAAAAATATAGAAATGCCATATTAAACTTTCAGAAAGAGAGAAAGTTTGTTATTATTATAATATACTAAACATATACATAAGATGATAAAAAGATTAGAAAATTCAACTATACATGATTCAAGGTTTCATGGTCATTACTTTGAAACCACTAAAGAAGATTTAGAAAAAGTATGTGGAAAAGTAATGTATTATGATAATGATATAAATGAAAAAACTCAGAATGAATGGGAAATGGTTACTGAAGATGGTACTCCTTTTACTATTTATGATTATAAAGAATATCGAGATTATGAAGATTATGAAAAGATTGAGTGGCATATAGGAACAGAAAATAGGTTTGGTTCTAAAAAAGCTTATGAGGCAATCAAAAGAGCATTTCATTTACATCCTAAAATTACTTACAATATATAATACTGATCTTTGAAATTATGGGGGTGCCTGGCTTTGACATTTTGATTGAAGTTTTAAACACAGCACTGGGTGATGACCTACATCAACGCTTAAGTGGCAACACTGAGCTCGCGATGGCTGCCTAAGAGGTAAGTAACGCACGTCACCGTTCCGAGTATACTTGTAGGAATTGATTGGGCTTTAATTAGTACCAGGACGTAAAAGGAAGTAGAACGTGTGAAAGGATATTAATAACTAACTCCGTGAACCACACCACCCAAAGAGTTCTAACAGTTGTTATTCATTTTGGAAGTTTAAGAAAACTTATCCTAAGCTGTAAAAATGTTTACTATGAATACTTAATGGACGTGGGTTCGATTCCCACCACCTCCACAAAATAAAAAATATGAATATATTAGAAACACTCTTAATACTCCTTTGCTTACCAATATCTTTTTTATTTCATTTAGTCGTTTATGAAAATCACTGGGAGCAAAAACCTTTAACTAGAATCATACTAGGATTAGTCTTAGTAGCCTTACCTTTTATTTTAATATTATCATGAAACAAGATTATGAATTTGTATACCGAGTATTGACTAATAAAAAGAATACTCGTAAACATTATCCAGCATTAACAACATTATTAGATTTATTTAAATCTAAATGGAAAGAAAATAAAGACACAAGATTATATAAAGTTTATTTACGATCTCTTCAAACTGCTTTAAGAGTTAGTATATTTTAAACAAAAAACAAAATTTAGCATATAAAAATAAAATACATGGCAGTAAATATTGAAAAGAAATATCAAAAGTTAACAGATACGGAACATGTTCTGTTAAGACCTGGTATGTATGTAGGATCTATTAAGCCATATACTGAAGAAGTATTTTTACCTATTAAAGGAAAGGATCAATTTCAATTAACAGAAGTAACTTATAATCCAGGGTTCTTAAAACTATTTGATGAAATAGTTTCTAACTCTGTTGATGAACATAAAAGAAATCCTAAATTAAATAAAGTTAAAGTAGAAATTAATCAAGAAACTGGATTAATATCTATATGGGATAATGGAGGTATACCTGTAGAGGTTCATAAAGAATATGATGAATGGGTACCTGAGATGATATTTTCTAACCTTAAAACAGGAAGTAATTTTGATGATAGTGAAGATCGTATTGTTGTAGGAACTAACGGTGTAGGTAGTACTCTTACAAATATCTTCAGTAAAAAGTTTACAATACAAACATGTGATGGTAAAAAACAATTTAATCAAACTTTTACTAATAACATGTCTGATAGGACCAAGCCAAAAATTACAAGAAAGAAAACTAAACATACAGAGATAACTTATCTAACCGATTTTGAAAGGTTTGGTTTAAAAGGCATTGATAGGAATCATTATCTAATGATAACAAAAAGGCTTATTGATATTGCTGCATGTAATCCTTCTCTAAAAATATTTTTAAATAATAATCCTGTTTCTTTTAGAACATTTAAAGATTATGCAAGTAGGTATGTAACTCCAGTATTCTATGAACAATCAGAACATTGGAAAATAGGTATAGGACATTCTACAACTGGCTTTAAGGCTATATCATTTGTTAACTCTGTTGAAACTAAAGATGGCGGTACTCATGTTAATGATATAGACTGGCAAATAACTTCATTTCTTAGAGAAAAGATAAAAAGAAAATATAGAGTTGATGTAAAGCCTTCTGAATTAAGACAGCATTTATATTTGTTTATAAATTGTACAATTATTAATCCTGCATTCTCATCACAAACAAAAGAAAAGTTAATTACATCACCTAAAGATTTTGGTACTAAACATATTTTAAGTGATAAGGTTTTAAGACAAGTTTTAAATTCTGAAATTATACAATCAGTATTAGATTGGATTGAGAGAAAAAAGGATGCTGAGGAAAGAAAGAAATTAAGAAGGCTCAATAAAGGTTTAGATAAAACAAAAGTTTTAAAATTAATTGATGCAAAGAAAAGAGGTATTAGGGAAAAATGTACCTTGGCTATTTTTGAAGGAGACTCTGCATCATCTGCATTTAGAAGATATAGAGAACCTCAATATCAAGGAGCATTTCCATTAAGAGGTAAATTTATTAATGTAAGAGAACTCTCTGCATCTAAAGTTGTACAAAATAAAGAAGTACAATCTTTAATGGCTGCTATAGGATTAAAAATAGGCCATGAACCTAAAGATCTAAGATATGGTAAAATTTTACTTTATACTGATGCAGATGTTGATGGTAATTCTATTTCAGCATTATTAATAAATTTCTTAGGTAAGTATTGGCCAGAATTATTTAGTGAAGGTAGAGTACTTAAAGTAGAAACACCTTTAATGGTTGCAAAGAAAGGAAATGAATCTTTAAATTTTTATACAGAAGAAGATTATAAAGAATGGGAATCTAAACAGAGAAGTTTAAGTAAATGGTCTATTGAATACAAAAAAGGTTTAGCTGCACTAGAAGATGCAGAATACAAAGAGATCATTAGAAGCCCGAAAACATTCATCTTAACTAAGGATAAAGAATTTAACAGTACATTAGATATATGGTTTTCTAAGAACTCTGAACCTCGTAAAAGAAAGATATTAGGTCAAGCCGTAGAAATTAAAAACAAAAAATCATTATTTTAATGAATAGAACAGTAACTTCATTTTTTGATAAAGAATATTTAGAATATGCTAAATATGTTGTAGAGAACAGAGCAATACCGAGTTGTATTGATGGTCTTAAACCTACACAAAGAAAGGTTGTTTATATCGCAAATAAGATATGGAAAACTGGTAATGAAAAGCCAATGAAATTATTTCAACTTGCAGGTAGAGTAGCGGCTGAGGCATTTTATCATCATGGTAATACTTCATTAGAATCTTCAATGGTTGGTATGGCTCAAAAGTTTAAAAACTCATTACCATTATTAGAAGGTATAGGTCAGTTTGGATCCTTAAGATCTCCGGCTGCTGGTGCTCCTCGTTACATAAGTGCTAAGTTACATCCTAATTTTAGATTGCTTTACAAAGATTTTGAATTGCTTGGTAATAAAATAGAAGAAGGAGAAAAAATTGAACCAGAGTATTTCTTACCTATTGTTCCTACCGTTATTTTAAATGGTACCTCAGGTATTGCTGTAGGTTTTGCTACAAATATTTTAAATAGAAATCCAATGGATGTGGTTAATGCATGTATCTCTGAAGTTAATGGAAGGAGAATTAAAACATTAACTCCTTGGGTTAAAGAATTTAAAGGAACTTTTATAAGAGATGCTGAAAATCCTAAAACATGGAAGATAAGTGGTTCATATGAAATTGTAAATTCAAATACTATAAAAATAACTTCTATTCCTCCAAATTACACATATGAAAGATATGAAGAAATTTTAAATCTTTTAATGGAGAAAGGTATTATTATTGCTTATGATGATAACTCTTCAGAAACTATTGAATATGTTTTAAAATTTAAAAGAGCTGTTTTAAAAGATTTACTTTCAAAAGATAGATTAGAAAGAGTATTAAGATTAAATACTCAAGAAACTGAAAACCTAACAACTATTGATGAGAACGGTGAATTAAAGATTTTTAATAAAGCTGAGGAAATTGTAAAACATTTTGTACAAGTTAGGTTAGGTTGGTATCAAACCCGAAAAGATTATTTAATTGATAAAACGAAAAAGCAATTAGCATTAGTTACAAATAAAGCTAGATTCATTAAAGATATTATTGAAGGCAAATTAAAAGTTAATAATGTACCTAAGGAAAAGATTGTTAATTACTTAAAAACTAATGGTTATGATACAGTACATGGATCATATGATTATCTTTTATCAATGGCTATTCATTCTTTAACAAAAGAAAGATATGAAAAACTATTAGAAGAAAAAGAAGGTTGTATTATTGCTCTTAAAACATTAAAAGCAACAGATCCTAAAGAAATGTATTTAACAGATTTGAAAAAATTAAAGGCAGCAATTAAGTAAACTTTTTTAAAAATCAGCATATAAAAATAAAAGAATTATGATAAAAGAACAATCATCTACAGTTGAATCATCTATGATTAACAAGTATGTTTATAACTTTAGTACAAAGACATTAAAGGTTGAATTTAATGGTGGTACTTTATATGAATATGCAAACGTAGATCCTGAATTATATGATAACTTATGTAAAGCAGAATCAATTGGTAAATTCTTTAACGAGAAAATCAAAAACAACTTTGAATATACTCAATTATTAATAGACTAATATACACTTATGAACAAGAATGTAATTTATGATGCCTTAAAGGCTCAATTTGAAGCAAAGAAACAAAAGGCTTTAGCAACATTAACAATTTATTTAACAAACCCAGTAGGAATTGGAGAACACCCTCAGCATATAGATGAGATGGTAAAATTAGCCGAAGAATTAGCAGAAGCTGATGATGTGGTTAAAACTTTAGAAAAAACATTTGAAACTCCAGAAACTCCAGAAACTAATGAATAAAGTTATACTTATAGGAAAGGCCGCTGCCGGAAAAGATCATATGAGAAAGGTCTTAGAAGGTAGAGGTTTTAAGTATGGAACTTCTTATACTACTCGACCACCTAGAAAAGGTGAAATTGACGGTAGAGATTATTACTTTATATCAGAAGAAGATTTTAAACATTATGCCGAAAATAATTTTTGGTATGAATATGTTCAATTCAACGGTTGGTATTATGGATCAAGTGTAGAACAATTTAAAGAGACATGTAATTTATTTGTTATGACACCAAAAGGTGTAAGTGCAATCAATCCAATTGAAAGAAAAAAATGTACTATCATTTATTTAGATATACCTTTAGAAATTAGAAGAAAGAGATTAGAAGAAAGAGGTGATGTAAATGATAAAATTGAAAGAAGATTAGCCGCTGACGAAAAAGATTTTGAAGGCTTTACTGATTTTGATATTGTAGTAAACAATCCTAACTTTTAAACATATAAAAATAAACATATGAGTAAATTCATTATTATAGAAGGTACCGATAATGTAGGTAAAGATACACAACAAGATCTAATAATTAAAAAGATGGATAATAATGTATTTCATAAATTACATTATTCATCTCTTCCTTTTAAAGATGATAAAGATAAACATGCTACTTACTCTAAAAAGATGTATGATAGTATGTTTAAATTAATGATGAAATCTAAACTAGGTGAACAGCCTACTGATGAACCTATTAATCTTATATTTAATAGATCTCATTTAGGTGAAACTGTTTATTCTCCACTTTATAGAGGTTACTCTGGTGATTATGTTTTTGAGATTGAAAAGAAATACACTAAAGCATTAAGAGAAGATTTATATTTAATTACATTAACTAATGATCCTCATACTATACTAAAAAGAGATGATGGTAAATCATTTTATGGTAATGAAGAAGAAGTAAAGGCAGAGGTTGATGGTTTTAGGAGAGCTCATCGTTTAAGTACAATTAAAAATAAACTACATGTTGATGTAGGTACTATGAGTGCTGAAGAGGTTTCTAATATTATTATTGAATTTTTAAATCATGAAAATACAATAACAGGCGAATCTAAACAATTAAATATGTTTGTATAATGGGTAGCTGGGAAGATGTATTCTATGAAGTCACTGCTGAAGTTGAATCACTTGGTTTAAAAAAAGAGTTTGATAAAAAGCTAAAAGAGTTACGAAATGATGATAATTACAAATATCATGAAGTAAGAGATAGGTGGCAAGTAGCATTACAACAAATAAAAGAAGAACAGAAAAATAATAAAAAATGAGAACATACAGAGGAGATACATTTGCTGATGTTTATGAAAAAGCATTAAGAGATACATTAGAGAATCCTGAGTATACTTCTTCACCAAGAGGTATGGAGATTAAGGAAATATGTAATGCAGCTTTAGTAATAGATGATCCTTATTTTCCACTTTATGAAAATGAAGTAAGGAGTAGTCAATTTAAATATATTGCAGGTGAAACTGTTTGGTATTTTACAGGCAGAAAGGATATTAATTTTATTGATAAGTTTTCAAAGTTTTGGAAACAATTAGATAATGGTGATGGTACTGTAAATTCTGCTTATGGTAATCTTATATTTAAAGAACCTCTTTCTGATGGTAGAAATCAATGGCAATGGGCATTAGATTCTTTAATAGAAGATAGAGATTCAAGGCAAGCAATTTTACATTTTAATAAACCATCTCACCAATGGCAAGGTAATAAAGATTTTGTATGTACTCTTAATGGTGTATTTCAAATCAGAGATAACAGATTAAACTTTACAGTTGATATGAGATCCAACGATCTTATCTTAGGTACAGCAACTGATATTGCATTCTTCTGTTTATTACAACAACAAATGTTAAAGCATTTACAGTTACATTATCCTAATCTTAAAATGGGTAACTATACTCACATTGTACATTCACTTCATATTTATGAAAGACATTTTGATTTAGTTAAAAGAATGTTAGCTGGCCCGTTTATTCAAATGTCCTATCCACCTTTAAAAGAAAATCTTATTACAACAAAAGGTCATCCTACTGATAATATGAATCTTTTAGAATTAGATATTTCAAATGATCCTCCATTAGGATTCTTAACAACTACTTTAGAAGATCCACTATTCAGATGGTTATCATCTTACAGTAAGGACTCTGATATATAATAAAATAAATCAAAGTGTTGAAATATCTAAAACTTTTTGAACAATTTTTAACAGAAAAGAAACCTAAGGGAGCTCCTGACTTCCATCATTCTGATGCACCTGATGCTGAAGGTCGTTTTAGAGATTTAAGTCCTAAGAAATTAGCCGCATGGTTAATTAAAACCAGAAAAAAGGATTTAAAAAGAATTAGCGGTTCTTTAACTCAGCAGGTGGTATTTAATAGAAAGAGTGATCCTAAATATGCTGATAAGATGGAAAAGACCAGAATTGAAGTATATAAACAATTAGGTAGAAAGGATTTATTAGAAGAGTCGGTTAATAATGAAAATGGTTTAGGTAAAGTTTATTTAGCTTTTAGAGAAGACAGCGGTCAGAGATGGTGGACATATAAAGGTTTTGCTGGAAATAAGTTTTTTAAACAATTACATGAAAACAACTTAGATGATATTGATATTAATCCTGATTACCCAGTTTTAACATATCATACAGATACTGTTAATAAACTAATAAAAGCTGGTAAGATTAAAAAAGAAAATGTTTATAATCATCCAGATCATATTTCAAAATCTGGATCTAAGGAAGAATTTCATAAACTTGTTGGAGAAGATGAAAATATACCTAAGACTGTTTATTCTAAAAATGATGCCTTAGAAAATTTAACCTTTCCTATTATTGCAAAACCTGCAAGAGGTCATAGTGGAGAAGGTATACAAATTATTGAAAAACCAGATTTAATGGAAGATGTAGATGAAAAGATATTCGATACATTTTCTGAATATATTGATAAAGCCGAAGAACATAGATTTATAAACTTTAAAGGAAAGCCAATTTTTTGGATGGAGAGAACTCCTTTGAATGAAAAAGCTAAAAGTGGTAAAGGTACTGCTAAAGAAGCTATGGAATTCGGATATGCTAAAAGAGATTTAAAAGATTTACCTAAAGATTATAAAAAAGTATTAGAAAAGTTCTGTAAGATTTATGAAGATTTGCCTTATATGTGTTTTGATGTAATGAAAGGCAAGAATGGAAAAGTTTACATTATTGAATCTAATGCTCAACCTGGAGTACCTTTTGATTCTACTATTGAAGCTTATAAACATATCTATGAAGATTTTTATAAGAAACCTCTCGATGAAGAAAGTTTAACCAAATTAAATGAATATGCTAAAACTATGATTGAAAAGACCCTCAAGAAAGATGGGGGAAAAAGATTTTCAATTAAATAGTAAAAAAGTTCCTAAAAGCTTTTCAGTTCCCAACAAAATTGTTTATATTTAATCTGTATATTATGAAACAATATACTGTAAATCAATTATATGAATAGAGAAATACCTAAAGATTTTTATATTACTTCTGATACATGGTTCGGTAGACCACAGATTCTTCAAATTGCAAACAGACGAGATTTTCAAACTATTGAAGAAATGGATGCTGTTTTAATTAAAAATTGGAATAAGAAAGTAAAAAAGAATGATGTAGTATTTCATCTAGGAAATTTTGCATGGGATCCAATAACAGCACGTAAAGTTCTTAAGAAATTAAATGGAACTATCTTCTTTTTAAAAGGTAGTCAAGATGATGCTTTAGTAGAGGTGATACATGAATTTCCTAATGCTAGTTTTTTAGATAATGATATTATTGAATTAATAGATTTTGATTTAGTATTTTGTCATTATCCATTATCCGTTTGGAACGGTAAAGATTCAGGCACTATTCATATGCATGGTCATACAGTATTTTCTCATAAGACAGATCTAAAAATTGAAAACAGATTTAATGTCTGTTCCGATTTTTGGGGATTCACACCTATAAATTATCTAACCTTAAAAGACTTCATAAATGGCTAAAAGAACAAAGAAGACATACAAAGAACTTGCAATAGAATTTAAAAAGACAAGAAACGAAAAAGTATATAATGAATTATATGCTAAGATGAGACCAGGTTTATGGTCATATACAAATAATATTGTAAAAGATCCACACGTTGCTGATGATATTGTTTCAACAACTTTAACAACAGTGTATTTAAAAATTGATCAATATAATGAAGATTATCAAATTACAACATGGGCATATCGTATCGCATATAATGAATGCATAGGTTGGATAAGATACAGAAATAGAAAGGTAAGTATGAATGCATTTACTGACAAAGGGATTGATCCTCCAACATTTATGTTACCAGATATTGACACAGATAATTCAATGCCACCAACAGAAGCAGATCACTGGGAAGCTGAACATATTCTAAATGAAAAAGTAAGATTAACTAAAGAAGCAATAAAAGCTTTACCTCCAATGTATAAGAGATTTATGGAAGAAAGGTTTTTAAATAAGAAATCTTATAATGACATTTTAGACATAATGAAAACTCACGAAAAAGACATTAACTTACAAACCGTGAAAAACCGCATATTTAGAGGAAGGAGAATAGTCAGAAAACAGCTGGAAAGCATGAAATTGTTCTTGGAGGCATAAATACATAAAAAACAGATAATACTATGTACATAATAGATTTATATAATGAACTCCGTATTTGGAGAAAAATAAAAAAGATTGCAAAAGATGCAGAAAAGAAACTTAATGAAAAAGGATTTAGGGTTGACTGGGTTGGTAGAATCTATACAGTTATAAATTTACCAGAGGAAGTTGTAACTGCTCCTATATCTCAAGAAGGTTATGTTTTAATGAAACTTAGAGAACATGATAAATTTTTAATGGACTTAGGAATAGCAGATTATGTTTCTCCAGAATTCAGTCCGATTGAAGGAACAGATTCATTCTTATTAGTTTTATCAGCAGATCGAGAATATCTAAAATTAAAACCATTCCTATTTTCATTACTTAAAACAACAGGTTTGTTACTTTTACTTAGAGTATTATATGTACTCTTTGAATCACACAGTGAAAAAATAAGTGAGTTATGGAACCAAATGATAACAACGATATTTTAAAAAACATAAATGATATTGAATATAAAGTAAAAGAATTAGAAAAAGAAAAAGAAATCATCCAAGATAATTGTAAACATAAAGAATGGACAATTAATTTTGATGAACAAAGATCAATTAAAAGATATTGCTCAGAATGCAAGAGGGAGTTAGGTTATGCGACAAAACAAGAAGAGCAAAATTTTTTAAAGCCGAAAGGCTCAAAGAATACATAGGAAAAGGTTTTCTATGTTAGGGGAAATAGTTCCCCGCTTAATTAAATTAATAACAAAAAAAAATTTTAAAAATGAAAAAATTAATTTTAAGTTTGATGTTAGTAGTTGGAATTACACTTTCAACTTCTGCGCAAAATGCAAAAGGAGATTGGTACGTAGGTACAGGTGACATCGCTGATGTTGCATGGACTGAGTGGTCAGTTTCACCGACTTTAGGTTACGGAGTATCCGATAAGTTAATGGTTGGTTTATCTTTAGCACAAGCTGATTCGTCTGAGGACTTATCAATGGATTTGCATGCTAGATACTTTTTAAATGCAATGGGACAAGACTTTTTCTTGTACGCTGCAATGGGCGACATGGAAACTGATAACCTTTCATTAGGTTTAGGTAAAATGTTTACTATACACAAAAGTGTTTTTGTAGAGCCAAAGGTTGTTTATCACACGAGTGAAAAAACAACAAACATGATGTTAGGTTTCGGATTGAAATTTTAATAACATAAAAACCAAAAGTATAAGGAGACCAGGTCATTAGATCTGGTTTCCTTTAATTAAAAACAAAAAAAATCAAAATTATGAAAGATATATTTTCAAAAATAGGTGACTTCTTAGGAGGTCTTACAACAGTTTTGTTATCATTTGTTTCATTAAGTATCTTAGCTGAAGTTATTTTCGGTTTAGGTATTTTCGGAACGTCTGTAGTAACAAACGTGATGGAGATTGTTAAAGTATTAGGTGACGGTGGTTTCATCGGCTTAGTTGCTTTATTAATCCTTTGGTCAGTATTTGATAAAAAATAATACTTAAACTAATTCATATTAAACCAGTAGCAGCAATGTTACTGGTTTTTTTGTCTTAAACTTTATTAATTTTTTGCATATAAAAATAAACAAATTATTAATGAGTAGTACAGAACATGGAACTGGCCATCCACATACTAATGATACCAGAAAACAATTTAACAATAAAATAGAAAAGTTAGCAATTCTAGGAAAAACTAAAAAAGTTGCCTGGGATGGTAAACGAAGAAATAGATCTATATAATGGCAACAGCAGAGTCTTTAGCAACAACTGAAACAATAAACGGAAAAAGATACTATAACCTTGGTGAAGGGATAAAGTATCCTTCAGTAACTACTATCTTAGGTGCCATGACAGACAAGTCAGGTATTGATAAATGGAGAAAAAGAATAGGTGAAGAAAAGGCAGATGCTATTTCTAAATTTTCAGCCAACAGAGGAACTGTTATGCATCAGCTTTGTGAATACTTTTTAGGTTCTGATAAAGAAACTCAGAGAGATAGATTAATTGAGGCGCAAACAAAGATAGGGCCGTTTGTAGAAGAAAATGGTTTTACTGAAGAAGAAACTATCATAGGTAGAAAACTTTTCTTTAATTTCTATAATTCTAAATGTTTTGACCGTATTAGCAATGTAGTGTCCATAGAAGATACTCTTTTCTCACCTCTAATGGGAGGGTATGCTGGTAGGGTAGATATTATATACGAAAATGAAAAAGGGCATCTAGTGATCTTAGATTTTAAATCTTCTAAAAAACCAAAAAAAGAAGATTGGATAGAAAATTATAAAATGCAAATTGCTGCATATTCTTTAGCTTATTGGGAAATGAATAAAAGAAAACCTAAAGGTGGAGAAATATGGATAAGTAATGAAGCTGATGGTTTTCCCCAAGTATTTGAAATGTCATTTAATGATATAACTAAATATGGTAAAATGTTTTTAAACCTGGTAAAGGAATTTCATAATATGTATCCTCTTTGATTGAATATATAAAAAAAATCTAAACTTAATGTTTATTAAAAAGTACAATGAATTTCTTTTAGAGGTTAGGGATAAAGCAGTAAAACATGCAGGAGATAAAGAAAAGAAAGAATTTGAAAACAATGACGGTTCTGATAAAGAACTCGAAAAAAGAATAGCAGATGAGTTGGAACAAGTCGAAGACGACTGCCCGAGATGCGGAGAGCATATCGATGCTTGTAAATGTGAGGAAGAAGACCCGTGGTCAACTCATGTATACCACCGAGCTCCAAAAGGAACTGAAAAGAAAGCAAAACCAAAACAAGAATTTAAAAAATAAAACAATGAGTAAATTTAACAAATTTTTTGCAGATCATGGAATTAAAATAGTTTTAGTATTAGTACTATTAAGTTATTTTAAATCATGTGGCATTGATTCAGAAGTAGAAAGAATCAAAAAAGAACAAAGGATATTAACTAATGAGATTGATACTCTTTCATCTCAAATAGTAAATGAGGAGGAAATGATTTTCTTAATCAAAACAGTTCCTGCCTGGAAAACCCTAAGAATTGAAGAAATTTCTGATAAAGAAAGAATTTCTATTAATGCATTAGAGGAAAAAGAAGATTAAATGTGGCCAATACACCTATTATACCTGGAGTACCTACTCCTATCAGTGGAGATCCTAAGTGTGCATTAACCTTATGTGGTAAAATTATTGCACAAGTTGATTGTATTATTGTAATAATGCAAGGGACTGATGGCTGTATTGATTTACAATTTTTTGGAAAAGATGGAAAGCCTTTAGATTTAACAAGGTATACATCTTTACAAATTATGCTCTATAATGAATTTGATTGTACGGTTGCCAATTTTTGGTGGCCAGATGTACCTACAGGGTGTAAAGGTTTTTTAATGACCATACTACAATACACTGATTCAAAGGGTGTAGTTCATAATAAAGGTAAAGTAAGGATTTGTTTAGATCCTGCCTGTACTAAAACAAGCCCAAGTGCTATCTTTGCAGAAATTCTTTTAACAGAAGCAATGACAGGTGGTACAGCTGAAACTTCAGGCATACCTTGTTTACAAGTGGCAAAAATTATTGCATCAAGAATATATGAGAATGGTTGTGATGATGGTTGCAGTTAAAAAATATTTAATATGGAAAAGAATAAAATAGTACATTTAGGAATCATTGGAATATTTTTAAGTTTATACTTTTTAGTAGCGACAATTTCAATGATTAATTCTGTAGCCTTTTTTGATTTGGCTCATGATGGTTTAATGAACTGGGCTTTGGCTATAGGATTTGAATTAGGTGCAGCTGCCTCTTTAGCTGCTATCATTATTTTAGATAAAACTAACCGAACAATGGTTTGGAGTTTATTTATTTTATTAACAGCTTTTCAAATGATGGCTAATTCATTTCATGCATTTATTAATTTAGAAGATTATATGGGATGGATTGAATTGTTTGGTTTGGAAGAAGAAGAACCTATATTCCAAAAAAGAGTTTTATCAATCGTAAGTGGTGCTATACTTCCTGTTGTAGCATTAGGTTTTATTAAATCATTAGTAGACTATATTAGACCAGAAGAAACTACACCCGTTATAGAAACACCACCTGTTTCTGAATCTTACAATGAAGATGATGATAGAATGAACATTATTGGACAAAATGGAAATGATGGAATTCATTATGAAGAAATTGAAACACCTGTTGCCGGTTCAGCTGAACCAGTTATAGAAGAAATAATCCCGGATACCAGCGAGGAGGAGCCGGAAGAAGATTCATATTCTCGCGATGCTAACAAAGCAACTATCCCAGCGGAGATTGGAGAAGTGATCATTGCACCTGAGACAGTAAATAAAGATACTGAGAATGCAGGAAGCGTTGAATCAGAAGAGCCAATAGCCGAGGCGAATATTACACCAGTTGGAGATCCTATAGTTATCCCAACGGAACCTGAAACACAGAGAAGACAAGAACCTAAGAACAATGAAGGGTCAAGAGGTTTTGTCAAATCTCCATCAGTTCCATCTAAACCATAATCTTTCGGTTACATTTCGGAAGGTTTAAAAAAAGTAATATTAATATGCCTGCACGAACATACAATGACGATGTCTTTCGCGAAAAGAGAAAGGTCAAAAACCCAATTACATTTAAGTTAAAATTAAACGAAGAACAAAAGCTAGCTAAAGAATTAATTTTATTGAATACAATAACTTTATTAGCAGGAAAGGCCGGTTCTGGTAAAACATTATTAGCATGCCAAGTTGCATTAGATGGTTTATTTAGAAGACATTATGAAAAGATCATAATTACAAGGCCTACTGTTTCTAAAGAAGATATAGGATTCTTACCTGGTGATCTTCATCAGAAGATGGATCCATGGGTCCAACCTATTTACCAAAATATGTATAGCCTTTATGGAAAAGAAAGAGTTCAACCTTTTATTGATAATGGACAAATAGAAATTGTACCTGTTTCATTTATGAGAGGAAGAACCTTTGTGGATAGTTGTGTAATAGTAGATGAAGCACAAAATGTAACAAATGAACAAATGGAAATGATTGTTACTCGTATTGGTTTAAGATCTAAAATGATAATATGTGGAGATGATGGTCAAGTAGATTTAAAGGGTAGAGGAGATTCAGGTTTTAGATTTTTATACAACCAGGCATTTAAAGTTAAAAAATTAGAATCTATTACTTTATTACAAAATCATAGGGATCCTATAGTAGACGATCTCTTAGAAATTTATGAAGACGAGAAATATAAAAGATCTAAAAAATAAATAATAAAAAAATTAATGATATGATTCCAAAAAAAGGAAAATTCTTAGTGGACTTTTACGCTGATTGGTGTGGTCCATGTAGAGCAATGCATCCAACATTAGAAAAATTTAAAGAATCTTCTGATGTTCCTTTAATAAAAGTAGATGTAGATAAAGAATCAGAAATAGCAAAGAAGTATGGGATACGTGGTATTCCATGCTTTATTGTTATCGAAGATGGAGAAATAAAAAGCAAAAAGATTGGTTTACAGAATTTAGACCAATTAATTGAGTTAGTAAAATAAAGTTAGATAATGATATTAAGATATGGATCAAAAGGTAAAGAAGTTCAAGAGTTACAAGAATTCTTATGTATACATTCAGATGGACATTTTGGTCCAGGAACTGAAAAGGCAGTTAAAGTATGGCAAGCCGATAATGAGCTCGTTGCTGATGGTATTGTTGGCCCTGCCACTTGGGATGCTATGGGTCTGGCTAGTACTGATAATTCGGAAACGCAATACGAGACGCCAAATGGATTAACTGTACATCGTCATATGTTACCTCAGGGTGAGTATATGACAGGCAGTAAGCCTGAATATATTTTCCTACACCATACAGCAGGATGGCATAATCCTTTTAATACAGTTGATCATTGGGGTAGAGATACTCGAGGAAAGGTTGCAACAGAATTTGTATTAGGTGGTCAATCAATAAAAGGTAATGATGATAAGTATGATGGTGTCTTAGTTCAATGTACGCCTGATGGTGGTTGGGGTTGGCACTTAGGAACTGGTAGAAGTCATATGCATCAACATTCTGTAGGGATTGAAGTAAATAATTTTGGATGGATTAAAGATGGTAAAACATATGCAGGGACAAGAGCTGCTGAATCTCAAATCGTTACATTAGATAAACCTTTTAGAGGATATAAAACATGGCAAAGGTATTCTGACAAACAAATAGAAGTATTAAGAGACTGGATCTTGTGGATAGGTGAAAGAGATGGAATTGATATTTGTGAAGGATTACCAAAATTAATAAAATCAATTGGTGCTGATGCATTTGAATATATTCCAGATGTTAGAGCCGGTAAATTAAAAGGTGTATGGACTCATACTAATGTTCGTAAAGATAAAGTAGATATGTTTCCTCAACCTGAACTAATGGATATGTTAGTATCCTTATAAAATAAATGGAAATTATGAAAAAGAAAATTACAGCTTTTTTGTTTGCCGCATTACTTTTAACAAGTAGCTGTGGATCAACAAAACCAGCTGCTGATGAATGTTGTAAAAAAGAAACTGCAATAGAAAAAATTGTAAGTAAAGACCCAGTTATGAAATTATTAGCATCTGCATTAATTATATTTGCTATTAACATACTTGCTACTGGAGGTCGCTAAATAAAATAAACGGAAATTATGTGGAACATTTTTAGAGATGATAATAATTGGAATGAAAAAGCCATAGTAGGTTTTATTGCATTTATTGTTATGTGTATAATAATGATAGCAGATTTGGTAACAGGTTGGTTCGGTCAGGATTTAGTTATTAATGAATTTGTATATGATTCTTTTACCTTAGTAGTCTTAGGTTGCTTTGGTATTGCTGGGTTAGAAAAGTTTGCTGGAAATAAAAAAGACAAATAATATGGATAAGTATATTTATAGAGGCAAATTAGATAGGGTTGTTGACGGTGATACTATTGATGCTATGATAGATGTAGGTTTTAATATTTGGGTTCATAAAAGAATTAGATTTGTTGGTATGGATGCATGGGAAAGCAGAACCAGAGATTTAGAGGTAAAGAAAAAAGGTTTAGCAGCTAAAGAGAGATTAAAGGTCTTATTAAATGAAGTCAGTAGTAAACCAGGATTCTTTAGGATTAAGTCTGAAGGTGTAGGTAAATATGGTAGAGTATTAGGTCAGATTTTTATAATGGATGCCGAAGGAAAGCAGTGGGATGTAAATCAAACACTAATTACAGAAGGTCATGGATATGAGTACTTCGGAGGTAAGAAAAGGTCATCTTGACATAGAGAATAAGAAAAACCGGACAATTTGTCAAAAAATTCACTATTGCACAGTTTTTTCAGTATATTAATTAAAATAAGGAACTAATCCTTGTTTAAAATTAAAAAAGAAAAAACAATGTACACATTTATTAACGGCTTTAAGCCAGTAACACAAGCAAGAAAGATCAATGAAAATATTGATACTTTATTAAAAGATCCTTTCTGGGATGAATTTGAAAACTTTTTTACAAAACCATCAAAAGGGTGGCATTGTATTAAAGAAGATAAAAACTGGGTATTAGAAATTGCCATACCTGGATTAACTAAAGAAGATTTAAAAGTAAAAATGATTAAAGGTGAATTAAGTATTGCTTCTACTAATGAAGATAATATTTGGTTAGGATCTTTTGATAAACGCTTTACTTTACCTGAAGAAATTAATACTAAAAAAATTAAGGCAAAAGTAGAAAATGGAGTGTTAACTTTAAACTTACCAATAAAAGAAGAAACTGAAAATTTTATTGATGTAAAGTAAAACAAATCTAATAGCTAAGTATATAAATATTAAATATATTTAAAAATTAACGTTAACATGAACAAAGAAGAAAACACTCAAGAAAATCCACAAAGTGAAGCAGCTGAGGCTGTTCAACTAAATGGTCAGCAAGCATTAAATGTTTTAATACAAGCTGTAAGGATTGCTCAACAAAAAGGAGCATATACATTAGAGGATGCTGAAATGATATCTAAAGCAATTAAGGTATTTGTTCCTCCAACACCTGCTGAAGAGCAAGGGAGTGAAACAGATCCAGTTGTAAATGAAGATGAAACTCCAGCAGAACCAGTAATGACCAAGGTTGGAGAGTAATCCCTTATTTACATTTTAAAAAAGGGATCCAGAAATGGGTCCCTTTTTAGTTTAATATATAATCTAAAATTAGCTAAATGACCACATTATCTGAATTACAAGATTTTTGTAAAAACAAAAGTATTATAATAGTTGGAAACTCTTCTCAGATGTTAGGACATAACAACGGGAGAATGATAGACGGTTATGATATTGTAGTAAGAATTAATCGTGGTTATAAACTCGATAATTCTTTAGCAGAAAAAATAGGTAATAAAACAGATATAGTTTCTATAGGAATTAAGTCAGCTTTACAAGCAGCTCAAGTTATAGGTTCTAATAAAGTAAGTTACATTTTAAGTCCTATTATTTATAGTGATAAATTACCTTATCCTAATGCACATAATATAGAACCTTCTCTTTATCATAAGCTTAAAGAAGATTTAGGTGGAACTAAACCTTCAACAGGAATAAGTACATTTAACTTTTTTTATAAAATGATTGATTATAAAAAATTAGATTTAATTGGATTTGATTTTTTTGAAACTTCTAATATTAGAAAAAATGAATTAGGTCATATGTTAGTAACGGATCATAATGGAGAAAAGGAAAAAGCCTATGTTAAAGAAAGTTTAGATCCTCTAAAAAATACTTTTCATATTCTTAGTACTCGAACAACTTATGTTGGAAATATTCCTAGAATAACAATTAAAAGATAATGGCGAGAAGAAACATTAAGAAAATCGTTACACCTACTCGACAAACTAACGATAATCCCGAAAAACATTTTCCTAGAGTAAGCATAAGACCTAACAGAGCTAATGCTGTTGTTCCTCAAGGGAGGCAGATGAGAAGATTTAATAAAAGACCTCCAACACCAGCTGCTCCTATAGTTTTTATGCAAAACCATCATTTACCTAAACCTTCAAAAGATATATGTTTTGTTATAGGTGGAGGTCCTTCTTTAAGTGGATTTGATTTTAATCAATTAGATGGTTATGATACTATAGCGGTAAATAAAGCTGTAGAGTTTATTAATAATCCTACTTATTTTATTACTACCGATTATACATTCTTTGAAAAAGGTAGTTTGCCTTTACCTAGTATTAGACAAAAATGTAATTATACATATTTCGTAGCTAATATGGCTCATCCTTATATGAGTTTTGAAAATGGAATGGTTATGGATACTCGAGGTATACCTTATACAGATTTACATTTATGCAATGGGGTTATTAACTCCGTAGAGACTGAAGGATTTGGTGATACTGTTTCTACATTTTCATCTGGTTCAAACAGTGGGCATTGTGGTATACAATTAGCTTTACTCTTAGGTTATAAAAAAATCTATTTATTAGGTTTTGATTTAAAAGATGGGGCACATACTCATTTCCATCAAGGATATTCTCAAGGTGATCAAATTTCTTTTAGGAGAGCAGTATCTTTATATGCTAATACTTTAACAACAGCTTTAGCTCAATATGCAGGACCTCAACAAATAATAAATCTTTCAACAGATAGTATTTTAGCAACATGCCCTCATATAAAAACTCAATCATTTCAAGATGTTATGATAGAGAATGGTGAGCATCCTAGAGATAAAGTTATTACACCTAATACATTTGATGATCTTATGGTTGTAGGTTATTATACTGTTAATACTCCTTATGAAGAAGAAGCTTTAAATTTAATACATTCTTTAACAAAATTAGGAATGGCTAAAGATATAGTAGGTGTAAATAGTTTAGGTAATTGGCAAGCTAATACAAGATTTAAAGCAGGTTTTATGTTAGATATGTTATTAAAATATCCTAATCATAGATTACTTTATATTGATTGTGATGCTGTTATGCACCGTGTTCCAATTTTATTTAAAAATTATGATTGTGATATTGCAGTAAGATGGCAAGATTTTAGATGGAGAAAAAATGAATGTTTAAGTGGAACTATTTATATGGCTAATAACCATAAGACACAAAGGTTATGTAGGTTATGGCGAGATGTCAATATAAAGGAAGGAAATCAAACTAGTAGGATGGAACAGTGGAATTTAGATACGGTTATTCAACAAATACAAAAAGAAGACTCTAGTTTTAAAGTAAATAATTTACCTCCAGAGTATACATTTATATTTGATAGTATGAAAAAAATGTATCCTAATGCTAAACCTGTTATTGAACATTTTCAAGCTAGCCGAAGATTTAAACACGAAGTAAATACTAAATAAAATGATCCAAGATTACTTTGATAAAATTATTTGTATAAATCTAGCCAAAAGGCCTGATAGATGGAAACAAGCAACACAAGAATTTGCAAAGGCTGGGATAACTAATGTTCAGAGATATTATGCTATTGATGGTAATCCAATGGAATGGAAATATGTACCTGATGGAAAGACATTAAATCAAATTAAACCGCAATCATGGGATGGTGCAGCTGGATGTATGGCAAGTCATGTTAACATTTGGAAATTGGCAAAAGAAAATAATTGGAAAAATGTTTTAATTGTTGAAGATGATTGTGATTTTATTGGTAATGTACAAAATCTTTTTAATGAGCAAATAAAAAATGTACCAGATGATTGGGATATTTTATATTTTGGTGGAGTTCATGAAACTCGTAAAGGTTTATTTGTTCCTAAACATGTTGCACCTAATGTATTAAGATGTAAGAGATTAGTTACCACGACATGTTATGCAATTAAAAATACTTGTTATGATTATGCTATCAATACAATTTTAGAAAAAGAACCTGAATTTTATACAGCAGTAGATGCTTATTTAGCTGCAAGAATTCAACCTAATACTAATTCATATTGTTTTCATCCTCCTTTAGTTTGGCAAAGATCCAGTTTTAGTGATGTTCAAAATGGGAATAGAGATTATTCAAAAATGATGAGAGATAAAAATATTGTATAATGGATTTAAATACTTACTTTGATAAAATAATTTGTATAAATTTAGATAGGAGAAAAGATAGGTGGGATCATTCTTTAAAACAATTTAGAAAAATAGGATTGAATGTAAAAAGGTATTCTGCTATTGATGGTAATCCTATGGAATGGAATCATGTAAGAAATAAAAATAATCCATTAGGATCTAAAGATACGGTCTTTAGAGGTGTGGCTGGGTGTATGGCTAGTCATGTTAACATTTGGAAAATGGCAAAAGAAAATAATTGGAAAAATGTTTTAATTATTGAAGATGATTGCGACTTTATACCTGAATTACAAAATA
>Ga0315316_10000029_pt1 | contig 64450 bp, 26 predicted proteins | sample M160m3416metaG_FD_203702 | JGI IMG/M metagenome (GOLD analysis project Ga0315316, IMG submission 203702) | Ammonia-oxidizing marine archaeal communities from Monterey Bay, California, United States - M1 60m 3416 | ecosystem: Environmental > Aquatic > Marine > Intertidal zone | place: USA... | reverse complement strand
TTTGCGTATAGAAAAGAAAGTATCTTTCCACAAGGAATTATACATAGGCAGCTAAAAAAGATTGAAGATAAAGAATATAGTTATGAACACATAGAGCTTGATAGAACTCAAGATGGCATTAAGGCAAAAAGAAGTAACAAGTTACCTATTAGCAAATTTCCTGTTAGTAGAAAATTACAAGATAAGACAGGGTGCTTAGTTGTTTGGGAAAGACCAGTGCCTAATCCAGGGTTTGGAATGTATTACGCAGGTATTGACCCTGTTTCTGAAGGAAAGACTACAACTTCTGATTCTTTATGTAGTATCTTTGTATATAAGAACCCAGTAGAAATTACCAGAGAGACTATAGATGGTATTGAGCACATAATAGAAAAAGATAAAATTGTTGCTGCCTGGTGCGGAAGATATGATGATATTAATAAAACTCATACTCAATTAGAATTAATTATAGAGTGGTATAACGCATGGACTGTTGTAGAGAATAACATATCTTTGTTTATACAGCATATGATTTCTAAAAGAAAGCAAAGATATCTAGTTCCAAAAAGTCAAATATTATTTCTTAAAGACTTAGGATCTAACAAGTCTGTTTTTTCTGAATATGGATGGAAAAATACTGGAATTTTATTTAAAAGCCATTTGATATCTTATGCTATAGAGTTTTTAAGAGAAGAAACAGATCAAGATTTTGATGAAAACGGAAATACAATTAGTAGCACATTAGGTATAGAAAGAATACCTGACCCTATGCTTTTAAAAGAAATGTTAGCATATCAGCCTGGTGTAAACGTAGATAGGCTTGTGGCATTTTCTTCATTAATAGCATTTGCTAAAGTACAGCAGTCTAATAGAGGATTTTCAAAAAGAAGAGAAAGTGAACTAGATAATAAGTTTGAGAATTCAAAAAATTTATATAAATTAAAATATTCTCCGTTTAAAAATATTGGTAGAAACAAAAAAGTTAACGGGAAAAAATTTAACAAGTCAGCATTTAAAAATTTTAAATAATGAAAGTATTTAATGCATTACAGATAAAAAAAGGAGCAAAAGGTGAAGGATACCCTACATCTTCAAGCTTGACACAACCAATACAGTTTTTGCCATCCAAAAAAAAAGATGATGATTGGAAAGCGTGGAATATAGACTGGCTAGAATTACAAGGGTTAGAATTTTTAAGATTAAACTCAAGAAGGTTATTAAAAAATTATAAGCTCGCCAAAGGAATTATAGATAAGACAGATTATATAATTGAAGAAGATAATGACTACAAAGACATTGTAGATGTTCTTACAAAAGAAGATGAATCTGCTCTTGAATTAAAATTTTACCCTATTATACCCAACGTTATAAATGTTCTTTCTGGAGAGTTTTCCAAAAGAATGACCAAAGTTCAATTTAGAGCTGTTGATGATCTTTCTTATAATGAAATGCTAGAGCAAAAAAGGTCTATGATTGAAGAAAATCTTTTAGCAGATGCTGAAAAGAAGATAATCATGAAAATGATACAGATGGGAGTAGATCCTAATAGTGAGCAAGCTCAACAGCAGTTAAACCCTGAAGCAATAAAAAGCCTTCCTGAAATTGAAGATTTCTTTTCTAAAGATTATAGATCACTGGTAGAAGAATGGGCTACACATCAAATGACAGTTGATGAAGAAAGATTTAAAATGCAAGAGCTTGAAGAAAGAGCATTTAGAGATATGCTTATTACAGATAGAGAGTTTTGGCATTTTAAAATGCTAGATGATGATTATGATGTTGAACTGTGGAATCCAGTATTAACATTCTATCAAAAATCTCCAGATATAAGATATATATCAGACTCTAACTTTGTTGGAAAGCTAGACCTTATGACGGCATCAGATGTTATTGATAAGTTTGGCTATTTAATGAATGATGACCAATTAGAGTCTTTGCAAAAAATATATCCTGCACGTTCAGCACTATATCAAGTTAATGGATATCAAAATGATGGCTCATATTATGATGCCAGTAGGTCACATAGCTGGAATACAGAAATGCCAGGTCTTCCATATAGAAGGTTTGTAAGTAATTGGTCTAACGACCCTGCTAGAGGGGGTGATATTATTTCAGCAATTCTTAATGAAAGTGATGATATTAAACTATGGGGAGAAGGGGAGCTTATGAGAGTAGCTACATGCTATTGGAAAACTCAAAGAAAGCTAGGTCATCTAACAAGGGTAAAAGAAGATGGTGAAATAATACAAGAAATAATAGATGAGTCATATAAAGTCACAGAAAAACCTATATATGATACATCTGTATTTAAAAACAAAACTAAAGATAATTTGCTTCAGGGTGAGCATATTGATTGGATATGGATAAATGAAGTTTGGGGCGGTATAAAAATAGGCCCAAATTTACCAGCAAACTGGAGAACAAATATGGGGAATAATATTAACCCTATATATTTAGGGATAAATAGAAAAAAGCCCGGTAGAGTACCATTCCAATTTAAAGGAAATAAAACAATGTATGGATGTAAGCTTCCTGTAGAGGGAAGAGTGTTTTCTGATAGAAACACAAAGTCTGTTTCTCTTGTAGATTTAATGAAGGCATACCAGGTAGGCTATAATTTAGTAAATAATCAGATAGCTGATATATTGGTAGATGAGCTAGGAACGGTAATCATGTTTGATCAAAATGCATTGCCAAGACACTCAATGGGTGAAGATTGGGGCAAAGGAAATTATGCTAAAGCATATGTAGCAATGAAAGATTTTCAAATGCTTCCTTTAGATACATCTATTACAAATACAGAAAACGCCACTAATTTTAATCATTACCAAGTTTTAAATATGGAACAATCTCAAAGGTTGATGTCCAGAATACAACTTGCTAATTATTTTAAACAGCAAGCATTTGATGCAATAGGCGTTAACCCTCAAAGATTAGGTGCTCCAATAGGTCAGCAAACAGCCACCGGTGTTACCCAGGCTCTTAATCAATCTTACGCACAAACAGAAATATATTTTACACAGCATTCAGATAATTTAATGCCAAGAGTTCATCAAATGAGAACAGACTTGGCTCAATTTTATCACAGCACAAACCCCAGTGTAAGATTATCCTATATAACATCAGAAGCAGAAAATGTTAACTTTATTATTAATGGTACAGATCTCCTTCTTAGAGATTTTAATGTTTTTGCCACTACCAGAACAAATCACAGGTCAGTACTAGAGCAATTAAAACAATTGTCTATTACAAACAATACATCTGGAGCGACTATATATGACCTTGGTAATATCATCAAAGCAGAATCTATAGCCGAAGTAACAGATATATTGAAAGATGCTGAAGCTAAAATGCAAGCACAAAGACAACAAGAAATGCAGCAACAACAACAAATGCAACAAGAGCAAATACAAGCTAATATGCAGCAAGAGCAAATGAAGTTGCAGTTTGAAGCTCAGGAAAATGATAAAGAAAGACAAAAAGATATTACTGTTGCAGAAATTAGAGCTGCAGGATACGGTGGCGGGCAAGATGTTAATCAAAACTTACAGTCAGATTACATAGATGCCTTAGAAAACATAAGAGAAGAAACTAAGTACAGAGAGCAGATGAATATAAAAAAAGAACAGATCTCATCAAACAATAATTTAAATAAACAAAAACTACAAATTGAAAGAGAAAAACTTAGGACTCAAAGAGACATTGCTGAAAAAAATCTTGAAATAGCTAAAGAAAACAAAAACAAGTATGATGTAGAACCAAAAAAGAAAAATAAAAATGACAAGAAATGATATAGCTACAATAATTCAATCTTCTTTAATTCTAGTATTGTTTTTGTATATAGTTTTTAAAAAACCTCCTGTGCAAAATCAAATAGATTATGACAGAATAAAAAAAGATTATGAAATAAAGATGAATTTAATAAATAACAAAATAGATTCTATAGATAACATAAATAATCTAATAGTCTATAAAATAGATTCGTTAAAAAGCATCATACCTAATCACAAAATTATTTTAAATAACATAAGCAGTCAAATAGATAGCATAAATGAAAATTATAAAAACGTTGATTATTATACTGTTAGTGACTCAGTACTACTCAGCAGATTGTCAAGATAAAATATGCATAGATAAAATTAAAGCTGTAAATATAGCTTTGCAATTAGATAGTTTTAATTTAATTAAATCTAAAGAATCTTTTTATATTAATTACATAGACACTTGTAATGTTTTAACTAAAGAACAAGCTCAAATAATTAAAGATCAAACATTTCTTATTGATTCACAAACAGGCAAAATCAGTCTATTGAAAGAAAAGTATACTGATTCTCAGTCCATTATAAAAATAGTGGAAAGTTCATTAGAGCAAGAAAAAAAGAAAAGCAAAAAACTAAGAACAAAATATACAGTTAGTCTTGTTGGAGGAGGGATTTTAAGCGTAGGATTAACAACTGCATTGCTAGTGTTACTATTATAGCTATATACTGCAAAAATTATAAAAACAATATAAACTTATTAAAGTTTTATAATACCATATTACGTATATTACATTATTAAATAAAACCAACAAAAAATGAGTGAAGTAAAAGAAAATATTGAAACTAAAGCAGAAACAGTCAATATTGATATTGATGAATTGTTTAATGGCGCACCTTCTGCTGAAGGTATTACCCTTCCAGAAGCTGAAGAAAAGCCAAACATTTTTAAAAAAGAAGCAGATGTTGATATGACATTTGTTGAACCTGAAGAAATTGAAGAAGAGCTTCCTTCTGAAAATGAAGAAGAAAAAGAAAGCTTTGAAATTGAAAAAGATTCTAGTCAACTTCTTGATAATATTGACAATGAAGAAACTATAGTAAAGCCTAATAAAAAAAATGTATCTTATATTTTTCAAAAGCTTATAGAAAAGGATAAAATTGTTCCTTTTGATGATGATAAAAATCTTGATGATTATACAGTAAAAGATTGGGAAGAGCTTTTAGAGGCAAACTTTGAAGAAAAAGCTAATCAAGTAAGGCGTGAAACTCCAAGACAGTTTTTTGACAGCTTACCTCAAGAGTTACAAATAGCAGCAAGATATGTTGCAGAAGGAGGGACTGACATGAAAGGGCTTTTTCAAACTTTAGCTTATGCAGAACAAACAAGAGAATTAAATATTGAAGAAGAAAGAGATCAAGAAGTTATAATTAAGAATTATTTATCAGCAACAGGATATGGAAATGAAGCTGAAATAGATGAAGAAATAGAACTGTGGAAAGATCTGGGTAAGTTAAAACAACAAGCATCTAAGTTTAAGCCCAAGCTAGATAAAATGCAAGACAAAGTTGTTGCTAGAAAATTAGAAGAGCAAGAAATGAGAAGGGCTCAGCAGGAGCAAGCATCTAAACAATACATGGGAAATGTATACAATACACTAAAGGGTGGTTCTTTAGGAGATATTAAACTAAATAGAAAAACACAATCTATGTTATATAATGGATTAGTTTCTCCAAGTTTTCCTTCTGTTACTGGTAAAAACACTAATTTGTTAGGACATCTATTAGAAAAGTATCAGTTTGTAGAACCTAATTATACTATAATCGCAGAAGCTTTATGGTTGCTTTCAGATCCTAATGGATATAAATCTAAAATTATGGAAAAAGGAGCACAAAAAAATATAGCAAAAACAGTGAGGAAATTAAAAACAGAACAAGCCAACAATAGCGGATCTTCATTAGGTATTCAAAAAGCTGAAGAGGAATCTGCAAAAGTAAGTAGAAAGAAAAAGATACCAAGGGCAAACAACATTTTCAAAAGATTTTAAACATTTATTCATTTAATTTAAATTAATTATGGCAACTCCAGTATTAAACAATGGGATTTTCCTTAGAGATACTAACTATAAAGCGAGTTCACATGTTGATTCTTATCACTTAACACAAATGTTGGGAAGTACAGAACCTATGGATATGGGACCTGTAGACATTTGGGCTATGACACAAAAAGTAGAAATGCCTTTGTATCAAATGGCTTCTTTTGGTGGAAAGAATACTATCATGGTGGATAACGCTAGAGGTGAGTACAAATGGCAAACTCCTATCGCTCAAGATCTACCTTACATTGTTGGTGACATTGATTCAGGCAACAGTACAAAAGGTATTGATGGGCAAACATTTCAAATTAAGCTTTCTAAAAGGGCGTTTGGCCATGGTGATATTATCACTTATGACAAATACAATGGTCTTGAGCTTTACATTACAGCTGATGATATCCTACCTGCCGGTGATGGATTTATTTACACAGTTCAACTTGTGAATAATGACAATGCCTCTACATTAGATAATGCTTATTTAGCTTCAGGCACTAAATTCTTCCGTAAAGGTTCTGCCAGGGGAGAATATGGTGAAAGATTTTCTGATATCCAAACAGGCTCTGGCTTCCGCGAATTCTATAATTTTGTAGGTGGTGCTGAAGCTCATGTTCATTATTCTATTTCTAGCCGTGCAGATCTTATGATTAAAGGTGGCTTGAATGCTGATGGAACAGTTCCAGTAACAGAAATTTGGAGAAACTTTGACCAGGATGCTAATCCTTCTGTTTCTTCTATTGAGGGACTAGTTCAAAGCATGGGTAAAGCAGGAGCAAAAAAAGCTTTTGAAGATGGTTCTTTATCAAGAACTTTCTTGACAAATCTTGAAGCAGCTCATCTTTCTAAAATTGCTAACGACATTGAAACTTACCTTATGTGGGGTAAGGGTGGTAGAATTAAGCAAGATGGTCCTGATGATATTAGACTTTCTGTAGGTCTTTGGTCACAGCTTGACAACTCTTTCAAAAGAGTTTATAACAAAGCTAACTTTACTCTTGACATGTTCAAGTCTGAACTATATAACTTTTACCAAGGTAAAGTTGAGTTCAAAGGGCCAGATCCACAAAGAAAACTTATTGTTCAAACTGGTATTGGTGGCATGCAAATGATCAACAAAGCTATTGCTGATGAAGTATATGGTTCAGGTCTTGTTCAAAATGCTGTAGAGTTAGGCGCAGTTACAGGTAAAGGTTTAGACCTTGACTTTGGATTTGCATACACAAGCTTTACAATTCCATTCCTTGCTAATGTTAAGTTTGTTCTTAATCCAGCATTTGATAACCTTCATACAAATGATATTGAGAATCCTCTTATTGATGGAAGACCTCTAAGTTCATTTAGCTTTGTCATTTTTGATGTTACTGATGAAGGCAATGATAATATCTTTTTGCTAAAACTTAACTGGGACAACCAATTAAAATGGTTCTATCAAAATGGAACTATGGATTATATGGGAAGAACTCAAGGGTTTGCATCTACAGGTAACTTTAATGGTTATAGAGTATTTATGACTCAAACCATGCCGGCTATCTGGGTAAAAGATCCAACCAAAGTTTTGAAAATTGTTATGAGAAACCCAATCACAGGTGGATCATTCTAATATAAAGGGAGGGGCTAACGCTTCTCCCATTTTTTGATTTTAAAACAAAAAGATATGTCTATATATAAAAAAGCTCCGTTTAAAAAAACTACAGAATTCACCAATAGTGATGTCTCTAAAATAATTGCATCAAAGAAAGTGGGGAAAGATATTTTGTCAAGGGATTACTTAGATAATGCCGCTGCAAAAACAGCAGGATTAGTAGATGGAGATGTTTATCATACAGCAGGATTCCTTAAAGTAGTTTATACATAACATTAAATAAAAACCAACAAGATTATGAGTGATTACACAATTGTAGAAAAGTACCAGCAAAACAAAAATCAAACAATTGCTATTAGGCCATATTTTAATCCTGAAAAAGAAAATATGGGATTGCAAAATTATGGCATGGCATTGCATGATGGAGTATGGCATCAAGAAACTTTAGCGTGTTTAGAGTTAAATGGAGTTAAAAGATTTGTTACTGGCCTTAATGAATTTGCCCCAGATGTAAAAATGTTACCTCCTGGAGACAAAGAAATAAAAATTAAAGAAATCAGAAAGGTTGTTAGTCAGCTAGAAAAAGATTTAGCTGCTAATGTCGTTGATCCAGAAGATAAAGATTTTTGGAATAAGTTATCTTTATTGAGTCCTAACAATGATAAATTTTGGTCAAGAATAGAATTAAGATGTGGTAATGATCCAGTGTATCTTGACCCTGTAAAAGACCCATATGACTTGATTAAAATTTATGCTATTAATGCTGGTGGATTTTCAATTGTTGCTAAGTCTCTTAAAGATGCAAAAAAATCTAATAATAAATTTAAATTTTATTTAGATCAATTAGAGGAAACAATTAGTACAAGAACGGAGTATGCTAAAATAAGAAACAAAGCATTAGTTCAATTAGAAGCTATGTATAACAAGAATATTACTAAGCTTATGTATGTTGCAAAATGTGTTGACGTAGAAAGCACTCAATATTCTAAATCTACACCTAATGATATTCTATATGAGAATATGGATTTATTTATTAACGGAGAAGGAACAGAAACTAATAAGAAAAAAGCTTCAGAGAAATTTTTGAAAACTACAAAAATGTCAATGAAGGATTTAAAAATTTCTGCTTTAGTTAAAGATGCTTTGTATTATAGATTTATTACAAGAAAACAAAATGGCTGGATAGAAACTTTAGACACTTCAGTTAAATTAGGTAAAAATCCTTCAGAAGTTGTTTCTTATCTTAAAAATCCAGAAAATGAAGATACGTATTCTCACATTTTTGGAAAAATTGAACAGTATTGGAATCAATAAATTATAGGCAATGCTAAATGAAACTCTAAGAATAAAAATAAAGCAGAGGCTTAACAAACTTTCTAGCAATGATTTTGACAATATAGAAAATTGGCAATTTCTTGAAGCTTTTAACAAAGCTCAAATAGAATGGGTTAGAAGACAACTGCATGGAAATAACATCTATAAAGAAGGTGATGAGCTATCTAAAAGAAGAGTAGATGATTTACAAATATTATTAGAAGAGCTACCTTTAACAGGAGATGTAGAAGAAAGATATTTCCAAACAGATAATTTTCCAATAAATACTTACTTAGAGTATAAGAGAGTTAGCACTAAAGCAAATAATGATTGTTGCACTGAGGCAAGGTCAATGACTGTTTATTTAGCAGAAGAGGCAAATGTTGAGCTCATATATAGAGATCAATTAAAAAGACCAGACTTTGAATGGGGTGAAACATTCTGTACTTTGATTGGTAATACAATTAGAATTTACAGAAGAGACTTTAATATTGTAGAGCCTGTATTAACATACTATAGAAAACCCAGACTTATTGAATTTCTTGGTGTATTAAATCCTTATACTGCAACAACATCAACGGCAGATGTTCTTTGTGAGTTTAAAGATGACATTGTTGAACTTATAATTGATGAGACAGCTTCTTTAATTGCAGGAGATATTGAAAATATGATTCAAATGCAAAGAGAGCAACAGTCTGCTGAAAGAAATAACTAATAATGGAGAGATCATTAAAAAAACAAAAGGACAAAACTTTACAAAGACCTAACAGGGTTCATGAAATGACGGCTATGCTAGTTCAGGAATTAATGAATGCAGCAACAAGTTTTCATAAGTTGCATTTAAAAGTTACAGGCCCTGGTTCATATGCGCAGCATATGGCACTAGGTCAAATGTATGAATCATTACCAAAGTTGGCAGATGGCATTGCAGAAGGGTTTCAAGGAGCTTGTGAATCTATATTGCATTGTAATCCAAAACCTTATATTTATTTAAATGATGTTAAACATGCATTAGAATACATGAGAGAAATGCATAGTGCAATTTCAGAGTTGCAATTAATAATGCCTTATTCTGAAATAACAAATCAACTTGATTTAGTGAAAGACTTAATTAATTCAGTAAAATATAAGCTTTTATTTCTGAGTTAATAAAAAAAGAATTATATTATTTATATTATTTATTTATTTCTAAAATTTATTTAAAATGGCTTATTTTAATCATGCTTTTTGTAAAAGCTTTCTAGTGGATTCACTTGCTGGATCTGCTCTTCCAACACAAGACCTTGCGGCTGGTGAGTTGGGAATTGCACAAGGTGACTGGACAGCAGTTGACCCATCAGCATTTCCTGCAGCTGCAGTAGCAAAAAACTTGTTATATTTTGCACAGGGTAGTTTTATGCCTAATGACAAAATTGGTACTCACGGTGGATATCAAGAGTCTGTAAAAACCAAAGGTATTAACCCTAGATATATCACAAGACTTTGGTCTTCTGTATGCCAAGATGCACAGGCTGCTACTGTAACTATAGATGTAGCTGAAACATGTGCTCCATGTGGTGAAAACCTTTTCATTAGACTTGATGTAAAAGGTTCTCCTGCACTCCGCTTTTTAAACCATAATGCTTACGCTCTTGGTGATAGTTCAGGTTCAGCGGCTGTAAATGCAGTTCCAGGTATTTGCTGTATTGAAGGGCAAGATTTTCTTGACCCTGCTGTAGCTCTTGCTAAAGCTGCCGGTATGCTTCTTGAAGATCCTATCATTACACCATTTGTTCAAGAACAACAATGGGGTGGTGCACTTGCTGGCATTACTGTAATTACAACGGCTGGTCTGGATGGTGTAGATGTAACATCAACACTTGGAGCGGGTGGAACAGATTATACAATTGGGGATATTGTTACAGTTGATACTGGAGCAAGTTTAGCAGTTGTAAGAGTTGATACTATTGGTGGTGGTGGTGCTGTTGCTACATTCACAGTATTAGCAGCTGGTTCTGGATACACAGTTGGGGCAAAAGCAACTACTAATGTTTCTGTTGCAGATCCCACTGCTGCTGGCTTTACAGTAACAGTTGTTTTAACAACTGATGGAAGCGGAACATTTAGTATAGCAGAAATTCTTGATGGCACCTACACAGCTTCAACTGACCCTGTTACTGACGGTGTTACTGCTTCTGTTACATTTGTTGGTTCTTATGCTGATACTCAGTTTGGAGATTGTTCATTTGATACCAGAGACCATTATGAAATGGAGCCTGTACAATTAATAGGTTCTGTTCTTGACGAAACTGGCAATCCTTGTAATGACTGCGGAGTAGTTACAACAACTCAAGGCGTTATGGCACAAACTCATGGCGAGACTGTACTTAGAGATATTTTACTACATGAAAGATATCTTCAAAGTCCGTACCATCAAGGTTCTGTTGATTCTGTAAGGATCAGAGAAATTGAAGGGTTTGACGCTATTAAAGCTGCTGTTACAAGAAACGCTTTGTATAAAGTGTACTACTTGCAGCATAGTATTCCAAGACTAAGCAATCCTACTGGAACATTTGACAATGATCAATATGTGTATCAGTTTTTTGTTCCTTGTTTGGTAGCTGGTGTTACAAATCCTATCATTACTGATATGGATGCATTGTTTGGTGATATTGCAACTTTATGTAATAGTCCTTATGGTAACCCAATAACATTTGATCCATTGGGTATAGATCAATTATAATAATAATTAGAAAAGGTGAGAATTTTCTTGCCTTTTCTTTTTCCTTTTAGCTATGGCAGAAAAGCACATTTTAAGTTTAGAGGTTCCACTTAATACCAATTGTGGACTAATGACTATAACAGATACAAGCGTATATACTACTAACTTGCCTGTTGATTGTCCAGAGTTATTAATAACTCCTCCTGGGTATAATTCTCCTATCTTGTTTAAATTACAAGAAGGATTTTCTATAAATATAACTGCATGTGATTTAAGTCTTCAGTTAGATGACTGCGGAAATACATTAGGTGCAATACCAGATGGAGTTTACATACTAAGGTATAGTGTAGCTCCTAACGATAAAGTATATGTAGAATACAACCATTTAAGAGTTACTAACATAACAAACCTATATTATCAGGTATTGTGTGATATAAACATAAATGACTGTGAGCCACATAGCGAAAGAAAGGACCTCATAAATGAACTTGAGTATATAAAACTTCTTATTGATGCTGCAATATCAAATGTAGAGTATTGTAGAAGCCCGTCTAAAGGCATGGATTTATATAACTATGCTTATAAAAGGCTACATAAAATATCCTGTACATATGGTGTTTGCGTATAAAAAACCAACAAAATTATGGCAAGTCATACTAAGTGCAGTTATTGTAATAGGGCAATAACATGTGGGTGTCAGAAAACAAGAAATTCAAAAGGTGAAACAGTTCATAAATCATGTTTAAGTAAATCTAATGTAAAAAAAAAGTAGTTAGGAAACTGGACACTTTAACACAAGCAATACAAAAAGCAAACAAAAGGATTATATAATGTTTAGTTTAGAAAACAAAATTAATACAGAGCAAAGATTTGCAAATTTGGTATATAAGGATTTTCAAACAAAAAGATTTGGCCTTACACCTTGTTGTGATGTAGAGATTGATGAAATTAAACTAAAGAAATACCTTTGTGATTACCAGGAGCAAAAAGCTCATGATGACAATCTTACACCAACAGAAAATTTACACATAACTGTTTTAGATTGTGACGACTTACCTGTTCAGCCAATTCCAACACCTCCTGATAATATACCGGTTATAGACCCTGTATTATGCAGAAGCTTAGATTTTGATGGAATAGATGAATGGGCAGAATTTACATCTGCAAGCCCAACATTTTATGACTTTATTGATTATAATAAAGGTCATAGTTTTTCATTTTGGTTTCAATATAAACAGCCAGCTCCTCCACAACCAGGTGTACCACAAGAATTGCCATTTTTTTCTAAGTATAGCAGACCTACAGGAATAGGGTTTAGAACAGGATTTATTCCGTCTAATAATTATTTATACTATGGATTAACAGGAACAGGAGGATTTACAAACTCTTTATTTACCTTTACACCGTACAACTTTATAGTTGGAGGCTGGTATAATATAACTTGGACTTCAGATGGTTTAGATGCGTTTACTACAAAAACATATATAAATGGTGTTTTAATTGCATCTTTTGTATACCAAAACTCTCTATCATCTACTATACATACATTGTCAACTCCTTATCAAATAGCTGCTATTGAAGATCCTTTAGATAAAAGACAATGGTGGGGAGAGTTTATAGGTCATTCTATAAGGGGGTGGAGTACAATATTAACCCCGGCAGAAGTTCTTGCTGAATATAATTTAGGAGTTAGGTTGCCTACACCTGTGCAAGCTGCAAGTTTAGAATTGGATATTCAAATGTATAATTCAACATGGAATTCATTAACATCTAACTATGAGATACCAGAGTCTGTAAAAAGTGTTATATTTGAAACCAATAATATGGAACAAGTTGATTTACTAAATATATGTCCTGAATAATTATGGCTAATAATAGATATTTCATAATAAGTGCAACAGATCCAAACTTAGCTACAATATTAAGTTATGCTGTTGAAACATCTCTTAAAAGATTAAGAGAAGATGGAAAGCAAGGTCTTATTAAATTGCCTTCTGGAGACACTAATAATTATCCTGAGTTGTCAACTTATCTTGAATACACTCATGAAGAAATTAAAATATTTTTAACTCCTGAAGAGTGGACTTTACCAACAAGTATTACACCTTAATTAATAAAGTTTTGTTATAAATATAACACATAAATAAAAAAACATGTTACCAACAGACAATGGAAAAAATATGCCTTGCACACCAGTTTCATCTAACTGTGTTATATGGCAAGGTCCAGATATAGAATGTATTAATTTATGTAATGGTGATACAATAAGTGATGTAGTAGGGAAATTAGCTACAGAGCTTTGTGCATTAATAGATGCAACTTGTGAATGCAACCCAGATTTAACAGGGTTAGACTTAAATTGTATTCCACCTGCAAATGTTCCTGACCCTACAAATTTAGTTGATGTTTTAAATGGTATTATAATTCAGGCATGTGAATCAACAACTGGAACATCAACAACATTAAACACAACATCAAAAAGGGTGGCAGCAGATGGCAATTTACTTTTGCCTAAATGTTTATATTATCCTGATGAATTTGGCAATCCAGTTACTGAGCTTCCTATTAATGAATTTGTAGTTTATTTAGCAAATGAGATTTGTGGTATACAAAGTAGTGTGGTATTAATAAATGCAGCAATAGAAAACTTTGAAACTAGGATAGGTATATTAGAAAATTGTGTTCTCCCTTGTGTCCCTCAGAAAAATGTAATTACAGAAGTAGTATCAACTTGTTTATTTCCTGGAGATTTAGTTGGTGTTTCTACACTGTTATTAGCAATAGAAAAAGACTACTGCTCATTTAAAACTAGTGTTGGTTCACCACAAGATATTTATAACGCTATTGCATTGCAAGGAGTTCTTGGTACAACAGAAAGGCTTTCAGCAGTTGGTACATATGGTTCTTTAAGCGACTGGATAAATGCACCAGAAAATTTATCTCAATCTAACAAAGACCAATGGATTGTTCTTAATGATTTATATAGTGCAGTAAAAGATATAAAAGAAAACTTTGTTGACACGGGATGTTCTGGGTTAAATAATGGATTCACATATAATGTAATAACAGATGGTTCTGGAATCCCTGTAACATTAAATTTAAATTTTACCTCTACATCTTGGCCTGCTTCTTATTCTGATTGTGGGGGCTCATCCAATGTAAAGATTATTGATTCATTAGGTAATGAAATAAACCAAGGAATAAATATATCTCAATTACAAAACAGTCCCTTAGGCGCACAAGTTAATTTAACTACAGTAAATGTAAATAACTCTATTACTGTTCAAGTAGATTTTTGTGCAACAGACGGTACAAATCAATGTCAAGAAAAACAATCTATTGTAATACCGTTAGAAACAGTTTGCCCTAATGATATTTCTGTTTCTGCTATAACTGAAGATCAGGCAACGGTGTCTTTTACTAATGTTTTAGGACCAGGAGTTTCTTATAAAATAGATATTGTAGATGCATCAACTTCTGCAATAGCTTCAACAACAACAATTAATTCTCCTGGTTATACTATAACTAAAATATTTAATTCATTATCTTCAGGCACAAATTATAATGTTGTAGTAACAGTTACAAGTAATGGTGTTCCTAAAATTTGTACACCTATTTTATTTGCAACAAATGGAATTAATTGTGATAATTTTAGCACAACAACTGCAGGAGCTGCAGGTTCTAATGACATTTATTTAGGTTACACAGACAGTGGTGGAGTTCAAACCTCTTATCATTATAATCCAGATGATAAAGTTATAGTTGCAGGAGCACCCGCTATACCAACTTGTTATGCTCCAATATTTAGCAATTATTCTATTAATGAGTTAACTGGAGATGTTACATATGATGCTGCTTATGGGCTAGCACCAGGTACTAATATAATTATAGATTATAGTGTAGATGGGATTAATTATTTTTTACCCTCAACAATAGCTCCAGGTGCAGGCTTGGTGTATGCAACAGGAGTTACTTCCGGAATACTTTATTTAAGACTGCAAACAGATTGCACTACAAGTACAAGTGAGTATGTAATTATAAAGTATGATTTTATTACTAACCAATGGCAGTTTATTCAAAGTCCCAGTGATTGCCAGTATGATTCTATTGCTAATTCATGCCCTGCTGGTGTTCAGGTAGCTCAACAATATCTTGAATGTGGTACTGTTACATATACAGTATTTTCTGGTGGAATAGATTCTTATTGGTTTTATATAAGAAAATATACTAGAGATGGAATTACATTTTATGTTTATGCCGGTTGGAATCAATTGTCAGGAGTTACAACAGTAGTTGAATGTTGCGCTTGCCCTGCATTTATATTAACAGAACAAATTACAGTTTATTGTTTAGAGGGCAATTCAACAACTATAGAGCTTCCTTATGTATTAGGTAATGGTATACCATTAATGAATGTTTCTACACCAACAACTAATGGTACATTAGTTCAATCAACTACAGGTAGTAACTCATTTACATATACTCATTTAATTGCATCAAATAGTTATGCTGATACATTTGCAGTTGAGATTATCCCTCAAGTTGTTGGAGATTGTGAAAGTTTAACAGCTACAGTTCAAATACAAATAAAACCAGGTAAGGTAAAAATAAATTACCAAGATCAACCAATATTTGTTTTTGTTGATTCAAATGTATATAGCTCTGGAGAGGCGGCAGATATAAAATCAGGAATATCAATATTAACAACTAAATGGTTTGTTGAATGGGGATATACTGGAACGGCTTATTTTATTCCTGTAAATGATAAAAGATGGCTAGGGTACCAAAAAGCTATAGTAGATGACGGGGCAAGTGTTACTTTAGCAGGTGGTGCTTATACAGCTTTAGAAGTATTGCCATCGTCATGGACTGGAGGAGCACCTATATATAAAAATGGTGTTTTAGTTTTAGTTTTTAGTAATGACTCAGATGGTGTTTACCATGATGCAACATTAGCTTCAGGCTTTGGCTCTGGATTAACTGTTCAGCCGAGAACTGATTATAAAGATGATTTTGATGCTTTGTATGATGCAAAAAATGGAACTAACACATCAACCTGGGCTACCTCCCTTGGTATAACTAGAGGTCAATACCCTGATGGATTTAGTGCTGTTTATTACCCACTTACTACACAGTATTCTGGATCAGCAGATGCTGCTTCTATACTACAGTCTTTAGCTTCTTATGTTGGTAGTATGATTCCACCAAATCAATATGGTATTAAAACAGCTGTAGATGTTACTGGGTATTTATTACAAGGTCTTGTGCCATCAGCAACAAACCCGTATTCTGGAGCTACAACAACAGGTGGTAATACATTAATACCACTGTATACATATGGGTTTATGGTGTATTTAGATAACTTGTTAAAAACAAATACATTAACAGATATAGCCGCTGGTAATAACGCTCCGTTTTTAACACAGCTTACACTGGCAGCTCAAGATATTAGTGGTACATTTCCTGCAACACCTACCGGAACAATTTTATACGAAGTAATAAGATGTAATTCTGGTACTGCTGGATTAATAGAATATACTGGAATTGCTCCTTATCCAGCAGTAGATACAACATATGTTACTTTAGCTGCAGATAATAGTACGGGGCTTGATCAACATTTTCATATAATAGGATATTCACTAGGAGTTGCAATATTTGATTTTACAAACCCAGCAATTATAGCAGGATGTGAAGTTTTATCTACACAATTTAGAGTGGCTGACTGTTCATCAGGTTATGAATATGATGTAGAATTTGGTGCTACAGTAGCTGTTATTCCAGGAAATGTTTACAAATTAACTAATACAGGACCAAGTTTTTTACCTGGTGGATCTGACGATTGGTTAACTGGACAAGATAGATGTATAACTGTATTAAGTCAATTGGTTGTTGGATTAGACATTACTTCAATAACAGTTGTTTCTACTCACTTAAACTGTACAACTTGTACACCTTAAAATAAATAAAAATGGCTTGTAATTGTAATAAATGTAATACTAGTAAAAACTGCGGATGTAATGATTCTTCATTAGCTACGCCTTGTACTTATTCTGATTGTGGCGTAGGTTCAGAAAGATGTGCAGATGTACAATGTGCAGAATGCGTAAGTTATTGTGGAACTACATTTGAGGTTGGGAATGCTGGGAATTTAATTCAGATTGAATCTGGTGAAAGGCTAGATTCAATAATTCAAAAGTTTGCTTTGCTTTTAAGTCAAGGACTAGGCCCTTGCACTTCTAATGATTTGCATCATGCACCATACAATGTGTTTGCTACAAACATTACTAATAATTCAGCTACAATACAATGGAATAATATTTCTACAGAAACCCAAACTTTTGCTGTAGAATATTATGACACATCAGTAGGTTTGCCTTGGTTATCTGCAACAAGCGGTTTAGTAAATACGGCTTTAAGTTATGAATTAATAAACCTTATTGCATCAACAACTTATAAAGTTAGAATAACATCAACAGATTCTTTGGCATCTAATTGTACAAGTGTAGTTATAATGTTTGAAACATTGGCTTAAGATATATGATAGTTCGTTGGTTTGCCTATCATCTTTTCTAGGAGTCTTGTTTTCAAGACTCCTTTTTATTTTTTATATTTGTAAAAGTGTATTATGATTAATAATTTTAATAAGCCAAATTTAAAAGCTCCAAGATACAGGGCTAAAAGAATAACCCTTTTAAATAAAACTACGTACAATGAGTTTAAAGAAAGGTATCCTATGTTTTCTAAAGTTGATAATAAAACATTAAGAAAAATCATCAAGGCATTTAATACAAAAATATGGGAAAATGTTATTGAAAATAGAGATGGTGTTGAACTTCCTGATTCTTTAGGGTATTTATTTATAGGAACATGTAAGCCAGCTAAAAATGTAAACATGAATTATTCTTTATCAAATAAATATGGAAAAGTTTTACAAAATCAAAATTGGGAAACTGATGGTAATTTAGCAAAGATTTTTTACACAAATTATTCTACTAAATATAAGTTTAGAAATAGGGAAATGTGGAGGTTTGAAGCATATAGAGATTTTAAAAGATCAGTTGCTAAAACATACCCTGATAATTGGACTATGTATATAAACATGACTGATAAAAGTAAAGTTTCTCAGTTGTATTATAGACAAGATGAAAAGTGTAAAGAAGTATTTAAAAAATATAATGAATTTGAATTTTAAATTATGGTAACAATAAATGAAGTGATATCACGCATAAGGGGCCAGGTGAAAGCAGAGGTCCAAGATGCGTTTGTAACTGACAGATACATTTATAGTTTAGTAATAAAATTTGCTAAGCTTTTAATGAGAAGGCAAGACTTTGCTAATAAACTTATGAAGTTTAACTCTATTTGGAATTTTTTGCCATATGTTGAATTGATAGAAATAGATAAAGTTGAAGCTAAATGTACAGGGATACAATCTGGTTGCACTATAAAAAGAACAAAAGATAAGTTACCTGATATGATAGAAGGTTATTGGGGTCCTTTGATAAGAACCGTTAGCTCTATAGATTTATCAATAGAACTTCAACAAACACAACCTGGCACATATACTTCTATAACAAAAACAACATCTTTTAGATATAACAAAAAAAAATACTACTGGTTTTTAAATAATTATTTATATTTCCCTAATTTAGAATGGGATGCAGTTAGAGTGGAAGCAGTATTTGATGATGATATATCAGCATGGCTTTGTGATGAGGATGAAGATGCTTGTGTTCCTAGATATGAACAAGATCTTAAAATACCAGATTTTTTATTAGCAGAAATAGAAAGTCAAATATTAAATGTCATGTTAAACACTCTTAAGATTCCACAAGAAGATTCTGATAACAAATTAAACCCACATAGATAATGGCAAAGAAAAAAGATAGCAGGTTAACTAAAGCTGGTGTTTCTGGTTACAATAAACCAAAAAGAACTCCAAGCCACCCAACTAAATCACATGTTGTAGTTGCTAAAGAAGGAGACAAAATAAAGACAATAAGATTTGGACAGCAAGGTGTTAGCGGTGCAGGGAAATCACCAAAATCATCTAAAGAAAAAGCTAGAAAAAAATCTTTTAAAGCAAGGCATGCAAGTAATATAAAAAAAGGAAAAATGTCAGCTGCTTATTGGGCAGATAAAGTAAAATGGTAAATTATGAGCATATCACACAAATATAGAACTTTTGAGCAATTGTATGAAGATGTTTCTATAGACTTTGCGTCTTTTACATTAGAGGGAATGGTAGATCCAGCACAATTAATCAAGGTTGCTACTAGAGTAAATTATGATTTAGGTCTAAGAATACACAGAACAAAAGAAGTGTTATTAGATATAGAGCATGGAAAAGCAAAGCTACCTTATGATTTTGCATATTTAAATTATGCGTTCAGATGCGGAGATTATACTATAGTAGATAGACCTCCTTCTGGAACACACATAGAAACATTTAATGATGTTCCTTATGTCCCCGCACCAGGAGAGTCGGGGCCTTGTGATGACCCAGAATGCAGAGATGTTTGTGTTATAGAAACATGTGACGGTAATAGCAAATATCAATTAGTTCAAAGAATAAGACCTGGACACTATAGAACATTTAGTGTTTTTATGCCTTTAAGAATTAAAAATGTAAATAAATATGTTTGTGATTGTCCTAATATAAATGAACAATGTTCTGATATAGCAGAAATAAAAGATGGATTTATATTAACTTCTTTTGATCAGGGTAAAGTTTATATAAACTATCAAGGTTCATTAGAAGACAAAGAAGGAAACTTGTTAGTTCTTGATCATCCCTATTGCAATGAATATTATGAATATGCTTTAAAACAACGCATATTAGAAAACATGTTATTCGCAGGAGAAAATGTAGGTAATAAGTTAAGTTTAATAGAAGGTAGATTAAGAGGCGCTAGAAATAATGCGTTATCATTTGTAAATACTCCAGACTTTAGAGAAATGTATGAAGTTTGGAGAGTGAACAGAAAATCTCAATATCACAATTATTATAACATGTTTAAAAGTTATCCATCTAAAGGGTATAATAAATAATCATGGCTAAAAAAAAGAATACAGGAAATTTAACATCTTCTATAGAAACTAATACCTTTCTAAAAGGTATGAATAAAGATTATAGCGCATCTTTTGTGCGTAAAGAATCTTGGTTTCACGCTATTAATGCATATAATAATTCAGCAGATGGAGATGCTGGAACTTTGGGAAATGAACCAGCTAATTTATCATGCGGTGATATACCTTATCCTATCATAGGTGCTATTCATAAAGAGGGAGATCAATGGTTTATATTTTGCACAGATGATGTTACTTCTGAAATAGGATTGCTTGATGATAGCAAATGTGAATACACAACAATTGTTAATGACCCATGTTTAAACTTTAATAGAAAGTATTTAATAACTGGTGCATCAAAAGAAAATTATGATTGTTCCTGGCAAGTATATTGGGATGATAATTTAAACCCTTCAAGAACTTTAAATGTTGATAATATACCGTATATACAAATACAAACAGAAGGTCCTGATATAAATGGTCAACCTTGTGTTATTTTTCAAGATACAGATGATTTAGATTGTGAAAAAATTAGGTTGGCACCTTTAGTAAGCACTCCTTGTATATTATTAACAAAAAATATAGATGGAGGATTATTAGAAAATGGAAGCTATCAAGCATTTATTGCATATGTAGTTAATGGTCAAAAAATAACAGATTACATAGGAATATCTAATGTTCAGAGTTTATTTAATCATATTGATTTAACAAGCTCTTTAAATATAAACTTAACTAATTTAGATAAAAGATTTGAGTTTTTTGAATTGGTGTTATTGTCTAATACAAAAGAACAATCTGTAGCTAAAAAAATTGGTATATATAGTACTCAGCAAGGAAGCATAGGGATAGACCTTATAGACCCGGCAACAACATCAGTTCCATTTGAAAAGTTATTTGCAAGAAACCCAGCATATGAGAAGTCAGAATCAATGTATGTTGTAAATGACTACTTGATAAGACAGGGGCCTACAGAGCAATTTGATTTTAACTATCAGCCATTAGCAAATCAAATAGAAGTTAAGTGGCAAACAGTAGAATACCCATCTGATTATTATCATAAAGGTGGTAATAAAACTAGCTTTATGAGGGATGAGCAATATGCTTTCTTTATAAGGTGGATATATAATACAGGGGAAAGATCTGCTTCATATCATATACCTGGTAGAGCACCTAGGGTAAATACTACTATATATCAAAATGGTTCTCAAATAACAAACGGTAATGAATTAAGTGTTATATCAGGTACAAATGTAATAGACATAGCAGGTGAACCAATATGGCAGGTTTACAATACGGCAAATTTAACTTCTCAGCCAAATCAACAATTAGATGACGGAGGGGTAATTATAGCTGAGGGAGATATGGCTTACTGGGAATCTACAGAAAAATATCCAGCCACACAACCTGAAATATGGAATGCAACATCAAACATTATATGGGATGGTTCTACTATACATGATTTATGTGGTAAAAACATAAGGCATCATAAAATGCCCACTGAAGAAATACACCCCAGGGTTAAATTGTCTACAGAGGCAGGAGATAAAATTAGAATATTAGGGGTTAAGTTTAATAATATAAAAAGACCTTTATTTAATGATGGGTCAATTATCACTAATATAGTTGGGTATGAAATATTAAGAGGGTCAAGAGAAGGTGCTAAATCTATTTTGGCTAAAGGTATATTTAAGAATATGCGCAAGTATGATATACCTGAAGAAACAGGAGATGTACAAGGACTTTACCCAAATTATCCATATAATGATTTAAGGCCAGATTCTTTCTTTCATAAAGGAATAGATTTTCCCGTACCACTTCCTTCATTTGTTCCTTCGTTGCCTTTGCTAACCGGTAAAAGAACAGAAGATTTACAAATCTATCCTTTATCTATAATAAAAGCTCCTCCATTAGATGGGTATTCACAAAGGGTGTTTACGTTTCATACACCAGAACTCCCTTTTAGGTTACCTTATCTAAATGCATTTGAAACAAGAATATATGGTAAATACAAAGGTGAGGCTACTGGGTATTTTAAAAAATCAGAAGAACATCCCGGTGAAAAGCTTTTAAGAAATATACCTATTATATTTGCAGCTATACTTGGCGTAGGTTATGCTATGGAAAAATTCAAAGGAAAGAAAAACACTAAGAACCTACCATTAAGATTTGTACACCATAATCCTGATTTTGTAAATGATACACAAACTTTATCTACTATACCAGGAGCTTTTACATTTGGCAGTGGTTCTGGATCAAGTACTAGCAGTGTATTAACACCAGGGCGAGCATTAACACAGCCACAAGGTCTCCAGCCAGTAGCTCCAGGTGCTGGAGCTTTACTTGGATATTCTTCAGCAGGTGCACTTACTAATTTTATTGATAGTGTATTAGAAACTTTTACTGATTTAGGAAATATTGTAACAGGAGGAATAGTTTCTGAAGAAAAACAAAAAGGGTTAGTTGGAAGTAATTATGCCGAAATAGCAGCACTTGGCGGTACTGAAGGAGGTGGAATGGATATAGAATATGAAGGGTCTGACTTAAAATCTTTACCTAATATTTTAAGAGGAATATTTTCAGTACCTGGGTTTTTAATATATACCGCAGAGGGTGCCAATGTATTAATAGATTTGTTTTACAATCTAATGTCACATCAAGACTATGCATTAAAACACAATTCTCATGGCTTTTATAATAAATTAGAAAGTTTAAGTGATAGTTTATTTAGAACAAGTAATTTACACCAGAATTACATAGGTAGTACTTTTGTAAATTTTGGAGATTCAACTACTCAGCTTTACAAAATAAATAATTTAGATAGACCTGATACTATTGTTGTTGGTACAAGCCAAGATTTTATAGACCCTTTACCAAATGAAGATAAATCAAGATATAGTTTAGGGCAGTTAGAGGCTGAAACTATAACGGGGCAATATGAAAATATACACGTTGGGATTCTTGATAAAATTGTACAACCAATATGCTCTTTATACGGTGCATTAAAGTTTAAGATAGACAATCAATATGGTCAACTAGGAGGGGTAAAGCAAACTCCTATGAGAGGCTGTGTGCAATACATAGACCAAGATAAGCCTAGATATTTTCCATTTAATTCAGAATCATTTTTTACAGGAGATGTATACATAAATAGATATACTGAAAAAACCATAATGCCTATATTTACAGATTTTTTATATGGGCAACCAGATGGTTTTACATATGATTATCTTAAGTATGTAAACATACCATATCCTAGATATTGGATGAACACTGAAAGATATGACTTTTCAAAACTATATACAATATTTGAAAATGTAGGTTCAATTTTATCTAATACTAATGATCAAAATGATTACTACCAATACCTTCCTTCAGATTTATACGCTTTAGATGTAGCTGCTGTAGCAGGAATAGGTAATGATACAGAGACGGTTTTAAATAGCATTTTAAATAATGCTAAGTATGGATTCTTTGGTGTTACTAAAGCATACATGTATACTCATGTAAATGGAGTTCAAGACTTTTTTGTTGAGTCAGAAATAAATATAGCCCAAAGAGATTGGTTAGATGAAATATCAAAACGACATTATGATCCATTTGCATTTACTGGATTAAATGAAATATTTGATGCTGCTCATATTAGAAAAGGTAATTTTTATCTTTATGACTACTCTTTAAGTATAAGTAGGCAGATAACTAACCTTACTAACTTTTCTTATATACAAGCATTAGATTATGACCCTCAAATAGCAGAAACTTGTTATACATTTTATCCTAAAAGGTTAATCTACTCATTAAGAGCACAGGAAGAAGCAAAGAAAGATTTCTGGAGAGTGTTTTTACCAAATAACTATAAAGACTTTAAGAATAAAGTTAGTGTTATAAAGCCTGTTAATCAAACAGGTGCTTTAATGTTTTTCCCTTATGCATCTCCTAAGATGTTTATGGGTGTAGACCAATTACAATCAGATCTAGGCACAAAAATTATTCTTGGTGACGGAGGTTTGTTTGCTAGAGAACCACAAAATATTACTAATTCTGACTTAGCAAATGAGTACGCTTCTTGTGAAAGTGCAAGAAGTGTAATAAATACACCAATGGGAGTGTTTTTCATGTCTCAAGCTCAAGGTAAAATATTTCAATACACTGGTAAACTTGTAGCCATATCTGACCAAGGTATGAAGTGGTGGTTTAATAAATATTTACCATCAATACTACTAAGGCAATTTCCTGAACTTGAAGGTACAGAATTAGATGACAATCCTGTAGTTGGTATAGGTTGTCAAGCGGTGTATGATATTAATGATGATATAGTTTATTTTACTAAAAAAGACTATAGTGTAAAAGATGAATTTATAAATAACGTAAGCTTTAATACTTTTACATGTCAGTTTACATTTTCAAATGACATAACAAGCTTTCCTATAAAATTAGAAGAGGGATTATATTTTGATAATGCATCATGGACAATATCATATGATCCTAAAATAAAAGGTTGGATATCATTTCATGACTGGCACCCAGAATTTGTACTTCCAAGTATAAATCACTTTTTAACAACAAAAACATTTGTAACTGATAATCCAAAATGTCCTCCTACATATTATTTAAACAATACTACAGGTTTATGTGAAAAGCTAATTATTGAAACAGCTCCTGGATTTGTATATATAGATGAAGTGGATGCTAATATACAAGGTGGAACAGATGGTTGCCCTATAGATATAGTTTTAGCAGTTGACTCTAGTAGCAGTACAGATTTTGACCCTCTTAATTTTTTGACAGCAGAACAAATATTAAATCAACCTCCACCTTTTTCTTATGGTACTAAAATAGAAGAAAAAGAAAGATTGTTTGTATACAAATTTTTAACAAATCCAATAATAGTTAATGGTTTAAATAACGGAACAATACAAGTAGGTGTAACTTTATGGTCGTCAGATATTCTTCCTGTTTTATCATATAATATTGGTGGAAATACCATGTTGTCTAGCATAGACGCTAATTTAGTTGATACTTGGTTAACTTCTAATTGGTGGAATGCAGGAACAGATGGCCCATGGGGCAAAAGTCAATCTTTATTAACTTTAAATGATAAAGTTAATTCTGATTTAGGAAACAGGGTTACAATTCCTGGATTTAAGCAAGTTTTGCTTATGGTAAATGATTTAAATTTTGGTGGTGGTTTTACCGGAACTTGTGCAGGACCAGATTATTGTTTTGACCAATCTAATACTATAGGTGCTGCAGATGTTTATCCTGCTTCTTTGTGTCCCCCTACTGCAAATCCAGTTGCAACAGGGCCTGCTAACCAATTTATCTATAGTATAGTAACTACGGCATCAGGCAATTTACCTGCTGATGCTCAACATTTTGCATTAACATGTTGGAATTCAAATTTTTTATTCCAGTTACAAGTTTCTAATAATGATGTAGATATAGTAGTCGGTTCTTTAATAACAGATCTTTGTTCTTTAAAGTGTGATTGCCTACCTGGTTACACATTAGTGTATCCAAATGTTACAAATAGCCCTGTTGTATATGATCAGCAAACTGGAGATTGCGAAACAAATATATTACAAAGTACGGGAGGACTAGGTAATGGAACTCCAGTAATTGAAGAGCAGTCATTAGAATGTCCTATAGATTTGGTATTTGTTGTGCAAGCAGATGATAGCACAAGTGAATTTGGCTTTCAAAACCCAAGTCAGAAAGATGTAATGATAAACTTTATAGAACAGTTTTTACAAAACGGTGATATACAAAATGCTATTAATAGTCAAAACATGCAAGTTGGTATAACTATGCATGCAAGAGCAGGTGGAATTTCTGGCTGTCAACCCGCTTGGTTTTTAGGTCCAGCTATTGATATTAACTATAGTTCTCCCCCTAGTCTTACTGACAGATTTAATTTTGGCGGATCTACATACATGGCAAGTTTTAATTCAGCGACTAATACAGATGCATTAGCAATTGCTAGTGGATTTAGAAGTTGGCTTTATGCTAATTGGATAGGAGATATACCTGGAGTTGGTTCAACTTGGGGTGTGGATTATGGACAAAGATATGCTATAGAAAATGTTATAGACTTAAGAGGTTCTAATTCACAGTTACTAGATAGAAGTTCAGACCCTAATTATAGAGCTTTTGTTTTTCATGTTACAGGTGTTGTTAATTCATGGAATGCTGGCGCGGCTCCTGGAAATCCTTTAGGATTTGGTCCTTGCTGGGATGTAAATAATATAGCTAATCAAAATATATCTCAAAATCAAGTTCCTACAAGTTCGTCAACAGATGATTATTTATATAGCATGGTTTCTTATATTCCATGGAATGACGCAGGCACTTCTAATGTTACACCAGGAGGCTGGTTAAGCCCATTACATAATAGCAATAACGATAGCCATTTGTTTCAAATGGATGATATACAAAATCTAAATCAGTTAGATTACACCCAAAATGTTATTGATGTTGTAAATCTCATGAAACAGATTTGTAACAACCCTACAAATACAGTTGATGCTTGTGATTGTTATGATTACACCTTAACCATATTTAATTCTGCACCATTAGATCAATATGAAATATTGTGGCAGGAATGTGTATCAGGTACATATCATACACAAACTGTTCAAAAAGGACAAACTATAAATTTAGATTGCATAAGAGAAAATAGCATAAGCTTTATACAAAGCATAGTTTTAAGCGACTATCAAATTGTAGAAGTTTTAATTTGTGATACTCAATATGATTGTAATTCAGGACCTACTCAAGAACCTACATTTACAACTTATCCTGCAATTTGTAGAAAAATAGAATGTGGATGCCCACCTTCACCAATACCAAATGCTACGCTAAATCAGGATGGTGATTGCAGCGGGTTAAGTATATATACAACAACAGGAGTGGGTGCAATACCACCTGGTTTAATAACTTGTCAATACGAAGCATTGTTACAAATACCACCAAGTTTTGAAAGTGGTTCTATATGGAGGCATAATTATAGATGTGATTTATATGCAAACTTTTATGGTGTAGATTATCCATGGGAGGTTGAACTTATAGAAAATACAGGACAAGCTGTTAATACAATAAGAAGTTTTGAATATCAGTTAGAAACTTATGTGTATAAAGGAGACTTACATGATGGTTGTGGTGATGATAGATGGCATGACTTAGACTTTAACTTTGATAAAGCTATTATTTACAATTCTGAGCAGGTATCTGGTTTACTTACTTTAGTGCCACACCCTAAGGAAGATCCGCTTAATATGATTATATATCCAATTATTGGAGCACAGGATATACAGATACTGTATTCTAAAGAAGAGCAGAAGTATAGGTTCAATCAGTTTTGGGATATCACAGCAGATAGAGCAGAGTTTACTACTCCTCCTTTTCCTACGTATCAATACCAGCCGGGGATAACACCTTCTGATAGCCCTGGTCAAAATATATTTATTACAGAACTAAATGGATACATAAAAGATTTAAACTTTAATAATTTATTGTATCAAAAGTCCAGTAGTCAACGTAAAAAGTTTAGACACTACTTTAATAAGGTTATTCTAAGAAGGACACTATCAGGTAATAGGAAGATGCTACTTAAATTAAACAATACAAAACTAAATATATCAGTAAGATGATAAATAAAAGATATAGCAAAAAAGAAAGTAAAGGTTTACCAGGTGGCCCACATGAACAATTCACATATGTAACAGGTGTATTCATGCAGGATATGTATCATGTTCCTAAAGCTCAAGATGGGTTTGAATCTTTAACACAAAATAGTTTTAATTTAATGGACTCAAATCCTAACTATTTTGCTTCTGATGAAGAGTTAGTTAGAAAAGAGGAACAAAAAAGAAGAGAATGGAACATAAGAAGACAGATGATGCTTGAGGATGAATACAAAAATCTTGATAAAGACCCAAGAAGTATTGCATTCCAAAAGAATATTCAACAATTAAAAAACGAAAGGATAGAAGATAGAATTAAAAAAAGTAAAGAAGAACAAAAAAATAGACCCAAATACAAACCTAATAAAGCATATGATCTTAATGCTGGCACATGGGATATCCAACACCCTAAAAGTTACTACAGAGATAACTGGGATAGGTTAAATCCAGAAACAAAAAAAAGAGAATTGACATATCATATTGATGACTTTTTAAAATACACACCTGATGATTTAAAAAAATATAAAAAATTAAGAGCAAAAGGAAGAGATTATGAAAATGAAAAAGATGCAACAGAAGAAAATATTTTGTTTTTAAGAAAAATGGATGCAAAATTAGATGCGCAAGAAAATATAGGAGATAAAATAAAACGGGGACGTCCTACATCTAAGCAAATGCAAAAACTAGTACTTGATTGGGCGGATAAATATGACGCTGGTTATAACAATCAGTATAATACAGCAGCAGAACTTACAGTTCCTTTTGGTGCTTCTTCTTTTATGATGGATGACCAAAGTGAGTACAATGAACAAATGAGAGGGTATGATGTAAATAATTTAAGTGAGCAAGAAAAACAATGGGAAAAAGAAAGACTGGAAAGTGTTTTAAAACAACAATCACTTGATATAGATTTTCGCTATGGAGGTAATATACCTAAAGCTCAAAAAGGTTTTGAACAGCCTATTCTGTATGTAGATTCAGAAGATGATGAAAGGAATCAGTTATATCAGGATAGCTTTCAATTATACAATGCATCTTTAGCTCAAAAAAAAATATTTGGCAATGGTCCTTGGGTGCCCGGTGTTGGGACTGTAGACAAAACAGATATTAAAGGGGATCTTCCAGAAAATTCATCTTTTTCTCAAACAGAAGCAGAATATGATAGACGCAATCGTTTAAATAATAAAACTAGTAAATATTTAAAAAATAAAGAGCTCATAAAAAAATATAAAAACCTAGGTTTTACAGATGATACAATTAAATATTATGATACAATACCAGAAGTTTTTAACCCTTTAATTAATCCAACAAGTGCTTATTTGCCAACTCCAACAACTCCACGTTTTGTTTATCAAAAACCACATACTAAAGTAGTTGTAAGGCCTTCAATTAATTCTAAAACACCAGTAGTACAAAAGAAAGAACCAAGTTATAGAGTACATGATTTTTTTAAACACCATGGCATGGACCCATCATATAAATCAAGATCTGAAGCAGCTAAAGCTTATGGTATAGATAACTATGGAGGTACAGAAGAACAAAATAAAAAGCTAATAGAGTTAATGCTCCCTAATTATCCTCTGGATAAAAAGCTAATGCCAAGAGCTCAAAAAGGTGGTGATTTTCAGAGATTAGTTAAAAAATACACAACTAAAGGTTGGTCATCACTTACAGAAGAAGAAAAGAAATTTTATAGAGATAATTATAATACAACTATACTAAATAAATTTACTTTAGATGAAAATAATACATTATATGGTACATTACCAACAGTTAATGTAACAGCACCTCATTATAAAGGTAAAGGGGAAGACATTACAAAAAAAAGTGTTTTAAATGATTTGGGTACAGTGGGAACTCAGTTAGCAAAAGATGTATATGAAATGACAGGTATACCTGCTGCAAAAAGAATATATAATGATTTTTGGAGTTATCCTAATGCAGTAAAAGGTTTTGGTAAAGCTGTAGTAAATAGAGCAATTAGTCCATTTCCATATCATGTATCTACACCAGAAGAGATGGTAGTAGGAGATAAGATGGGGGATCTTTTAGAAGTGACTCCAGGGGTAGGCTTGTTAGGAAAAGGTGCAAAAACAGCAGGAAGAGCATTAACTACTGGGCCTTTAAAAAATACTTATAAATACAATCCTTTTTCTAACAAACTAAATGAATATAATAGAATTGTAGCACAAGATGCTGTACAAGATGCAATGCAGACAAATTTAATAAGAACTGGAAAACCTAAAGATTATAAAAAAGGCCCAGGTATTAACTTAGACAGGAGAGGAGCTACAGCATTTCCTTCCTTTGGTAAAAAAGGGGAAGGTCTAGATGATTTAGAAGTATATTATAATGATATATTAAAAAAAGGCAATACTCCCTATATTATATCAACAGACCGTCCAATGAAAGTATCTACATTAGGTAGACATGGTAAAGGTTCTACTATGTTTCCAGTAGATGAATCTGGCAATTATCTTAAACAGTTTCCGTTATCTGAAGCAAATATATACAACTATCAACCGCACTGGCTTAAAGGATATCAGAATACAAAACAACAAGGTGGTGAATTTCAAAAACTAGTCAACAAATACACAACACAAGGTTGGGCTTCTCTCAATCCTCAAGAACAGCAGTTCTATAGAGAAACTTATCAAAAAGGAGGAGAAGGTAAAGATGATTATAAAAACTATGTTTACCCTTTAGGTGATAATACTTATAAAGCTACACCATATTCATTACCCGTTGCAGAAGTTTGGGGAAATCCTATAAATACAGGAAGGCAATTGACTAAAACTATAGGTAAGGGGGTAACAAATTTAGGGAAAAATGTACTTGAAGGTTTAGCAATTCCAGAAGCTTTAGTTGCTTATGGTATAGATAAATATAGAGGGAAAAACACAGAGTTAGCAGATGTATTCCCTAGTATGTTTAGTGATATTGCAGATAGACAGCATAAAGGACAACCTGATGTAGTTACATCAGTAACTTCAGATGATTGGGTAAGAGAAAATCCAGGCAAAGCATTAGCCGCTGGTTTTCTAATGCCCGGTTTTGCATTTGGGAAAGCTTCAAAAGCTTCTAGTTTTATGCCTAGAATAAGTAAAAAACCACAATTAAAAGATTATTGGGGAAAAATTGCAGAAGATGCAGATAACATTAAAAATTATAGAGAACAATTAGTTAAAGATTTAACAAGTGATGAAGGAATTAAAAGATTAAAAGAACAAGAATATAGCTGGGCTAAAAGAGAATTTCCTGAAAAAAATGAAATTCAATTAAGAGATTTTGCAGAACAAGCAGCTTTTGCAAGAATCAATGATATGCATAATATGAAATCATTTAATGAATTAGTAAAATCAGGTAAGCGAGATAAACATAGAGCTTTATTTGAAGCTTTTAAACCTGATTTTGAAAATGCACATTTCACACATAATGCTGAGATAAGAAAAGATAAATACAGTTATGCTATACCTGAAGAAGATTTAATGAAAAATATTAATTATTTTTCACCATCTTCTACAGCATATAGTCCATATTATTTTGATTATAATCCTGTTAAAGCACATGAATATGGACATGCCTTTCAATATGGTAGAACATTACCTGTAGATGATGAATTAAGAAAGTTAATAAAACCCAAAGCAGGATTAAATATGACTAAGGCTGATTATTATCCTGCTTTAAGAAACCTTAAGAAATATCCTATAAAATACTTACAAGCAAATTTTAACCGTTTATTTAGAAATAAACAATTCAAAGATTATGATTATTTTGCTAGAGGTAGTGGTGGCAAAGAATCTTCTGCATTTGCTCATGAATTAAGACAAGTTATGATTGATAGGGGAATATTAAAAAGTAGATATGATGAAGTAACACCCGAGAAGTTAAAATTAATGCAGAAAAGTAAAAAGATTAACCCTGGTGATAAAACAGAGGAAACTAGAATGTTAGATTTTATGCAAAATACAGAAAGCAATTATAAAAACTTATCTAAAATAATGAATAAACTTCCTGTATTTTTTCCTGCTGCAATTGGATTATCTGCATTAGAAAAAGAAAAAAAAGGAGGACAGTTTAATGTAGGTGATGAGGTAGATTACGAAACAATGCTAAAGCTTAAAAAGTTAGGATATGAATTTTAATAAAAAATATAAAATTAAGTCTTTGCCTAAGTTGCAAAAAGGAGGAGAAGGGTATAGAAAAGGTGCGCCAAATTATAATGACCCCTATAAAATTATACCAAGTGGCAATATAACTATGACAGAACAAAATGGCGGTGCTTTACAGAAAGGTCCTTTGCTTGGTATAGATAACATGGGTAATCAACAAATGATGTTTCCTGGTTATGAATATCAGTTTCCTGGTAATATGGTTATGGAAATACCTGTAGCACAAGAAGGTGCAGAGTTAAAAGATACAATGATGAAAAATGCCATAGCAAGAAATTCTCATATTCCTTTTGTAAAAAGGCTTACACTTTCTAAAGAAGATTCTCCTTCTTTGTTTTTAGGTCAAGATTCAGAAGGGTATGATATGCATGGATCTCATGAGTTAGCTAGTTTTGGAAATTATGTATTACCTAACATTGTTCAAGAAGGTAATACTTTAAAAAGAATATCTAACAATGGTGACTTTGATGAAATATTTGAATATCATAAAAACCAAGGCTTTAAAAATGCTTTGTATTTTGACAATCCAAAAGACGCTGAATACTTTGCTGCTGAAAATTACAAGCGTGTATCTCCTGCTTTTAAAAAACAAAAAGGTGGAGAAAAAGCTTATGAAACCTGGCAAAGAGTGACGGGTAAACCTTGGGCAGAAGCAAAAAAACAAGGCTTAACTGATGGCACATATAAAGGTAATCTAGCTTTACAGCAAAAGTTATTTCAGCAATCACAACAACCTACAGTACAACCTACAGTACAGCCTACGGTACAGCCCACTGTTAAACCAACAGTAAAAAAACAAACTCAACAAACGCAACAGCAATCAGAATATAATTTTGACAATCTTACATTTAATGAAGCGTTTGGAAAAGCCAGGGAAATGTATGGGCCTAATAAAATATTTAGGCATAAGGGGCATTTAAAAAATACCAATAGAAGTGGAGAGCCATTTGAACCTTCAGAAGAAGAGCTTACTAAATGGGGAATGAATAAGAAAAAGAATAAGAAAAATATACAAAAACAGAATGAAATCATAGTTAGCCCATATACTTCTCAAGATAATTTTAATACAGAGTCCATATCTACATCTACAGGTTTAGAAAAGAAACTTAAAAAAGATGCGCTACCTACTGCTTTTACTAAAGAAGAATACCTTAAAGAGCAAAAGGATGATTTTGGAGAGTTGGAATTATGGAAAGATGTAAAACAAAGGCAAAAAGATATTAACAGAATGGATAATGCTAAAATAGTTGTTAACTATCAAAAAAATAAAGCTAAGTCAGATTATGTTGTTGTTGACAAATCTACCGGGTTAATGCATTTGTACCACCCTAAAAGTGATAAGCCTTATGCTGCATACCCAATTGACATTGGTGCAAATTTTGGAGATGGCCAAACTACTACTAAGACTAAAGACGTTAATAAAGATGGGATCATAACAAAAGAAGATAAAGTTAAAAACAGGTATAAAGTAGATTGGAATGCTGGAAACAAAACAACAGGTGCTGGTAAATTTTACATATCAAATTTAAGAAAGGAAGGGTATAATGGGCTTCCTTCCTTTAACATGATGAATGAACAACAGTTTAATGAGTTTAATAAAACTGGTAAGATTGAACGTGTTTCAACATCAATACATTCAGGATATGTTTCAGATGATAAAAAAAGGGTGTCAAATGGTTGTATAAGATGTACAAAAGGTGCTGTGGAAAAATTATACTCTACATTAAAAGGAGGTAGTGAAGTATTCATCTTGCCTGAAGAAAATCAAAATAAATTTTATGTAAAGGATGATAAGCTGTATTTTAAAAATAAGGATAGAAAAAAGTTTTATAAATATGAAGACGGGAAAAGAATTTATAAAAAGAAAGACGACAAATGGTATATTAGTGATAAAAACAACAAGAAATTTTCTTTATTAAAGAATATTGGTGGGGTGTATGATGAGCTTGATAAAAAAGCTGTTGATCTGCAATATGATATATATGAAGATAAAAATGGGAATATACAAAGAGGTCAAGGAATTAACAGAACTCCAGGGAATAAGAATTACAAACCTATTAAAATAGACGTAGACAAAAATTTATTTTTAAAAGAAAAAGATGAAAGGAGGTATAATGAAATAGTATTGCCCTATGTAGAAGCATTAGAAGATAGCAAGAAAAAAATAATGGATGCATTTAATATAACAAGTGATCAGTATAATGACCTGGTGCCTGTAGCTATGGGTATACTAGGTAATGAAACAGCATTTGGAGATGAACATTCTAGTGTTGGTGATTTAGCAAGAGCTGTTAAAAAAGGCTTTGGTAAATTAGTTGGTTATTCATCAAGCGGTCCAGATTACAAAAGTAAATATTCAACATACGGAGCTAATAAAGATTATCATTCTGTAGGATTAACACAATTAAGATGGAAAAATATGAAAGAAGGTGATTTGCTTCAAAAAATAATGAAATTAGGAGTAAGAAATAATTCTGATTTATTAAGACCAGAAAAAGCAGCTGTTGCTACTATGGGAAGATTAGCTTTTATGATTAAAAATAGAAAGTATAATAAAGACTTAGATTACTTAGACACCTTACCAGAGATGTGGGCTGGTGAAACAGAAGGTGGAAGAGCTACTTATACAAAAGGGGTTAAAAATAATAGCAAATACTTTAATGTATTGCAATATAAACAATCAGGTGGTGAAATGAAAGCATTATATAAAGAGTATATTAACGGTAAAAACAATTCTTCAGATGCTATAAATGCATATGAAAAACTTAATAGAATACACTATACTAAAGCAAAGTCCAAAAATATGTCACCATCTAATTACATAATGTCTTTTATAATAAAATAAAAATTTGTATATTAATATAAACTAAAACAATGAAAAACTATAAAAGTTTACAACAGGGTGGAGGTCCACCAAATCCTGGAGATCCTAAGAAAATAGCAGAAGAAATACAAGATAAAGTTCAAAATCAAATGTATGATATTGAAGATGCTGTACTAGAGATGCTACAAGCTGGAGAGGATGCAAACTCTGTAGGTATGGCTTTAATGCAATTGGGTTACAAAGAAGAAGATGTAATGCAGTTGTTTGAATCTTTGTCTCAACAACAGCAACAGGGGCAACAGCAGGGTCAACAACAAGCCCCAGGACAGGAAGTCCAACAACAAGGAAATGCTGAAGCAGAGCAGATGATGCAGGAGCAAATGATGCAAGAGCAGATGATGCAAGAATCAGCGGGACAGCAACAAATGGCAAGAAGAGGAGGGTCTTTTAAAGATTGGTATAAGCAGTTAGGTGGTGGTACACATAATACATATCACGGTTTATATAAAGCACAAGCAGGCACGAATACTACTTTTCCGTACTCTATAGATCCTAATTTTACATTTGGTGAAACCACAGATTATAAACCAGGTCCAGAAAATGATTATAGTGCTAATGAAGTAAAAGGATATTTAGATTTTGCTAAAGATTTATCTGGGTCAAATCTTGTGAATAAAGGATCTATGGGTATACAGCCTAGCACAGGATATGAAGGCCCTGCTTCTCAGAAAGTAACTGCAGAAATGTTAAAAGAACAAACTCCTGCTACTGATGCTGTAAATGCAATAAGCTGGGCAAATAAAAATCTATTTTCAGATGATGATCCAAATAGGATTTATGATATGACAATAGCGGATAATGTATATGAACCAAAAGTGTCCCCTATAAAATTAGGACATAAAGATGTTCATAGAGGTATTCAACAAAGTGGGCTAAGAAGCCCTTTTATAGGATATGGTCAATTAGGTAACGAAATATTAAATAAAATGGATGATTTAACTTTAATGCAAATGGGTGGAGCAAATCCTATGTATGATTATTTTATGGATAATGAATTGCCAATGTATCAAGCAGCAGGGTCGGCTGGTGGATTAGCTTCTGTTCCTAGAGATTCAAGAGGAATGTATATATTAAATGGTATTGATAATCTAACTTTAATGAGACAAGCCGCTGCAGCAAACAGAGCTCTTGCAGGTCTTGGCCCTACAGCTCCAAGAGTTAATCCTACAATATACACTCAAGAAAGTACATCTTCTCCAGCTATGCGTATGTCTAAACCAAAAAATTATGATGATGAAACAATGCAAAGATGGTATGAAACTAATAAGCCTAAAATTAAATCAAATATTCCTTCACCAATGCAGGACTCTGTATACACAGGATATATAGGGCCACAAGGAGGTGATAGAAGATATGGAGGAAATCCATTTGGTCAAAAGAAAAGAAGCCTTAGGAAAAAACAAGGTGGACAAATAGTAGATATACCAACAAAAATTCTTAAAAAATTAATGGCAAACGGTGCTAAATTTGACATGTTATGAAAATAAGAATAAATGAATTACCTGATGGTTTTGAAATTAGAGATGGGCAAGTATTTGAAACTAAAGAATCAGGTGGCTCAACAGGAGATCAAAATGGCTATGGTTTAGTTACAGGTCAGCAAAATGAATTTAGTGAAGACGACATTAAGGTTAAGCATTCTATGGCTCCAGTTCCTAGAGATGAAGCAAACATAGAAGCTGAAAAAGGTGAGACTGTTCTCACTGATCTTAATAATGATGGTCAGTATTCACTTTATAATATTCAAGGTAAACGCCACGCAAGAGGTGGCACCCCTTTATTTTTGCCTGAGCAATCTTTTGTTTTTTCAGATTTTAATAAAATGAAATTAACAAAAGAAGAAATGGCAGACATGGGTATGGAGACTAAAAAAAGATTAACTCCAGCTAAAGTTTCAAAAAAGTTTGGCACCAATGAATACTATGCGTCTATTAAAGATTCTTTTGCTGATGACATACAAGTAAAAACAGCAGAATTAATGCTTGATAAAAATAAGCTGCAGTTATCAAAGCTTGCATTTCTTCAAGAATCTAAAAAAGATTTTGATGAAGGTGTTCCTATTTCTTCATTTCCTTATTTAGTCACACAGGGTCATGATCCTATAGAATATAAACAAAAGGTAGAACAAATAACCAGACAGCAAGCTGAACAAGAATATATACAATCTTTGCCACCTGAAAAGCAAATGCAAATAATGGCAATGAAGCAATATATGGCGCAGGTAGACCAACAGCAAGGTCAGCAGGAGCAACCTCAAGAACAAGGAATGCAGCAAATTCCTCCTGAGGAAATGCAGCAAGGAATGCAACAAGGAATGCCACCTCAAGGTCAAGGCATGATGCCTCCACCTCCTGACATGAATCCTCAACAGATGGCACAGATGGGTTTTGAAATACAAAATGATATGCCAATTGCTCAAGGTGGAGGTGGATTTTGGGATATACTAAAAGATGCTGGTACAGATATATATAATAGAGTAACAAATCCAACTCTGTTAGATAAACTACAAGGTTTAAATGATGCTGATAAAAGAATGGCTATTGAAGCATTTAAGGGGTATTATAACGGCGATGTAGATGAAATGGATTTGTATAACACCATGAGAAATGTAGGTGTAGAACTTACAAACCAAGATATAATAGACTCAGGAAATGATCCATATTATGGAGAAATTGAAAAATTAATACAATCAACACCATTACCTGATTATGCAACACAAAGCACAGCTCCAGACCCAACTGACCCACCGGATCCTACAAAGCCTAAAAAGCCAAGAGTTAAATCAAAAAGACCCTCCAGTAGAAATGGAGACAAAAGAAACGTAGCATATGATGATGCAATATATAATGATTTTTATAAAAAGGAGCATATATGGTTTGACCCTGTTAAAATAGATGCTAGAAAATATAAAGATGTTCAATCACAAAAAGATGAGTATTATGGTGATGCCACAGATAACATAGAGGGATTTTATGAATCTTGGAAAGATTTATATCCTGGAATAGAAGACCTTAAAAAAGAACTAGAACAAACAAAAGGTCAAGGTAAAGGAAAAGAAACTGGAAAGTTTCAAAAGTGGTTTAATGATGAGTATATTACATTTTTTGCAAAAGACTGGGTTAAAAATAAAAAAGAAAGAGAATACACAGATGCTGCTGGTAATGTATCATTAACACCAGAAGATGAAAGAAGGATGATGTCTGGTATGATTCAATCTTTAAAAAGTGATTTTGGATTTAATGATATAGATTTTGGTAAAGACTTTGATAAAAAAATGGGAACATTTACTTCTTCAAGAAGACCATTTACATTAACAGAGGATCCACCAGAAGTAATTGAAACAGCAAAAGAATACACTCCTGAAGATGCCGTTGAAGAAGAAGATGAATTAGCAGTTGAACCAGGTGATTTTAATCAAACTTATAGTAGAAATGACCCAAGGTTTTGGCTGCAGGATTTAATAAAAATGAATGCTGTAGCTAATAGAAAAAGAAAAAAGTTTTATCCTTGGGAACCAGGGGTTGAAAACCTAGAAGTAAATTGGTTGTTAGAAGATCCAACAAGAGCAATAGCTGCTACTAATGAACAGCTTGGTTTAATGGGAGAATCCATATCAAGTTTTGCAGGACCACAATCATTAAATGCTAGAATGGCTAATGCACAAGGGAAAGCTGCTGCCAATATAGCTAATGTTATTGCCGGTGTTCATAACAGAAATATAAATACTACAAATAAAGGGTTAGCTTTGCAAACGCAATATGATTCATATTTAAATGCAGAGAGAAGGAAAAGGTCTAAAAGCCTATATGATAACACTCAGGTAGTTGAGCAAAAATACATGGATGAGAAAAACTTTGACAGAGAGCAAATGGCTGGCTTAGTTGCTAATGCATATACAAATGCTATGAACACATACAACCTCAACTCACTTAATGATTATTACAACATAGATCCTTCAACAGGTGGGGCTATAGGATTTAAAGGAGGGAAACCTTGGGATTATTCAGAGCAATCTGAATCTAACTATATGGATAAATACATGAAAGCCAGAAAAAGATACATAGATGATTTTGGTGAAGACCCTACCCAGGAAACTATGAAGCAAATTATGGAGGGTTATAACCCTACACAAACAAGAGCTGATAAAATGAGAAAACATTACAGAGATACAAATCCTTTAAATGTTGACAACCAAGGAATTGGCAGACGCGGTAAAGAAATAAAACATAAACTTTTACCTTTTTTTATAGGAGCAATAGGAATTTAAATAAAATAACATGGCAATTTATGTACCAAATGTAAAAGGTTACTTCCCTGACGTAGAGCCTTTCACTCCAGATTATAAGTTTTTATCTGATATTTTAGATAAAAGAACAGATAAGTATGAATCAAATTACAAAGCTTTAAATAATACTTATAGTCAAATTGTGTATTCTGATTTAGGAAGAGAAGATACAAAAGAGGCAAGAGATCAATTTGTAAACAAGCTACAACCTACAATTGAAAAAATATCTGGATTAGATTTATCTTTAGCTCAAAATGTTAATTCTGCCAAAGCAGTGTTTCAGCCATTTTATGACAATGATTTAATTGTTGCAGATATGGTTCAAACACAAAATATTAATAGCATTAAAACACGGGTTAATAATATGCGTACAAGCTCTAAAAAAGAAGTTAGAGATAGATATTATGACCAAGGGTTTCAGTTTGCAATGTATCAATATCAGGATTTTTTAAATGCCTCAAAAGACAAGGCTTTAAATGAGCCAATGGCAAGATACATTGAAAATCCTCAGTTGTATAAAAGAGCTAAGGCATACTTAGATGAGAAAGGTTACAAGATTAAATTAGCTCCTAAGTTTTCTAAAAATGGTGCATATAAAATAACTACAACAAATGGAGAGGATGTAACCTCAAGGTTTTTAGCAGAAATAAGAGAGCTTTATGGTAATGACCCTTTAGTTCAAGATGCTTATTTTGCTGATGCTTATGTACAGGCTAGAACACATGCTGAAACCGGTATGGAACAAGGCATTTACAATAATGTCACAGATGGCATGGCAGAGTGGAATAAAGACAATATTGAATCTAGCAGAGACAAGATAGCATTACAATATGACAGTATAGATAAAGAATTAAATGTTTTAAACTCAAGAAAGAAAAAATATGATGACTATTTAAAAGACCATAGCTTCATACCTGGTTCAGCAGATGATATAATGTATAAAAATATACTAAATGACATAGAAGGGAAAGCTGCACAAATGGAATTGTTAGGAGATGCAATTAATGAATCTACTAATTTATTGAATAGCAATGATTCAAAAATGATAAACGATAGAGGATTTAACATTTTATTCCAAAGCAATATAGAACATGATTTGTTTAAAGCTGCAGACAACTACTCCTTTTTAACTAAAGAGGTAGACATGGAAGTTGATGAACTATATAAAATAAAGTACCAGCAAGAACTAAACATGCAGGTTGAAGGGTACAAAAGTAAACTTAGGCAAAAAGAAGAAAGGTTAAAATCATATTTAAGAACCCAGGAGAAAATAGCAGAATTAGAATTAGAAGGGGAAGACATAAAGTTTTTTACAGACATGAAAAATACTACATTAGACTCTGGGGGTGTTGGAATAGATGATAATGGAAATGAGACAACAGACGTAAGTTTAATAAACCCTATTAATACTCAGGAAAAAAAGATACTTGAATTAGGAAATGTTATAGATGACAAATCAGCACAAGCTATTATAGATATAACAAGGGAATTAAATTCAGGTGAGGATAATCCATTTAGTGTATTAGATGATAGTTTTACAACTACTACCGGTGTTAAATTAAGTTCATTAAGTGAAACAGAAATAAAAAATGCTTTAATATCTGATGAAAATAGAAATCAGCTAACAGAATATTTAAGTACATTAAAAGATCAAATAAATGCTGATGTAGCAGATGAAAAAAATGTTGCTCTTTCAAATCAATGGAGTGGTGTGTTTGATGATTTAGATCAATATAGAGGAGTTATAGAAAAGTGGGAAAAGACAAAAGTAGAGAATTTTTCTAAAGCAGAACTTGCAGATAAAGATTTACAAAGAATGGTGGCTAAAGGCATTCCTACTATTTTGAAAAAAGATGCTAATGGTAATGCTATAGGTTTAATTGAAACTTTTGAGGAGTATGAAGATGTATTATTAAGAAGTGTTAATTATGCACCAACATATCAAACAAGAGGAAGAGATTATGTATTAAAAAAAGAATATTTAGATGCAGTAAAAAACGGGGAAATGTTACCGGGTGATTTTATAACGCAGAAAAAAACTAAAGACGAAAATGGTAATGTTGTTGTAGAAAATGCATTTAACTCTAAATATTTTACAAGACAAGAAAGAAGAAGTTATGGTGGGGTGGGTTATGTTGTTAAAGAAGCAGAAGGAAAAAATGTACAAGAAACAGAAGATTTGCTTAAAAATATAGCCAATGAAATGGGAGAAAGTTATGATACCCTTAATAAAATGTTTAGAAAAAACACAAAAGAAAGAAAAGATTTTGATAAACAAATGGAAATCCTTAATCATACTTTTAGAGATACAGGTGCAGGAGGTAGTGGTCTTTATGAAAAGTTTGACGTTAACGCTGACCTAGAAGGACAAACTACAACTGGTGACTTAATCACACAAACTGGTAAGATATATGACTTAAGGGCTTTTGGTAAATCAGAGCATGATGATACAAAAAAAGAATTAAAAAAACAATATACTGAATTGTATAAGATTGTAAATAGCCCATATGCAGAATTTACTACTTTAGATGGGGGACAAGAAGCTTCTCCTAAAATAAGGAAAATATTCAATCAGGCAATTTCTGATTTAGTAGGCATACAAAATCAAAACGAAGCTAAGTCAATTGCCAATATAAAATACTTTCCCAATATAGAATCAGGGAAAGGTGGGTACATTATATCATTTTTTGATGTGCAGGATCCTAATACAAAAGATAATTATCAATGGTCAAACAGAGAGTTTAAAGTGGCAATTCCTAAAGGTGTTGATAATAATCCATATAAAGTAGATCAGTATCAAAATTATTATATAGCATCAAAATTAAGAAGTGCTCCACAACAAAAATTTACATGGGATTATTATCAAGGGAGTAAAATAGATGTTTATAAAAACTCTAAGGGTCAAGTTGAGTATACAATGCATTATCCTTTATACAATGCTAAAACAGGTAATTTAGATATTACTACTAAAAAGTATGTTCCAATAAGTTATGATTTATATGAACAAAATGATGAGTTTTACCAGTCTGTAAAAAGAGATTTAAAAACTATAACATTATCACAATTGCAAGTAAAGAGAGAGCAAGAAAAAATACAACATCAAAAAAATCAAGGTAATCAAACTAATTGAAAAAAATAATAACTATTTTAGCAGTAAATATTTAAAGTTTACAAAAGATAAATTCGATGACTGATATAAATAATGTTCCATTTAAAAGTCAATACACATACCAAGATATTGACCATTTAATAGAAACAGCAGATTTGCCTAAGATACCAAGAGATGTTGAGACTTTAGCTATGCTAAATGAAGTTGAGAGCAAATTGCAAAAAGTTAATATCCCAACAGTAGGAAACCTTAATTTACCTACACCTACATCTTCTGGCTTTTCTAACAATGATCAAAAAGCTCCTAACTTAACAACAAAAGAAGGGATAGAAAATTATTTAGCATCACAAGATAAAAAAAATTATACTACAAAAATAGATAATCCATTAGTTCCTTATAGGCATAGTTCTTATCAAACAAATTTTGAGAGATATTACCATCATGGAAAGTTTTCAAAAATTGGATTTAATCCCTTTTTAGATAATGAACAAATATATAATGAAAATTCAACTTGGTTTGATGATGTAGGAAGAGCATCAAAAATGTTTAAAAATTTATTTTGGACAGGAGCTGTATCTTCTTATAGGTCTTTAGGTGATTTATTTGATGAGGATTCATATTTATCTGGTGTAGATTTAGAATCAGCAAGAGAGTTTGCAGATGCTACTAGAATAGGTAATTCTACCAGGGGAGGTGCAGCACAATTTTTAACTAATTTAGGTTTGCAATTTGGATACACCGCTGGTATAATAGGCTCAATTGCCCTTGAAGAGTTTGCCCTTACAGCTATGACTGGAGGTGGTTCTGTTTTATCATCTCCTGTTAGGATGGGTGCACGGATTGCAAAATTATCAGCCAATAGTACAAAAGCAGGTAAGATAACAAAAGGTACTATAGATTTAATTAAAAATTTAAAAGATGTTAATAAATATAAAGGTTTTAGAGAGTCTGTTAAATTAGGAGATAATTTTGTAACAAGGTTTGTAATGCCTGAAACTCTTGAGGTTTTAAAAACTCTTTCAACGGCTAAAAATGCTGGTAAAAATATTACCAACATGACAAAGATTAGCAAAACAGTAGGTGCGGGATATAGAGATTTAAGAAGTTTAAATTATGCATTGTCTGAAGCAAAGATGGAATCTGGTATGATATACGATCAGCAGTTTGCTGACAATATATCAAGGTTACAAAGAGATAGTTTAGATGGCTCTTTAACTCCTGAGCAAATTACAAAGGCAAGAAACAATGCTAATGGTGCAGCTTTTTATGGACTGGCTTCTAATGCAGCTATTATACATATTAGTAACCAATTTGTTTTAGGAACTGCCTTGTCATCACATAGTAGAAGACTTAAGAAAGCACTGCAAGAACCTGGCGGTGGAGTTTTCTCAAAAATTAACACAAAAAAACCTGCTATAAAAGATGGTGTTTTACAAAAAGATATACTTGAATTACAAAAAAATGGGTTTGCAGGATTAATTGATGGTATTAAACCAGGCTCATTTAAAAAAGGTGTTAAGCAAACAGCTTTGTTTGCCCTTAGGTATTCAGTTGCTAATATAGCAGAAGGTCTTCAAGAGCTGGGACAAGAAGCTATAGCAGAAGGAGCAAAAGAATATTACACTTCAGTATTTGATGATCCTTCTATGGGAGGCATTAATCTTTACCTGTCTACACTTGGGAGTGGAATGGGTAAACAATTAAATGGTCATGGGTTTGAAACCTTTATGTCAGGCTTTATGATGGGCGGCCCGGCAAAAGTTATGCAAACAATGCTGTTTAAAACAGCTCCAAATCTTACTCAAAAGATTTTCAATAGAGAAGCTTATGATAAGGAAATAAAAACTAAAAAAGAAAATGAAGCTGCTTTATTAGAGCTAGGCCAAGGATTTTGGAATGAATTAGCTAGTGATTCTGATGTTTCATTATTACAAAACATAGAAAATCTTATTGTTCAGAAGCAAATATCTGAGGATATGTCAGATGCTATGATGAATGATGACTTGTTTGAAGTTCATAATTTAAAAGATTTTTCTAAGTTAATGAATGTCTACACCCTTATTAAAAATAATGGTTTAGAGTATTTCCGTGAACTTATAAATGATACTCTTCAATTAAATTCCAGGGAATTAGCTGAGGCCCACCCTTCTTCTAAGTCAGATGTTAAAAACAATAAAATAAAAGAAAGGTTAGAGTCATACCTGGAAGACATAAATAAGATTGAAGAGAATTTTGAAAATATTGATAATAGATTAATTAATATTTTTGATGAGTCTCAATATGAAGAAGGTACAGAAGAATTTGAAAATGAAAGAGCAAAAAGACAGACTTTTGATAGATATAAAATGATAGCTTTATTTACAAAAGATAGAGTTAGAAGGTCATCTGAAAGAATGCTTTCTATATATCAAGAGTTTGAGAGCAAGGAGCTGTATAAAAATATGTCTGCTTCTGACATTGTAGTTTTATTATCTCCATATAAATTAGCTCAGGAAATAGAATTTTTAAAATCTACAATTGATTCTTTAGATAAAACTAGTGACCCTGATTTATATTCAAGGAAAGAAGAAAGGTTAAAAGATCTTTCTGCTATAAATGAATTTTATAATGAAAAGGTCTTAACGGAAGAAGAGATCCAGCAGAATTTATTTAAAAGAATAGCAACACAAAAAAAATATGAAAATATAGAAGACTATTTAAAGTCAGAAGATTTTAAAAAAGACTTAGAAGCAGATGCGGTTTTGGCAAGTGCTTATAAAAATAGAAAAAAACAAAAAGGTAGAAGAACAGAAATAGACTGGAGAAAGAAAAAACAACTGGCAAATTTAGTCAAAACTTATATTTCTAATTTAGCAAAAGTTCAAAATAGCTCTATTGATGATACTCAGCTTTATGAAGTAATAAGAAAAATATTTGATTATAGCCAACTGCAAAGAGAAAATTCAATATTTACTAATGCATCTATAACTTTATCAAATCCAGAAGTTATAAGCAACTTTGTAGATAGCTATCATAAATTTCATATTGACAACAATAAAAAAAAGGTTCAGTCTTTTAAAAAGTCAATAGAAAAACTAATTGAACAAAAAGAACTTGCTTCTTTACTACAGCAAGTAGCAGATTTAAAAGATCCTAATAATAAAACATTTGGAATATATTTAGAGGCAGAAAGATTAGACAAGTATTTAAAAACAAAAAACCCTGATTTTTTAGTTTTTAGTAATGCCTATGGATATATAACTAAAGATAATAATCCTGAATTATACAGAAGGATTAAAGCAATGGTTAATAATTATGTAAGTCTAACAAAACCAACTAAAAAAGCTTCAGGTTCAGAAGCTCTTGATGAAGAATTAGAATCATATGAATTTGAATTTGATGAAGAGGAAGGTGTTGAAGGTGATGAAGAATATGATTTTGAAGAAGATGTTGAAGGAGAAGAGGCCTATGAAGGGCTTGAGCAATCTTCTGTAGATGAGGTTGAAATTGACCCTGAAAATCTTCCTCACCTTAAAGAGCTATTAAAAAAGTTTTATAATAAAGGTATTGAAGCCGGGGTTACAGAAGAGGACTTCATAGGTACTGACACTGGTAAAAAAATAGTATTGATATACACTCAGCTTATGACAGGAGAAAATCTTGGGCTGTATACTTACAAGCAATATTATAACAAAATATTAAAAAGGCAAAAAGTAGAATTTAATAGCATAGCTGGGTTTGATAAATATTTAAGGTTTATTAAAGGCAATAATGAAGACGGGCCTAAAAAATCAGAACAGTTAATTAGAGATAATGATTTTCTTATAGATGATTTTATACTCACTGATGCTGCTGAGGCTGCAAAAAAGAAAAAGCCATCAAAGCTAACCACTAAATATCAGGGGCAAGAAATACAAGAAAAAAGAATAAGTCAGGATGAGTCAGAGTTTATAATTAAAGGCGTTAAAGATGAAAGGTTTGAAACATTAGACGATGCAAAAGACTACATAGATGAACTAGTAGAAAACAATGAACATCTTGGTGAATTTAAGATGTTTGGGGAAACAATGTTTTATGGGAAAGAGATAATGATCAGAGAAAAAGGCAAAGCTGTTCCTTATATTGTTATAACTGGTAATGATGTAAAGAATAAAAGAAAGTTATTTCTTCTTGCTAAAAGCAGATTTGATTCTGAAAAAGACCCCGTAGATCTAAGGAGGTTAAAAACTGGCAAAAAGGTGTTAACTAAAACTCAGTATGATAAGATAAAAGTAAAGACATCAAAAGGTAAAACCACCAAAGCTAATGTAAATACTAAAACAGGTTCTGTTAAAGTAAAAAAGACTGAAGGCCCTGTGGTGGCTGTAGATAACGCTATTAATGTATACCCCAAAAGACAAGACAAAGACAAGTTTAAAAAAATTATACAGTCATTAACTGAAGAGCAGTTAGCTTCATTAAAAATAAAGATTAAAAGAAATAAGGGAGGAGGTGTTGTATCTAATAACAACTTTGATCCTAGTAATTCTGGTAAGGGCAATAAAAACATCAAGAAGAAAAAAGAGATGTTTGAGCTTGCTATTATAATACCCGCTGAGTTACATGAATATATTAATGATCTCTTAGGAGAAGATTATTATAATGAAGACAATAATGTATTAGGATTCATCCCTGGAGATTTTCTTCAATATTTAGATGTTAATGGGAATGAGATAAGTCCTTTGGATTTTGATATTAGCGATGCTCAAAACTTAATAAATTTACAAAAAGGAGATAGGGCAAAAAATAGTCTTCAAAGATTTATACAAAACCATATACTGTCAACACTTGTAGCAGAGCAAGCTGATAAACTCCTTAGTAAGAATATAGAAGTTTTAGTTAGTCAAGAAGACCTTGGGATTAAAATTAATTTCCATACAGGTTCATTGCCTACAAAGTCTTTCCAGGGGAAGCCAAGAAAAATAGATACAAAAAAGCATAATTTAGATGGGCATACTGTTATAGTAAGAAGAATAGCAGGAGAGCTTGATGTTATAAAATCAGCAGAATCTAACTTTCTTATTGAAGAACTTTCTCCTCAGTTGCATCAAAAACTTTTAAAAACAGATGCTTATGTGTATTTATACAGACTTCCAAATGGAGCCATATCTTACATGCCTATAAAATCCAGCTTGTTAACAGAGGGAGAAAAAAAGGATTTGTATGAAGACATAGGGGAGATAATTATAGATACAATAAAAAACAATACTAAATTTGATAAGAAAGAACAGAGAAACAAACAGATAAAGAATTCATATAATACCAAAGAAAACGAAAGAATAAAAGACACATATTTTATTTCATCTGTCCAAGGATATGCGTTTGAAATAAACATTACAGCTACTGGTACCTTAATAATAAAAGCAAGCAAGTATAATAGTAAGACTAATAAATATGAACCTTTATTACAAAATCAGTATCATAACGCTTTAGAAAGAGTTATACAGAAACTAGATCCTGATATTACAACAGAAGAAATATTCAAGCCTGAAAATATTGCTGGGTTTGTTGAAATGTATGTCAATGAAGCTGTTAAGTCATTAACAGAAGAAACTGGAGCAAAGGTTAATATAAGAAAGTCTTTTGCTAGTAACGCTACTGTTGAAGAAATATTAGAAGTGTCAGAAACCACAGCAATAGAATTTCCATTTTTATATTCCAATATAAAAATACAAGCAGCAAACGATACGGTTAGAAAGAAGATGGTAGCACAGTATCAAGCGTATGTTACTGCAAGGCAAGCTAGTAGTGTCAAAAAAGCTACATCTAAAAAAGGAGGTACTAAAAAACCTAAGTATCCTGTTCTTATGCAAAATTTAGTTTCTGGAGAAGAAAGATACGGAACTTTACAAATTGCACAAGATGAAGTAAAAAAAGCCCTTGGGGAAACACCTCATTCAATAGATATGATTGAAATGGGGTTTAGAACAAGAACAACTAGGTCTGTTCAAAAGTCTAAAAATCTTAAGCCTGGTGACATCATTATGCATCAAGGCACTTCTGAAGACGGTACAACTAAAGTGTTTTATGCTAAAATTACAGAAATATATGAAGAGTCTGATCCTATGTTTGATCAAACCTGGGAACTTGAAGGTTGGACAGAAGAGGGGTTGGATAATGCCAAAAGGTTTAAAACAGGTGCTAGAGCTATCTTATTTGAATTAATTGATGATCCAACTACAACAAATGTTAAGAGCAAAAAGCCTAAAGTGCAATCAAAAGAAGCTATTTCTGATATCATTACTGCACAATTAGAACTAGGTGTTGAATTAGAAACTATTTTAGATACCCTTAATGAACAAGGTTATGTTATTAAAAACAATAATTCAACTCTTGTTGATTTAGACAGTGGTAGAGATGCAATTATTTTTAATATAGATGGTGTTATTGTACCAATGTATAGAAGCTCAAAAGGTACATCAAGCAAAACAAAAGGTAGGTGGTATCCTTTCTTTTACTCAACAGATAATTGGGTGGTTAAAGGATTGTCAAAAAATTATAAAAATGGATATGGCAATCCAATTATAAAACAAATACAAGATGCCTTAAATAAAAATTATAAATATGAAGAGGCTAAATCAACAGTAAAGGCTAATCAAGATGAATTATACGAAAATATATTTGGTGATCTTATAAATCTAAACCAGAAAAAAAATGATGGTGCTTATGACGCTACTAATTATTTTTATGCAGCACTAATGTTAAAAAATTGGCATGAAGAATTAGGAGGTGTAGATATTGTTGGGTATAAAGAATATATATCTGGTGTTTTAAAAAGCAAAAGATTTAAAGAGGTTTCAAAGGCTATTGAAAGTTATGAAGAAAATTCAAGAGCAGTTTTTTCTGATGTAGAAAAAATATTAGAATCTATAACTCCAGAAAAAAAGGTAAAAAAGCCCAAGGTTAAAAAGACAAAACCAAAGGTAAAAAAGAAGAAGATAGAAATAAAAGGTACAAATGAAGAGGTATTAAAACAATTAGAAAAAATAGCTGCAGATTACACATCTTCATTAACCGGTGCAGAATCAATTTCAACAGAAGATTTACGTTTAAGTTATAATAATGTTCTTGATATTATAGATAGCTTAAGTATAAATTATTTAAAGTTTAAAACTAGAAATAAAGAAGCTAGAAATAATTTTGGAGAGCTTCAGGCATTAAGAGATGAGTATTCAAATCTAATAAAGCAAAGAAATGTTGTTGATAAAATATTAACTGAAGAGGAACTAGAGGAGAGTGAAATAACTTTGCAGGTATTTACTAATTGGGTTCAGGATAATTTGCCAGATGTATTTTCTGTTCAAGAATTAAATACCCTTAAAGATAAATTAAGAACAGACGGTGTAAGGGTAGGTGCTTTTTTGCAATACTTTAATGATATATCAGGTAGAGTTGAAGGTACTATTTATACTGGTGAGAAAAACATACATAAATTTCATGAAGCTTTTCATGGTGTTTTTAGAATGTTACTAACAGATTCAGAGCAAAAAGCATTGCTTGAAGTTTCAGAGATAGAGCTTAGGAAAAAACATGGTGAAAACTTCTTAAGTGAGTTAGAAAAATTTAGAAATAAATCTCAAAAGTACAAACTATTAACAAGGTCAGAATTAAAAAAATTATTCTATGAAGAGCATATAGCTGATTCATTTGATAATTATACAAAAGATAAGCTTGCTCCCAAACCAAATAATATTTTCTTAAGATTTTTCAATTGGTTAATTAGAAAAATTAAAGGGTTAGTTAACAAGAGTGTAAATAGTGATTTTAAATTATATTTTGAAAGGATAAATTCAGGTTATTACAAAAATGCCACAGTTGCTGATAATGCTTTTACAAGAAGCATGGAAAATGGTAATACATTAACCGCAAATTCTATCATAAGGCATGCTGAGTATGAATCTAGCCAGGGTGTCATTACAAATGAATACCTTGATCCTATTACAGCTAATAATATTGTTAATAGAATAACAGCATCTGTAATATATAAAATGAGCAATTTAGAATCTTATATTGCCAAAGACAAAAAAGGGAATATTATAAGATTGGATTTCCAAGATATTATAGATGGATCAATAATTGAGATGCAAGATCTTTATGATTCTGAAAAAAATACATTGTTAAATAATTTAGATGTAGAATCACAGAAGGAAATAGAAAATATATTAAGTTCTTTTTTGTATTATGATAAGGACTTAAAAAAAGCTGTTAATGAAAAACTAGATGTTTTACAGATCAATGAAGAGGGAATAGAAAACAGAATGGTAGAAATTGAAGAGTCTGGGTTAATAAGAAACACAGAAAATTATGATGTAGACTCTGATATGATTGGTGGGTGGAAAGCATTACCATCTCAAGTTAGAAGGTATTTTAATACAGTCTTAATAGAGGATATTGACATGTTTGGTAATCAATTGATTATTGAATATGATAGTGCAGGAAATCCTCTTACTGAAAGAAATTTACTTACACAAATAAACACAGCAGAGGCTTATAATGGATTTATTAAAGCTGTTGCTAATACTGTTGGTCAAGAAGCTATACTTAAAAAATTAATAAAGTATGGCAGAAATAATAAAAATACAGAGGCTGTGGTAAATAGGCTTCTTTCAGATTTGAACATTACTAGTGAAGAAGTTTTTGAGCCTGGGTTTGATATAAATAAAATTGAGAATAAGCAAATATTCTTAATGATAACTAAAGCATTTGAAAACTTTAGGGTTCCTTATTATATGATTCATATGAATAAGAGCAATAATAAAACTTATTTATATTCAACATCTAAAAGAGATGACGCTCATGCTCAGATAGATAGATGGGCATCTAAACATAAATCTCTTTATAAAAAATTAAGCAGGAGTCCTCAGCAGAAAGAAATTACTGCTAACATCTTAACGTTGTTAAAAGATGTTATAAGCGGACAAAGAAACTTGCAAACGGCAAAATATGTTTTGTTATATGATAATGAAAAGTCTTTAATAGCTATAAAAGAAGATAATAGAAAGGCAATAAACACTATTAAAAAAACATATTTTTCAAAAAGCAAAGCACAAGAAGAAGATATAACAGACATATTTACAGTGTTGTCACAACTATTAAATGATTACACAGGAATAAGTTTATCCCCATTATACATAGAATATTCTTATGTTCATAATAGTGTTGATTTTGACTTTTTTACTGCAGAACAAGAATTTTTAAAAGAATCTTATGAAGATGTAGAGCCAATCACTTTAGAGGATATAACTCAAATAATGAGGATTATAAATACTTATGGTAAAAACAAAAAAGGGTATTTATTTAAAGGACAGATTGATGGTGAAATAACAACAGAGGATACAGAATCCAGGTTAACAAGACTTGCATTAGGAAATGCAGAGTTTGATGAAACTGTTGGAGCCAGTACATTTATAAATGCAGAGGGAGAGCTAGTTTATAATCATCAGTTAGGTACATTTTTACTGAAGTCATTATATGGATTAAATATAAAAGACTCTGGCACTGCGGAGCAGATTAAACAAGAATTAATTAAAAAACATCCCATTTTAGAATTTAACCACTTATTAAATAGCCCTGCATTTTTAAAAATGATGGAGCTAGGGAAAATTCATGGCATGAGGATAAATGGAGAAAAAACATCAAGTATATCTAAAGATATAGATAACTTGTCAGAGTTTGCTCAAACAGGTGAAGGTACTACATATGGTAGTATGACAGCACAAAGTTTTTTGGTGTCTTTAATTAATGCATACGCCGGGTTAATTAATAAAGGTAATGATCAAGTAGAAACAATAGAATATGTAGATGAAAATGGTGATTTGATAGAAACTGCCATAGCCCCTATTCTTATAAGGGTATTAGAGGCTGCAAATACTGGAGAGATGGTTGCTTTGCCAGTAATTGAAGGGGTTGAAAAACTAGAAGATGGTAAGACTGAAATAACTCAAGATACTTTAGATAAGTTATTACTTAGATTAGCCGGGGAATTTAATAGAATACAAAAAGAATCAAGAAGTGCTCCAGATTCTGTTACAGGAAAAGGAGATTTAGCTATAGGATATAATGCCAAAAAGACAAAAAAGGGAAAAATTGTATTTGATAAAAACGGCAGAGCATTTAAATTCTTTAGTGCTGGTAAAGTCTTAGATACACAAGGAGCCTTTAAACAAAGAGCTATTGTAGAGGTTGTTCAAAAAGATTCTATTATAGATGCTTTGTCTAAAAAGAAAGAGAATGATTCTTCAATGGTGTTTTTTAGAAGTAATTCAAAGCAAACTTTACAATTAAGTCTCTATGGTGTACCATATGAAGTCTCTATTAAAAATGACCCTAAAAGTAAAAAACAAAAAAACGTATTGCTTACTATTAAATTAATGGAAAAAGTTAAAAATAGTGAACTATATGATGATGTAGAAAGGTGGGATCTATTTGTTAATGACGTTAAGGAAGCTGGGTATTTAAAAGGAGAAAAAGACAGCGTGTCTAAAATTGAAGTTAATCTTGTAAGTGGAACATTTTATACTGACAATGCTACACTGGCAAACTTTTTAAATTATAGTGGAGGGATTGATGATAAGGTTATATCTATAGACAGGTATAAAGTATTAAGCAAGCCAGAAATTGAAGAAGTTAAAAAACTAAAAGAATTAGAAAATCAAGATTCAGAAGGTAGTGTAATAAACATTAAAGAAAGTCTTGAAAAAATAGCAAGGGATAATTCTAATGAAATGGTAAATTCATTAGAAGACCTAAAAAAGGTTATAGAGAAAAATGGAATAGAGTATGATAGCTTAAGAGCATTTATACTTCATAATGTGGATGCTCAATTTTTAAACTTTTATAATGTATTACAAGATTTTAAATTGTTTAATAGAATATCTTCTGACATTAAAAAAGAGATGACATCTTTTCATTCTGAAGATATTTCAGGAGATCCTCAAGTAACAGAAAACTCAGTAAAAAGTCAAGAATTGTTGCACTTAATTAGCAATGACCCGTATCATAATCTATATCAAATATTTATGAATGATTATGTCAACACCATGGGAATAAATGATGTTCTTTTAGGAGATCAGTCTCTTACATTAAAGGATGCTGTTGACATGGTAAAGAGGGCAAAGGGTGCTAACGCTGCTATTATATCTGTAGCAAATGAGTTGATTGATAAAGACAGGGGTATTAATTTTCCAGTAAGAGAAGTGGAATTACTGGCAATAACTGACCCTATTAGGACATCAAAAATTAGTAAAAAAGAAATTGAGCAAGCTGATGGTGAATTTTATATTACATTAAAAACACATAAGTACCTGCAAAACTCTTTGGGAAGATATTCAGAAACTCAAAGAGCAGCTGTAGAAAAAATGCTTAGAGGAGAAGCGGTGCCATATGAAGACATATATGGGATGTTAGACAGTAGCGGCAGGTTTACAAAGGGATTGGCTAAATTAAACGAAATGCTAAATCCTAAGAAATTTGTATACTATGATGGTGTAACATATGCAAAAATGTCTGTAGTTGTTCTTACAAGAGAGCTTGCTTCAGAAAGAAATGACAAGGGTGAATGGCAGGCAAAGGTAGGTTTTGAAAAACAACACAACCTATTAAATAAAATGGAGTCTATAGAATACAATGCAGATGGCAGTGAAACAAACAGGCTTGGGGCTGCTGCACCTATATCAGCATTGAAAATGCTTAAGATGAACGTTCAGGCTATAGAAGAGATGGCATCAGCTGGTAAACTTAAAGGAGATCCATGGATGAAACTGAATGCAAACTTTTTTGGATTGCAAGTAGAAAACCCTTCTAACAAAACCGAAATACCTGACCCTACACAAATAAAGAATTTAATATTGCATGAATTACCCAATGATATAGCTATAAAAACATGGGTTAAAATTGATGGGGTTTCTTATAATTTGCTAGAGCTTAAAAATAAGTATAACAAAAACAAAAGAGATGGGCTGAATCAAATCTATGTAGGACATAGAAATCTTTTGTTTGAATTATCTCCAGATACATCCTTTAATGAAATTCAAGAGTCAAAAGAATCTGGTAAATTAACTCCTAAGCTTAAGGTGTTTGTAGATTATGCTATAGAGTCTTTAAAATCTTCTGGTTCAAACTCTAATATATTACCATACTTTGAGCAAATGAGTAATGGTACTAAATATGATTTGAACAATACAATTGTTGAAAAGAAGTTTATACAATTATTTTTAACCTTTTGGACAAATAATGTATTTAAAGAAAAACTTAATGGGGATCAGCTAACCTTAATGGCAGATTTTGGTGTCCCTATATTCAGGTTAGTTTATAGCGTGGATAAAAATGGTTATCCTGACAAGCAAGTTACTCTTAGGTATGAAGAGTTTAAAGAGCTTAATCAAAAGCTAGACCTTAGGATTGATGAGGGTGAGTTTGCTGACCAAGATGAAGCTATAACATCCAAGTTAAAAAGATTACTTAAAGAAAAGAAAGGAGATAATAAAAAGAAAAACATTAGTATACCTGTATTAATCTTAGATAGGTTAAGACATGATATGAATGAATATAAAATTGATGGAGATCCAAGCAATTTAGATAATTGGGAAGACCAGAAGACTAAGTATTCAGAAATTATAGTGCCTCCCAGAAGCTTAGAAGAGGCAATTAATTTGTACAAAAAGCTTACAGAAGAAGAAATATTTGAAAAGTATCAGCTTTGGCTTACCGAAGAAAGGTATAGTGCTTTTGAAGATAAATTTACTTCCTGGCAAAAAGAAAGATTAAAAAGAAAAAAAATTAAAAAACCTTCTTATAAAGATGAGTTTTTAGTAAGGATGTTTGCTAATCAATATGGATATGAATATAATATATCAGGCAAAAAAATAAGATTCTCTGAAAAAGCAGGAAAAACTCTTTCAATTCCAGAGGTATTGGCAAAAATATTTTCTGTACGTATTCCTTCCCAGGAAAAACATTCAGCTCAAAATAGTAAAAGGGTAGATTATTTACCACCAATATACGGGTCAACTGCAATTATGGCTAGTGAGATGGTAGAGATTACAGGATGGGATTTTGATGTTGATAAAATCTTTTCACAGTTTAAAGAATTCTTTTTTAAAAATGGAGAGTTTGTAGAGTTTAAAAAGTTTGAGGTTAAAGATAGCAAAGGTAATATTGTTGTAAACTATGAAAAGGAGTATAAGCAGTATGTAGAGTGGGTAAATAAAGAGCTTAACAATAAAAAATCCTCTATTAATAAAGCAAAAAAACTTTTTGATTCAGACCAGGATGCTATTAAATATGAAATTAAATTCTTAGATGAGGTAATACCATGGGCACTTACTGATAAAGAAATACACGATCTTAAAAAGCAAGGTCTTTACAAATCCTCTATAAATGCATTAAGTATTATAGGTTTGCCCAGAACATTAGAGGAGTATAAAATGTATAGAGATTACAAAGGTAATGTTCCATACAAGTCTGCTCTTGAAAATGAAAACTTAGATGCCAAATATGCCGTATTGGGAAGTGAGAGATTTACAGGCACACGAACTTTGTATGAAGATAAAACAGGTTCTAAATCTTTTTCAAAAAAGGGTAAGGTTATTGATGATAATGTTAGGCCAATAGCATATGAACCAGCAGATTTACAACCGCTATTTGACTTATTTGAAGAGCTAGAAGCTCTTATCCCTGAATGGACAAAGGGTAGAAAAGAAGGTGATATTGATGTAGATAACTTATTAGGTAAGTTTAAATCATTTTTTAATAATAAACTTGGATCTAAGAATATTGGTGCAATTGTACTTCCTAATGTCTATCTTTCATTAATGAGCCAGGTGGGTATGACAGTTAATGCTTCTTCCGGTAAGGTTCTTAAAATGAATGGGCAGGTATATGATACATTTGGTGAAGAGTATGAAAAGAAAAACTCAGATGATAAAAAAATACCTAACCGTACACAGTATATTATATCTGCATTAATTACAGCAATGACGGATAATGCTAAAGAAAGAATGGCTGCAAAATTTGGCCTAAATAAAAGTGCATTATCTGTAGTTGGAACAATGACATCATTAGGTGTTCCTTTAAAAACATCTATACTATTAGCTAATAATGAAATTATACAACATTTATACTACCTAAATGAAACAGAAGAAAAGTTTGACTTTAAAGGAAGTATAAGTGCTATTGCTGAAACATTAAAAGCATACCTTATATCAAAATCACCCAAAGCTACTATTAATAAACAAAACATATTAGGTAGAAGAACACTAAATGATGAAGAGCTTGTTCAGTCTTTAAGAGAAAGAGTTATAGATCCATTGATAGATTTTGTAGGTGTTGACTTTTCAAAGCCAAAAGCATTTGCCAGTCAGTTGAAAGACAAATTTACAGATGAGGAATTCCTTCAGGTTAAAGAGCAGTTAATATTTGAAGTTGCAATATTAGAAGAGTATTTAAAAGCAAATGCTATTCAAGAATATACAAGAAATGTTGGTACAATAGTTCAGCTGCAAAGCGGTGTTGGTAATAGCGTAGAAGATATCTTAAGGTATAACAAAGCAATAAAAGAGTTGTCTTTAAACTTAACTAAAAAAGAATTTCAGAAATTATATGCCAGAGGTGTAGAGAAAAAAGAATCTAATATAATTGTAGATTCAAGACTCCTGTTTAAGCCTGAAGATTTTAGCACTGCATCTTTTCATGCAATGTATTTTAAAATGTATGAAGACTTCACTACTAATATATTGCCAAACGTTGCCTTACAGTTTACTGCTCCGTTTGAAAATATAACCAATGTGATATTTGAGAATTTATCACCGTATTTAAAAGAGGCAGACAAGGTTAAGGTAATGGAAGATTTAAGCAGCTATCTTTCAATTCAAGCATATATAAACTATGCTGAAAAACATCCTGATAATACATTAAAACAAAACTTAGCTACGCTTACTAATGATATTAAATATAGTGATGAAAATAATATTATAAATATTATAGATCAACTTAAAAATGTAGAAAGTCTTAGAAATAACTTCTTTTTAAACCACTTTATAATAGAAGAAGATAAAATGGACCCTGATAATCTTACAGGTATGTTCATGGCTGTTTCTAATACATTTGCCCGCATGGATGACGTTCAAAAGTTATCATTGCAATCTAGCTTGGTTGAGTTAATGACAAGCAATGAAACGGTTGACCAGGATAATTTGTTGAGGGTAAAAGATTTAGCTTCAGGTATTATTCATTATGTCATGGCTAAAGATGGATTAAGGCTTAAATACAAAGGCTTGTCTTCTGCTCTTTCTCCTGTGGCTATAGAGCCTTATCTTTTAAGTATAAAAGGTATGATGAAAGAAATGACAAATCCTACACATGTTGGGATTCAAAATATATTTGGATTAACTTTCAATGAGTTAATTAATGATTTTGCTAACGGGTATCTAATAGGGTACAAAACAGCTGCTAACTTACTCAGCAAAAGCTTTTTTGCAGATGAAAATACCTTAGGGAGTGCTAAAACTCAAAACATCAGAACAACAGATGCTCCAGTAAAAGCTATATTAAAAAACAATCCTAACAATGTAGTTATAGCATTTAAAAAACAACAGGTTTTACAAAGTGTTTCTTTTCAGCACTGGGATCAAAAAGCATTGAAGTTTTATAGAAGCTATGCTAAATCACAAGGTTTAGGTGTAGTTAAAAAAGGCAAGCCAACACATGTTGCTTTGATTACAGCTTCTAAAGAGCAAACAAAAAAAGATAAAAAAATAATTAAAGACTATGAAGCTAAAGGGGTTAAAGTATTATTTGTTAAAAATCTTTCTGAGTTAGAGCAATTTATAAGCAAAGAGAATATAAAAAAATTACATATAGAAATATCAGGAAGGATTGGGTTTAATTATTTAAAAAATATTCTAACTCCAATATTAAGTACAGATAAAGAATTAAAATCAAAGGAAACAAAAGTAGTAGTAGAAGGTGAGAACATACATTATGAAGGATCAGACTTTGCTCAAAATTTAACCAATCCTGGTAATAATTTAAAAGTTACTTTAAATGTAAAAGGTAAAGGTAATGTTACTTTTAGAAATGCAGAACATGCTTATCAAACACTTAAGTCTGGTAAGTTTGATGTTGTTGCTTATAATAGCAAGGACTTTAAACCTGTTGGTTCTAAACCTGTAAATAAAAAGAAAAGTTATAAAATAATGGTTGATATTTTAACTTCAAAGTTAAAACAACACCCTAAATTAGTAGATGGTATTATAGAAAAAGGTGGATTAGAATATCTTAAAAAATCCAAACATGAAGTTACCGGAGATGCTTATTGGGAAAGCTCTGGTCAAAACAAGTTCATGCAAGCATTAAAAGAAGCTTTTGTTGCTGTTGCTCCTGAACAGAAAAAGGAAAAATCCGGAACAAAACAACAAGTGTTTTATATAGATACTCAGTTTACATTTTTAAAAGAAGGGAAAAAAATTAGCATATCAGATGACTATGTTAACTTTCAGCAGTTTATACAAAGCCAAATAGACACTATAAAAGAAACGCTAGAAAAAGAAAGGGCTTACAATAGCTCTGTAAGCCTTAAGGATTCTAAGCTGCAAATACGTTTTAAAACAAATTCTTTATCTCAATCACAAAGAAACTTTTTAAACATAGAAGATGATGGTTATAGGTTAATGGATGCTATTGGAGATGTATTTAAAGAAGAGTTTGGATATAATCCCGTTACTCATAAAAAATTAGGAAAGATAAAACCAGGTAGTTCTACTGGTGTTTATTTAGAAAGCACAGAAGATGGGGTTTTAAGGCTTATTGTTAATCCTTTAGGAATCACCCCAAATAAACTAGATTTTGAATATTTTTCACATATCCCTAAAGCAAAAGGATCTCAAGATAAAATAACAGAAAGGATTAATCAAACAAAAAGCAAAGGATTTACTCCTGTTATATCAGAAGTATTAAGAAATGGTAAAAAGGAATTTATTACTCAATTTAAATTACCTTTGTACAAGCTTGTTGTTCTAACCAAAAAAGATGAAAATAATCAACCGTTTAAAGAGTATAAGTATTTTAAACTTAAATTAGAAAAGAATACTAACTTAGGAGCAAAGCCTGCTGTTAAAAGTTATTTTTCTAACAAAAGGAATGACACAAGGAGTATAAATCAAGACAATCCTTTTGTTGAGGGTTATTATGCAGAATATGAAGAGGTTAGCTCCATGGGTTCTGCAGCAGATACAGCTATTGCATTTATGTTTTCAGGATTGCCTACTACTAGTGAAATAAAGGATTTTGTAAATAGCAGGTTTGGCATAGAGTCTGAAAGTGACTTATTCGCATTTGAAGAAATAGATGATTTAGAAAATATAGATGATCTTGATTTTTATTATGAAGAAGATGAGGCTGGCTTTGAAGAGCTAGAAGAGGGAGATGATAAGTCACAAGAGGCTATGAATACTTTATTGCAAAAGACTAATGATGATAAAACACTAGATGAGTTTAGGAATGATGACACTGTTATGTTTGGTATTTCTATGTTTTCTGATGCAATAAGAGAAATCCTTGGGTTGCAGGGTAATCAACAAATAACAAAAAATACATTACCTAAGTATATTAAAAAATATGCAAAGGATTATGAAGTAACAATAGATGAGGTCATTGAAGAAATAAACTGTATAATAAAATAGAACAAATGAGTTGCTTAAATACAAATTTACCTGAATATAAAGCTTTAGAAGAGGTTTTTGGAAACAATGCCAAAACTAAAATCTTTATTAAAAGATGGCAGAAAGAATTTAAAACAGATGCTTTCCCCACTGTTGAGTTTTTGCAAAATACCATGGACTTGCAAAATGTCAAAAACAAAAATAAAAAAAATGAATTTGTAGATATGCTGTTTGCTAATCTTATTAGTGAGGGGTTTATAGAACAAAAGGGGCAAAACTTTTTCATTAAATCTATAGGTAAAGGCAATTCAACTATTCTCAGGCAAAAGTCTTATATAAAAAACTATCTAACTTTTAATGGTTTACCATCTGATATGCTAAACTTTAGAAAGTTAGAAGATGGTATTATAGTGTCTATAAACAGTAGTAGCTTTAGTGTAAATGATATTATACAAAAATCCAAAAGTAAAGATCTATTAAACACTGGTATTTTATTATCTCACTTAAAGAAGGTATTCCCTGATGTAAATATTACATATATAAGTGAAAGGGAAGCAGAGCAGTTGTTTTTATCAGTTCCTTTAGCAGATAGGAAGGTTGAGGACTTTGCTATGGTCAAATCATTTTATGACCCTAATACAAAAACATCATACCTTATAGAAGAAAGAGTGGATGATGAAACAGCCATAGAAGAGGTTATGCACCCTTTTATAGATGCTGTGCATTTGGATAATAATGAACTGTTTGAAAATTTATACAATGAATCCTCATTAACTTTCCCTAAGTTAAAAGAAAAAATAGAAAGTGATTATACTAATAAGCTAGGCTTTACTGAATTAGATAGAAAAAAAGAGTTGGTCACACAATCTTTGGCCAGGCATTTCAAACAAGATTATGAAAACAAGCCTACAAAAACATTCCTGGAAAAAGCCAAAGAGTTTTTGCAGTGGTTTTTAGATACTATTGTAAACAGTTTGCATAAACTCATAAATGGCAAGTCTGTAAATAAAGATTCAAGACAAAAAGATAAATCAGCCACTTCTCAAGTCACTCCTTTAAAAGAAAAGTTTAGAGGTAAGTTAATTTATGCTCAGTCTGGTTCTGGCAAGACTACTATAGCGGACAATGCTAACGTAATAGATGGAGATCTTATAATTGCAAAGATTCTTGGAGTAAAAGTTAAAGATATTGCTTCTAAGTTTAAAACCTTATCAAAAGAAGAAAAAATAGAGGCTTCTAATAAATACGAAAAAGCTATAGATGATTTATTAGAAGAGGGCAAAACAGTTATAACTGCAAGAACCAAATCAATTGAAAAAGCAGATTATATAATTTATAATCCAAATGAAAAAGTTGTATCTCTTAGAACTTCTCAAAAAAATAGAGAAAATGCATATCTAAATAGAGAGTATACCCAATCTACAATTGATACCATAGAGGAGTTTAAAGAGAAAAACCCAAATAAAAATTATATTGTTTTATCTGATAATCAATATTTAGGCAATGTTTTACTAGATGACTCTAATTTTAAAATAGAGTTAGCCAACTTACAGAAAATTGCTGAAAAAAATGATAAGAAATTAGATAAACAGTTAGTTAAATTTATAAAAAAGTTTGGTGTAACTGTAGAAGAGTTTAATGATTTAAAATATAGGTTAGGAGTAGACTCTTTAGGTGCAACAGATATATTAAACAAGGTAATTTGGCTTGCTCAAGACAGGGCAATTGATACAGTTCCAGAAGAAGTTGCGCATATGATTGTAATGCTTTTAGGTAAGCATCATAAAAACATAAAGCAGATATATAATGGGATAACTGGGTGGAGTAAATACAAAAGCATATATGATAAATATATGCCTATCTACAACAATGAACACAAAGTCAAAGTTGAAGCAATAGGTAAAATGATAGCAGAGGCTATTGTTAAAGAATATAAATATAAAAATGTTTCTTCTTCTGATAAGTCATTACTTCAAAAGGCTTATGAGTTATTTAAAGATTTTATAAAAAAGATAAATAAAATACTTTATGTAACACCTATCACTGAATACTATAAAAGCATACCTTATGAATATGATAGTGCTAATGCCGTAAAGCTTGCAAGGGAAATATTAGATGGTAATGTAGCAATGGTTGATACAAAGGTAGATCCTGGTAAAGTTTTGGTAGATTACCAAAAAGCAATTAAAAACTCTCCTAAAATTGCTAAATATGTAATTGATACATTTTCAAAGCTTGGATATAAAATAACAGGAAGCTTATCAATAGCTAAACAGGGTAAAATATATAGAAATAAAAACCAGCAAATACATGATGTGGATTTTGTTGCAGGGGGAAATAGCCAAGATTTAAAAAAATTAGATGACTTTGCTAAAAGCATAGGTGGCGTACCTATTCATTGGGGAATGCCAAGTACTTATTTTACAACTTATTCATATTTTATACCATTGCCGGGGTATAAAATAAAAAATGTAGAAAGAAATGAAAATGGAGGATGGGTAGAAGGATATGATGTTATATCAGACACTGGTGAATTAATTCCTAAAAAAGAAGTGATTAATTATGTATTAGGTGTAGATTTTTTCTGGAGGGATAAAGTTCCAACTGATCAGTTTTTAGAAAACAGCAACGTAACAACCTGGCAATCAGTAATTGAGGGTAAATTAGCAATGTCTCCTTATTACAAAGGCAATGAAGTGCTATTCAATAGATTAAAGGATCAGAAAGATTATAACCTTTTTGTCCCTTTAAAAAAAGGAGAGCCTTTTAAAAAAGAAAAGCATATTTATTATCAGGCAAAAAAAGTAAATAAGTCACAGAAGGTATCAAGAGTAAAAGATCTATTTAAAATGATAGAGCTTATAGAAGAATTGCAAAAAATAAAAAAAGGAGATACTATTGATATTTTTTATGATGAAAATGATTTTTCAGAAATGTTTCCATCAGGTATAAGTGCTGCATCAGAGTTGTCAGATATTGCAAATGAATATGACATGAATGTTGAAGAGTATAAGTATGAGGAGGATGCTTATGGGTATACAGGGTTGGATATAAACTTAGAAACAATAAAATTTGATTTTATAGAATCTTTAATGGGGTTTAAAAGTGATTTAGTTAATGATATAAAAACTTCTTTATCAGATCTTTTACAAAATGAGGATATTGATTTAGATATGTTGTATAACATGATGTTTTTTGAAGTTGGAGAAACAACAAGCAATAAGCTAGATGAATATCATTTCTTGAAAGGAGGAGATTTTTCCATAAAATCAATTGAAGATGGAAACTTTCAAGTTGCTAAATCAATAGTAGAGGGTATTATGGAGTCATATTCAGAAACAGTAGATGTTGCTGAAGAAACAGAAGTTACAGGCATTGAGGAAATATCCCCTACATCTACTTTGTCAGATGTGGCTAAAATGTTAAATACTCCTGATATAATTGTAGATTTATCAAAAAGGATAGATGGAGACTTACAGTTTTCATTAAGTGACCAAAAAGAAAAACAACTTAATGAAATAAAGAAAAGAGCTAATCCCTTACAGAAAAAGATAGTTGATAAACTTGCTGGAGTAGATATTGCCAATCAATTTAAATCCAACTCTTTCATTATTACCAACAAGAAGAGCACGAAGGACATAGTGAACATCACTGAGGACGGTGTGTTTGTCAATCCAATTACTAAAAAGGTATATAGGGGCAGTAGTAACATTATAAATGGAACTGAATTAAACTCAGATTTAAAACAGCTTAATTTTGATATTGCTAAAGACCTGAATATGATGATGGAAGGTTTGGTATCAAACACTCCTTTAAATGTAATTAAAGATGACTTGATAGAGCTTTCAGATAGCAAGTATGAAAAGCAACTGGATTCTATTTATAATACATTAGCACAGATTAAGATAGATGCAACAGAAAGGAATTCAATCTTATTACCTAATGTAATTATATTTGATAACAGCAGTAGGATAGATAACCAACCTATAGCTGATAAGATAGATTTATTAGAAATAACAGATAGTGGCAAGTTGAAGATTATAAAGATGTTTACATCATCTGTTGATATATCTACAAAAAGACATAAGAAAACATATGAGAAACCTTTAGATTTAAATAGTGATTCTCATTTCTACAATGATGGGAACAA
>Ga0315316_10000026_pt1 | contig 66240 bp, 98 predicted proteins | sample M160m3416metaG_FD_203702 | JGI IMG/M metagenome (GOLD analysis project Ga0315316, IMG submission 203702) | Ammonia-oxidizing marine archaeal communities from Monterey Bay, California, United States - M1 60m 3416 | ecosystem: Environmental > Aquatic > Marine > Intertidal zone | place: USA... | reverse complement strand
TGCTAGATGTACTTGTATCTTTTGGAGTAGTATTTGTTGTATTGTTATTAAGAAATTTGCTAAAATAATCTTTTGGTTCTTTACCGCCACCATAACCGTAGATATTTACAGTTTGTTCCACATTACTTCTACCATCACCTTTATCTTTACCTGGATCACCACCTGTGGTTTCTATCTCTCCTGGGTTAGCAGTCTTAGTTTCTGACTTAGCTCCTTTCTTAACTGGCCAGCTAGTACGAGTGTACGATGTTCTGTAGTAATCAGGGACAACTGAGTCAAAGGTAGACTTTAGAAGTGGGCTAGATCCCTTGGGCATCATATGTGGCTCTGTACATTTACAGTAACCAACATCTTCTACACCCTGCTCTTTTCTAAATACCCCCGGGGTGTCTATCTCTTTGGATCCTACTCCTGGTAATTTAAATCCTGTATTTTCTTGAAATTTAGGCATAACTATGTTTGTCTTATTGTTGGCGTTTTTCTTACGTCCAAATTATAATTCATTCTAGGAGGCACATTTGGTTTTTTACGTGTCTTATCCTTAATAGTGGTTTTTAATCCCTCTTTTTTGAACAAGTTAGGTTTTATTGGAATCATAGGTGCCATACCTGAAATCATTCCCTGTGCTACAGCTTCTCCAGGAGGGTTAGTATTAAGTAAAGGCCCACCGCTTCCTTTTTTATTTTTTGTATCCGGGTATCCTATATTCATTTTGCTTTTTCTTTTTTTCAAACAATGTTTTCTTTTCTCCTATATATATTTTATAACCGACTTTAAACCTAGTTCTGAATCTAACATCTTCATTTGGTTCAAAATCCATATTTTCATTAACATCTATATATGCCTGGCCTTTGATGGAAGCACAGGAGTAACTTATAATTAACAGTAAGATAACAATTATTTTTTTCATTTTTTTTTTAACAGTTCCAACGTCTTCTAGCTGCTCTACCTCTTTCTGAGGTCCAACTCTTAGATCTAGCACAAAACGATTTTCTGCGTTTAGCGGCTTTGCTGCCTTTCTTTAATTTACTTGGCGGCGTGGTAACCGCAGTCTTAAGCTTACTACCAGGATTATCTTTCTTGTATTTGTTGACGCCCTTTTGACTCATACCTCCACCTGCTTTAGCACCCGTGCCGGTCTTATTGGCTTTATTATAGTAGCCTAGCGATTTCTTCTTGGAAGGGGCAGGCGGCTTAGATCGCTTCATAAGGGGTGTACCTGTGAGTGAGTTCGGACGTCGTTGATTCATGGTATCATCGTAACCAAATTCTAACATAAACACTGTCTTTAATGTTATTTAATAAATAGTTGATTCAATTAAATTAAAGTATTGCGTAAAAAGAACCTTTGGGTTCACACATATGTACTTGATTGCCAGTCAATTATGAAAGTCATTTTATAAAACACCCCATATTTGACAATAAAACGTACATTTTTTTGAATTATATACAATGTTTTCTATATATTGTTGAATATATTACAATGTATTATTAATATAATAACTTAATAATCAATACTTTGTATTATATTTAATAAATATACTTATATATTGTTAATATATTGGTAAATATACATTTTTATTACAAATAATGTAATTTCCAACTATATATGTACTTATTTTCATTAATAATTAATATTTAATATTATTTACTTTATATAAATTATATTATATTTAGTAAATATATAATATTTAAATATATTTTAAATTATATTTAGTATATATTATATTATAGTGCAAAATATTCAATATGTGACATATTTGTTGAATATATAATAATTTTAATATAATTTATAAATATACGTTACAAACTATATATAAAATAGATAATATAATAAATTAAAAAAATAAATATAAAATAAAATATTTAAAATAAAATAAAAAAATAAAATATAAAAATTAAATAAAAAATAATAATATGCAAAAATTATATACTAAACATTATACAACTAAAATATTAAATACTAAAAAATTAAAAATAAAAAATAAAACATTTATAGGTTTTAAAATAAATGATTTACTAAATATTAAAAATTATATAAAAGATAATAATATAGTAGAATTTAATTATAAAGGTTTAAGTTTTATAAATAAAAATAATATAAATTCAAATATATTATATTAAAAATAAAATATAAAAATACGTTACTAATTATATAAATAAAAGATAATATAATAAATAAAAAAAGTATGAAAAATAAATATAAAAATAAATTTTATTGGAATGAAGAAACTTTAGAACATTTTAGATTTAATAGTTCTTATGTAAATAAAAAAGAATTAGAAAAAGAAGTTATTAAATTTGTAGAAAATGAATGTGATTTAGAAGAAAATGAAACTGAAGAAATGTTAATAAAAGATTTATTAAATCAAATATATAATAAATAAAAAATAAAATATGAATTTAAAAGAATTAAAAAAATTAGAAAAATTAATAAATAAAATTCAAAAAGAAGAAGATTCTTATATAAAAGAATTTTGCAATAAAAATAATATTAAAGAAATAAATTAAAAAATATGAAGTTAATACATGTTACAAAAAATAAATCTAAAGTATATAGATTAAAAGATAATAGAATTGGAGTAATTTATAATAGTGGTTACGTAAGAGTAAGTAGAAAATTAAATAAAAAATATAATGATTATAAATTTCAAATGAAATTTTTATATCAAATAAATAAAAAAGTTGAAGTGTTTGAAACTTGTAGTAAATTTCCATATAATGTAAGAATATTAATAGAAAAAGAATGTGAAAGATTTAAACATCTTCAAAATTTTGAAAATAAAAATTGTTAAAATATGAATAAAAGTGTAATAGATTATATAAATAAATATAATAATAATAATAATATACCAAAGAATTTTTCTGTTCAAATATATGATAAAAAAACAGATAATAAACTGGATGTAATATATATAAATAATATAATAAATTTAGATTTTGATGATGAAAATTTTCAAGAAAAGTTTGTAAAATATATATTAAAAGATGAATTAACTTATAATATGAATGATATTTATTATTCAATATTATAAATAAAAAATAAAAATATGAATGAAATTAAAAAAGATATTGAAAGTTTATTAGATGATTTTAACTTAGATGAATTTTCATCTCATTTTAGTAATGATGATGATTTTAAATATTTAGTTAAAAATCTAACAAATTATGTAAAATTTAAAATAAATGAAAATAAATGAAATTCACTAGAATAGATAAAAAAAGATTTAATACATTTTATAACCGATTAAAAAATAAAAGTAATGACAAAAATAAAAAAAGTAAAATTTGATAGAGACGAAGTATATAATCATTATGTACAAAGTTTTTCAGATGAATTAGATAATAATGAAATAAATGACTATATTGATAAAATAGAATTTTTATATAATGAAAATGATGATGAAGATTTTAACTTCTTAAAAAATCAAGACCCAATGGAAATTGATGATATGTGGTCAAATTATTGGGAAGGTTACAAAAGTTTTATAAATAAATAAAAAAAATACGTTACAAATGAATAATATAAAAGATAATATAAAAGACAATAAGTTAAAACAAAAAATAATTAATTTGATGGCAATTGAAAAAATTAAATATAGTTTAAATAATTTTAAAAATTGCTATACACAACATCAACCGAAAAGTATTCAAAAGTATTTTTCAAATGAGTTAGAAAGAATTGATAAAGAATTAAATAAAATAAAAATATAATAAAAAGTGGAGGTTTATAACTTTCTTTTCTGATACCACTATAAAAACTGTTGAACAAGTTCGAGATAAATGGTTTGTGTGAGTTCGATTCTCACCTATCTCACTAAATTAAAAATTATGATAGTAAAAAGAAACGATTTAAATAGATTAATAATAAATGACTTTATATCAAATAAATTACCAAATGGTTATGAAAAACATTTAAATAATAAATATGTTTGGTCATTAGAAAATGAATTAGATAATAAAGTTTGTTATATTAAAACTTCAATGGGTGAAGAAAAAATATTCTTAAATGATGATGATGATATTAATTATAGTTGTGAAAGAATTCAAGAAACTATTGAAAATTTAGATGAAATATATGAAGAAGAACAAAGAATTGACGAATATTGTGCAAATAATCCTTGGACATATTCAGGAACTTAAAATAAAATAATATGAATGATAGTATTGTAAATATAATAGATTATGTAATTCAAAATTATGAACATTTGAATTCAGTTGAAATGTGTCAGGTATTAATTAATAAATATGACATTGAAATAACTGATGACATAGTTGATTATATTGTAGAAAATGATAAATTAAATAAATAAAATGAATAAAATAGAAAATTGTATAGGAAGTGGAGTTAAAATAACTCAAGTTGAGTTCAATATCGGTCTTAATGGTCATATGTATACTGAAAACGGCGTTGCATTATTAGTGAAACAAGCTGGATTTAAATTATATGACGATGCTTATTTTGTTGATAATGGTAAGTATTTAGGTAATGATGAACCAACCTTTGTAGGTTTGACTTCAATAATTGCTTCCGTAAAAGAAATAAAAGATAAAGTAAAAGATTTATGCGATATATTGCAACAAGATTGCATCGCAATTCTTATTGATAATTATGAAGGTAAATTAATATATAATAAAAGACATCTAAAGCAAGTACCTAAATTAAAATTTGATTCAGATTTGTTTATAGATGCATATAATAAAGATAATTTTAATAAAAATTTTAAATAATGAAAGATAAAAAATATATAACAGTTCTTGAAAATAGAAATGTTTGGCAATATGAATTAATAGAATGGTTTAAAAATACTGAAGATGCTGAACAATTTTTAGATGATAAAGGCCATAATATGACAAATTGTCAGTGGATGGAAACAAATGGTAAAATTATAACGTTTGATTTAGATAATCAGCATAGATATGATATAAATAATGATGGAACAAGAGAAATTTGTGGATAGTTGTGATAAATGCAACAATAAATATACATTTATAAAAACATCTGAAAACCATTATTTATGTATGGTTTGTGGTGTTGTAAAAAAAATAAAATAATTATGAAAAATACGTTACAAACTGATATTAGCAACGATAATATTAGTAAAGAAATATTAGATATGTTTAGCGAGTTAGAAGTTGAAGATATCAATGAAATAAATAAATTAAAATATGAATAAATTTTGTAGATGTGGTTCAGTACTACACCCAGTTAGAATAGAATTAGGTTATAATAAATGTGTACAATGTTCTGAAATACAACAAGTTAGCTATGTACCTATAATAGAACATAAAACTGGAAATAGTATACAAATCGTGTCACAAGAATTAAGTAACTTAGTACATAAATCATGGAGAAGAAAATAAAAAATATAGTAAATTGTATTGAGCCTGTAGTATATGAACAAATTTGGGATACTATTCACTGGCAAATTCACGACAGTCCAGATGTAAAAAATTTAGACGATAAAGAGTTAGGCCAATTTGAAATTAAAATATACAATTTATTATTAAAAGAATTAAATAAACAAAAATTAGCTAGATAAAATGCTATACACTAAATAAATAAATATGAATAAAATAGACTTAAAAAATTATGCAGATATAATAGATTTAAAAAATAATGTTGAAAAGCATATAGATACATTCTCAGTTGAATATGCTATTGAAAAAGTATATCCTAAACTTATGAAATCTAAAAAGTTTTCAGTTCAAAATGTAATTGACTATATGACAATTAAAATTATGGAATTAGATTCTAAAAAAGAATGGGTAAAAGATGAATTAGATGAAGAGTACATTGATTAAAAAAAGAAGAAATAAAAAAAATGTTCTATTAAAAATGTCAAAACAACAAATTGAATTGTTTGAAATAGAATATTGGAAACGATATAATATTGCGCGGTAGAGCAGATGGTCAGCTCGCGAGCCTCATAAGCTCGAGGTCGGTGGTTCGAGTCCACCCCGCGCACCTAATGGAAACGAGCAATATGTGTTACACAGATACAATTTAAAATATCAACCGAGGTAACCGCACCGTCGTTTTCATATTAGAGGTAGTCAGGAAAGACTGTAGATAAGAACGCACATTTTCTCGTGTAAGTATGGTAGGTCAGAAAGATGATATAAACAGAAAGTAGTGATAGTCGCGACCACGAAATCATTCCTAGTTTCATCCGCCTCTTTTTTGCGAAAATAGCTCAATTGGCAGAGCATTAGATTTCCACTCTAAAGGTTGTGGGTTCGAGGCCCACTTTTCGCTCTAACTTTAAATTAAATAAAATGATAGAAAAATTAGAAAAATATTTTGTAGATAAACACGAATGTGGCTCAGTAAAAATAGGTGATAATGTTGGCTGGAATGCTGATTTAGAATTATCTGAATGGAATACAGCTGACGGATATGAAATATATGTTATGACTAACGATGCTAAAAACGTTGATTGGGAGAATGATGTATATTATTATGAACCAAGCTTTGATATAATTATGAATAGAATTGAAGAAACAGTTCAAGATGTTGGTTATGATATAAAAATTCATATGAATATAGAACAATTCTTGCCTGAAGAGGAAGTAATTGATTGGCTAGAACAAAAAGAAGATTAATATGTTAAGAGAAAAACACTTAAAGCTTGACCACGACGATTTGAAAGGTCAAGCACTTATATACATTATGAGTAGACAAGGTCCTTTAGATGAAAAGATAAAAGATTGGGAGAATATGACACCTGATTCATTCTTTGGTCCTACTAAAGAAGAAATAACTAAACAAGTTGAATGTTTAACTAGAAAACAAAAATTATTAAAATATATGTATACTATAATTGTAAATCATGACTCCTAAAGATTTAGAAAAATTAGCTCAATTAATTGTAGATAAAATCTTAAAACAATTTGATGATAGATTACAGCATGACTTTCCCCCCATGACACCTCCAGAATTTTTTAAAGCTGAGGTTGATGGATTTGGTAATATAAAACACCCTACTAAAAAAGATATGTTGAAAGCTCAACTATTAGATTTAGAAGCTAAACGAGCTAAATTATTAGCCGACGAAAAATACGAATTATTAATAGAATTAAATGAAATATATGACAGAATTAAAAAAGAATATGACAACCTTTAAACCAATGCTGGCTCATCCAGTATCTAAAACAATTAACTGGCAAAATGAAACACACTTTATTCAACCAAAGCTTGACGGTGTACGATGCATTATCACACGCTACGGAGCTCATAGTAGAAACGGTAAGCAATTCCACAATTGTAAACATATACTAACTGAGCTTAAACCACTTTTTGCTGATAATCCTTTTCTTATCCTCGATGGTGAGCTTTATAATCATAAGTTTAAAAATAATTTTAACAAAATTATATCACTTGTTAAAAAGCAAAAGCCAACACAAGCTGATAAATTTGAGTCAGCAAGTTATTTACAATTTCATTGCTACGACTTATTTTCTAGTTATCTAAAATTTATTGATCGTACACTTGCTATTACAAATCTTAAAAGCAAATACAAACTTAAGTTCACTCATGAAGTTGATACTAAAGTAGTTTGGAATGATGATGAACTAAACAAATACCACAAACAAAATAAAGCAAACGGTTACGAAGGCTCAATGCTTAGAACAAATAGCTTATATGAACAAAAACGAAGTTACACACTACAAAAAGTAAAAGACTGGTCGGATACTGAAGCAACTATTACAGGTTATGTTGAAGGTAAAGGCAAGTTTGCTAAAGGTCTTGGTAAGTGGCTAGCTGTTGATAAAGATGGTAGAGAAGTTGAAATACCTTGGCCTACACTAACTATTAAAACTAGAAAACAAATGTGGCGAGCAAGAAATAAATATATTGGTAAGCTATTAACATTTGAATTCTTTGAAAGAACTCCAGCCGGAGCTTACAGATTTCCAAGAGCTAAAACAATTCGAAACTATGAGTAGTATAATAATTGCTTTATACTTTTCGCTAAGTGCTTGCTTAGTATATATGTTAGGTAATTACTTAAGAAGTATTGTAATACCATTAGCTGTTATGTTTGCACTTGATGGCTTTTGTATTGCTTTAATTACATACTTTACACCAATAAAATTTTATATTGCTGTAGGTATTTTATTTGGAACAATATTAAAAATAATAATATTTTTATTATTTCAAAAATATAATAAATGAGTTTAGGTAAATTAATAATAAATAATAAAACTTATATAATAAACACAGAAGTTTCTCATCACGTACAAGAGACAACTATAAATTCAATTATTGATAGTTATCCTAATTGCGAATGGGAATGGCATGATGAAATAAATTTTAAAAACGTAATATGAAAAAAACAAGAACATTAAAATCAACTAAAATAGGGTTAAGATATAAATTTAAACCTTATACAATTGGTGAAATACCAAAAGGCTTTGATAAGCACGACAGATATAATTGGATATGGTTTAATGATAAAGGATTAACTTGGATATATAAATTTGATTAATATGACAGCAAAAAAATTATACAAACATTTTTTATTAACTAATGTATTTTCTATTAGAGATAAAATAAAAGAACAAAGAAAGAAAAATAAACATGGTTATAAAAATAGGAAAACTAAAAATTGATTTTGAAAGTCGAACTTCAAAACATAAAAATTATTTATTCAACGAAATTTATATTCTAAGAAATGAAATAGTTGATTTAGTATTACTTGGAGAAACACGTAATAGAATTAACGTTACTGAATTAAAACATAAAGCAAAGTTAATAAAAAAATACAGTCGTAGACTTAAATTATTAAATACATGAAAAATTTTAATAAAAAGATATATAGTCTTAATTTATTAAATCTTAAAAGACTTTCAAAAGAAACTAATATTCCTAAAGTTTATTTTAAAGTAGCATACAATATAGCAAATTCATTTTCAAAAGATTATTCTGCAATTGGTGTTATGAATATTAATGATTTAATACAAGAAGCTAATTTTGCTTTGCTACGTTCGTGGCGAAAGATTAAATGGGATTACATTCAAAAGCTTGATACTCAAGAAGATAGAAATAAAGCTATTAATAAATTTTTATCAATTAGTATTAAAGGTTTATTAAGTGACCAAATTAAAATGAATTTAGACGGGTCGGGTAAACCTATAAAAGGTATTTGGAACAATGAAGACAAAAAAAGGTATGCAACAGGTTTTGGCTTTATATCTATATTATTCCCACAATGGTTTGACACTGATGCATTGTCTATAATTGAAGATGAAGTATATGATTATGATTATGATAAATTAGGAGAATATTTAGACGGATGGTTAGAAAAATATTTACCAAAGCATCATAATATGTTTAAAATGTTTTATGGCTTAGATGATATTTATTCTAAACCTAAAAAAATAAGCGAAATAGCACGCTTTTATGGTATGAAAGCACAAACAGTAAGGAAACAAAAACAAAGGCTATTACATAGGCTTAGAATGCACGATACAGCATTAAATGAGTTAGCTTTCTATGTATCAACAAATGGAATAAAGTCTCAATCTAAAGTTTATGATTGGGCAGAAATTAATTTAAAAATATTTAGAGATTAAGGTCTCTTTTTAAAAAAATTGCACTATAATATTATGTACAACTTTAAAACTAAATATAAAAGTTGCTTAGCAGCAACAGATGAGTTACAATTTGTAAAACAAAATGCTGATTCACCTAATCCTTTTAAAGAAAATGCACCTAAAGAAAAAAAAGCTAATTACAATATAAGTGATAGAGCTGCAGTTGGTTCTAATAAATACTTATATGTAAATCAAGAACAATTTTCAGGTAAAGGTGTAGATATCTCTAAACAAATATATAATGACCAAAGTTTAAATACCACAGATGCATTTACATCGATTGGTAAAATAAATAATTGGTCAAAAAGAAGAGTATTAAAAATAGATGGAATTATATATGATTTAATTTCATAAAATACGTTACAAACTATGAAAACACAAGATACTATAAATAGTGAAACAAGTTATGTAATAGGCGATGGTATTATAACTTATTACAAAAATGGATTATATACCGGTTATAAAATTGATAATAAATATGAATATAAGAGAAAAATTAAGTAAAATACAATTTGAATTTAAAGCTAAAAAATCAAGATACAATGCTTTTGGAAAATATAACTTTAGGTCAGCTGAAGATATATTAGAATCATTAAAACCATTTAATGATAAGTATGATGTTCACTTTACAGTTGAAGAAAATTTAACTACTAGTGATTTTCCAATAATACATTCTGCCGCTAAAATTGTAGATAATAAATCTGGTGATAAGATTACAGCTACAGCTATTGTTGGTGTAGATTTAAATGCTAAAGGGCAACAAATGCCTCAAAGATTTGGTAGTGCATCTTCTTACGGTAAAAAGTATGCTTTAGGAAATCTATTATTAATTGATGATACTGCAGATGCAGATGCAACTAATATGCATAACAAATCAACGCAAACAAATTTCACATCTTCTAGTAAACCTATGATTAATAAAAATAACATAGACCAAGCTAAAAAGTTTTTATCTAATGGAGGTTTAATTAAAACCTTGAAAGATAAATATGAAATTGAGCCTGAAGTGCTCAAGGAATTAGTTAATGAATAAACAAGAAATACTTAAGAAGCTAAAGGATGATGAAAATTATTATGGTAAGTTTGGCAATCAATATCTTTCAAATAGTGATATTAGAGCCTTACTTACTAATCCTTTAGATTTCAAAAAACCTTCTGCACCAAACCCAGCTTTTGTGGTAGGAGGATATTTTCACACTTGTATTTTAGAGCCCGACAAGCTTGATAAATATAAAGTAGTTAAATCTTCTACACGAAATACAAAAGTGTATAAGGAAGCAGCTGGAGAAGATATCTGTTTGTTAGAAAGCGAAGTCGATCAAATAGAATTAATGAGAGAAAAGGTAATGCAAAATGATTTATTTAAAAATCTTATTACTGAAGGCTCAGTTGAATATGAAAAACCTGGTCTAGTTGAACTAGAAGGTATGCAATGGAAAGGTAAGTGTGATGTTATTAATTATAGTCAGAACATGCTTATTGATTTAAAAACAACTAACAATATACAAGCCTTTGCAAGCAGTGCTTATAAATTTAATTATGATAGTCAAGCTTATATATATTCAAAAATGTTTGGTTTTGAATTAGTATTTGTAGTTATTGATAAAAAAACTCATCAATTAGGTTTATTTGATTGTAGTGATAAGTTTTTACAGTCAGGTCAAAATAAAGTGGCTTTAGCTGTACAAGCTTATAATGAATTTTTTGTAAATGGTGATGGAGATTTCAGCCAATATTATATCTCCAAAACACTTTAATTTAATTTAATATATATTATGGCAAGAACTAGAAAAAGAACCTGTGATGTTACAGGAATGACAACAAGTGAAAACAATTTTTACTCTAATCAATCGCATGTAAAAGCAGTTGATAATTTAAGAAGAGTAACTGGTGCTACTAAAGCTCAACTTAGAAGAATGTTTGCTAACATAAATACATACTAGAATGGCAAGTATAATATCTGGCAATATAAACTTATCTAAAATAAATAAAGATAAAATTTATGAAGGTAAGAAAGGTAAATACTATCCGGTTACTGTTGTTATTAATAACGAAGTCGGTGAATACGGTGATTCAGGTTATATTATGACTGAACAAAGTAAAGAAGAAAGGGAAATGAAAGCAGACAAACAATATTTAGGAAATGTTAAAGTTGTTTGGACAGATGGCCAAAACGTAGACAGTGCTACAAGTGCTGCTGCACCGCCAGCATTTCAACCTAAAGCTAAGACTAACGAACCAGACTTACCGTTTTAATGAACACTACCGAGATTAATGGTTTTCAGATTGATACATTCAATCAACATAAATTAGAGGTTGGCAAGCAAGAGGGTATATGCCCTCTTTGCTCTGCTAATCGTAAACCACAGAATCGTAAAGCTAAATGTGCTATGTACGATTGGGAGCGTGGTCTCGGAACTTGTATGAATTGTAATACTGTATTTCAATTACATACATATAAAAGAAAAGGTAATATAGACAAAACCTATATTAAACCTGAATGGAAAAATAATGTATTACTCAGTGATAAAGCTGTTAAATGGTTTGAATCGAGAGGTATATCTCAATCAACATTAATAAAAGCTAAAATAACTGAAGGTGAGGAATGGATGCCTCAAACAAGTAAAAAAGAAAATACAATACAATTTAATTATTTTATAAATAATGATTTAATAAATGTAAAATATAGAGATGGTAGAAAAAACTTTAAGCTTGTTAAAGGAGCAGAAAAAATATTTTATAATATTGATAGTACAATTGGGCATGATTACGTGGTTATTGTGGAAGGAGAAATGGATGCTTTATCTTTTATGGAATCTAAAGTCAACTCTGTGGTTAGTGTTCCGAACGGAGCTACTCTTAATCGCCTTAATCTTGATTACCTCGATAACTGCATTGAATATTTTGAAGACAAATCCAAAATTATTATCGCAGTCGATGGAGATGAAGCTGGACAAAATTTACAACAAGAACTCATTAGACGTTTTGGAGCAGAAGTCTGCTATACAATTAGTTTTAGCGACTTCAAAGATGCTAATGAATATATGTTGGGGCACAGCAGTAGCATGCTTAAGCGTCTTGTTGATGAAGCTAATCCTGTTCCTTTAGAGAATGTAGTTACATTAAATGATATAACAGAAGAATTACAAGAATTTATTCATGAAGGATTTAAACCTGGCTATCAAATTGGCCTTGATAATTTTGACAGCATATTTTCAACTTATACCGGACAATTTATTACCGTCACAGGCGTGCCTTCTAGCGGTAAGTCTGATTTTGTTGATAGAATGGTGGTTGGATACAACTTAAAATATGGTTGGAAAACAGCATTTGCTTCACCAGAAAATAAGCCAACATTTTTACATGCACACAAATTAATGCGTAAAATTGGTGACTGGATGCCATCAAAAGCAGATATAAACTCTGATAAATGGAATGAAGTAACAGAAGTTGTAAATGATAACTTTTATTTTATTGAAAATGAAAGATATGATTTAGACGCTGTATTACAAAAAGGTGCTGAACTTGTAAAGCGTAAAGGTATTAAATGTCTAGTTATTGATCCATATAATAAAATAAAAATGAATGGATCTGCTAATATGAGTATACCTGATGCAACTATGGAATATTTAACACGTATAGAAGCGTTTGCTAAAAAGCATGATGTATTAGTTATAGTTGTAGCACACCCAACTAAAATGTATAAAAAAGAAGATGGAACAATTGATGAACCAAATATGTACAATATTAAAGGAGGTGGAGAATGGTACGACGCTTCCTATCATGGGTTACTTGTGCATCGTGATTATAATAAAAAAACTGTTAAAGTTAAAGTGTTAAAAGTAAAGTTTCAAAACTTAGGTGAAAATCAAGCTGAAGCTCATTTTAAATGGGATCATACTAGTGGTAATTATATACCAGTATTTGATGTATCAAATGAAATAATGCCATGGGAAGCGGGTTAGTAGGTAAAAAGAAAAAAGATGCATATAAAATGCCACCACATACCGCATCTCGTGACCAAACAAAATGGCAACAATATTGTATAAATAATAATATAAGAATATCGCCTTATGGTATTAATAATGAACCGGGTAAATGGAAAATAGCAATTGCATTGGGTTCATATAAAAAAGGTGAAAAAATATATTATGCACCTCATATATATGATAAAAATACAATATGGCTTGAATATTACAATATGTGTAAATATTATTATGAAAAACAATGATTAATATAGAAGAACAATATTTAGGTTTATTAGGTAGTATATTATATAGTGGTAAACCTAAGCAAGATAGAACTGGTACAGGTACTTTATCTGTATTTGGTAAAACTATAAAACATAATATGTCTTTAGGTTTTCCTTTGTTAACAACTAAAAAAGTATTTTTTAATCATGCACTTACCGAACTTATTTGGATACTTAGAGGTAAAACTGACATTGCTTATTTACATAAGCATAAGGTTAAATATTGGGATGATGATTACAGAAGATCTGGTAGAACAGACGGGACTTTGGGTAAGGTTTATGGTTATCAATGGCGTAATTCTAACGGTGTTGATCAATTGGCTTCACTGGTTAGAAACATCAGGGAAAATGCAAGCTCGAGGAGGCTCATGGTTAATGCTTGGAATCCAGGTGACCTCTCTGATATGGTTCTTCCTCCTTGTCATTATAACTTTCAAGTATATTGTAGAGATAACCAAATAGATTTAATGTGGCAACAAAGATCAGCAGATGTATTTTTAGGTTTACCTTATGACATAGCAATGTACGGTTTACTTCTTGAAATGTTAGCTAAAGGTGCGAATATGAAAGCAGGTCAATTAATTGGTAATTTAGGTGATTGTCATTTGTATAATAATCATTTAAAACAAGCTACCATACAACTTGAAAGAACTTCAAAAGCTTTACCACAATTAGAGTTAGACAAGGGTATTAGAGTTGAATCAACAAAATGGAGTTATAAAAAACTATTTATACCTAAACATAAACATGTAAGAATAATAAACTACAATCCACATCCAGCTATTAAAGCTCCGTTGTCTGTAGGTAATTAAATATATAAATATGGCATTAAAATTAAAATCAGGTAAATACAAAATATATCATATACCAGGAATTAAAATTGGTTGTACAACTAATATTAAAAAGCGTGTTGAAAAAGAACAAGGCTATAAGCCTGGTGAATATGATATATTATATGAAACAGATGATATAGATAAAGCATCAAAAGCTGAATGGAATTTACAAAAAGAATTAAATTATAAACAAGATTATAAATTATATAAAGATTTATTTAATAAAAAAATGAATAAACATAGCTCATCAAAAGCAACCACAACATTTAAAATATCACCGCAAGATATTAATGCTGAATTTTTAAAAGGTATTGAATTAGAATTACCAGAAGGTAATTTTAAATTAACAAATGAAGATTATATAGAATGGATATTACAAAATGTACAATCAAGTCAATTTGGTCCTTCAACTTGTTATATATATAATAAAGCATTTACAAAAGAATTTGTTAAAGATAATATATCTTCATTTAATAAAATAAGAGAGTGGGCTAAACAACGTAATCTTTATCAAAAAGGTGATAGTAAAACTCAATATATTAAATTAATGGAAGAAGCAGGTGAACTTGCACAAGCATTATTAAAACAAAATAAACCTGAAATAAAAGATGCTATTGGTGATATGGTAATAGTACTTGCTAATCTTTCAGAGTTAGAAGGATTTAAAATTGAGGAGTGCATTGATGAATCATTTAATGTAATATCTAAAAGAACAGGTAAAATGGTTAACGGAACATTTGTAAAAGATGAGTAAAGTAAACGACAAAATAATTAATCGCGTAATTGAAAAGATTCAAAAACGTGCTGAAGCAGGCTATAAAAAGTATGGTGTTGGTTTAGATAAAGATGATCAAACGCTAGACACATGGCTTAATCATTTACAAGAAGAACTTATGGATGCCGCTAATTATATTGAAAAAATTAGAGCTGTTCTAATCGAAGAAGATAAGAAACTAAGTAAATACCCTGAATCTAGTTGGACATCAGACACTACAGATAAAAACTGGGATGTAACATATTAAAATGGTAAAACGTAGGAGTAAAAAAAGAGGTCCTGTGCAAGCTAAAAAAATATCTTATGATGGTATTAATTTTGCGTCAGGACTTGAAAGATATACTTACATGGCTTTAAAAAAAGATAAATTGTTTGAAGGCTATGAAAATGAAACTTTTGAAATAATAAAATCATTTCATTTTTGTAATACAAGTTATGAAAAACAAGCTAATAGTAAAGGAGAATATATTAATAGAGGAGATAAAAAAATATTAGGTATAAAATATACACCAGATTTTATTGGTAAAGATTATATTATAGAATGCAAAGGCAGACCAAATGAATCTTTTCCTTTAAGGTGGAAATTATTTAAATTATGGCTTACGAAAAACAAAATTGGAAAGACGCTTTACAAGCCGCAAAATCAAAAGGAAGTAGATCGGACGATAACGTTGATCAAAGAAAGAAGGCGAAAGAAGCGCGTGTAATGTATGCAAAAAGATTATTAGATAAAGACATTAAAAAATTATTAAATAATAAAATTATAAAATATAATGACATTATTAGAATCCACGGAAAACACGGAATTTACACTACCTGAACATTACAGAGAAAGAATAACCCATCATATGAAAATGCTAAATTATTATTTAAATGAATATAGAAGGTTGGGAGATTAGTATTGGATTATATCCTGGGGTATTAATAGGTATAAGAAGTTATCCAGAAGAAAAGTTTTCTGAGCATGTATTATATTTTCCTTTTGTAGAAATTTGTTTAACATTACATTATGAATGAAGAGAAAATAAAAGAATACGTTTTAAAAAATTATAAACGATTATTTTCTAAAAAGAAAGTAATTAGAGACCAAAATGGTAAAGTTATTAGAAGAATAATGGAACCTATTGAACCTATTGTTTCTATTAAAGAAACGCATATTGAAGTTAAAAATAACCAGGATGCAAGTCCTATAATACTTAGTAAAGATGTACTTACACTTATATGAAATGTTATTAAAATCTGCTGAAGCAGATAAAACCAAAGCATTACTTAGTTTAGATCTATTAAGTAATAAAGCTGCTGGTATAGGCGATCATTCAACTGATGATTACTATAAAAATGCAGAGCAAGCATTACAAATGTTAGTTGATGCAGATGATAGAATTAAAACATTAAATAAATATTTTAATGAAGGAAAGTAAATTAATAGAAATGCGTAATAAAGTTGAATCATTAGGAGCAGCTTTAAATAAAGTAATTCAAGAATTAACAAATTTACGCGACTTATCTATAGGTACAATGCAATTGGTAAAAAAATTTCCTGATTACGAAAAAGCTATAGAAAAATTAAAAGAAGAATTAACTAAAAAAGAAGAATCTAAAGATGGGACTGTTTGATGAAAGAATACCTTATAAACCTTTTGAATATCCAGAATATTATACAGAAGGTTGGCTTAAACAAGCACAAGCTTTTTGGCTTCATACAGAGATACCAATGTCAGGTGATGTCAAAGATTGGAATGAAAAACTTACCAAAGGAGAAAAGAACTTGGTTGGAAATATACTTTTGGGATTTGCACAAACGGAATGTGCGGTTTCTGATTATTGGACCCAAAAAGTTGTATCGTGGTTTCCTAAATATGAAATCCAACAGATGGCCATGATGTTTGGCTCACAAGAAACAATTCACGCAGTAGCATATTCTTATTTAAATGAAACACTCGGACTCGAAAATTTCGAAGCATTCTTACACGAACCCGCCACGGCCCAGCGCTTCGATAATCTTGTTAGTTACTCTGGTAACAACCCTATTGGGATTGGCAGGTCTCTCGCTGTATTTTCTGCATTTGCAGAAGGTGTTAGTCTCTATTCCGCTTTTGCTGTGCTATATAGCTTTCAGTTGCGTAATTTGCTCAAAGGCATTGGCCAACAGATGAAATGGAGTGTAAGAGATGAATCACTACATTCTAAAATGGGATGTCAGTTATTTAGACATATGTGTAAAGAAACTAAAGGATTACAAGATGATTGTTATGAACACGTTATTAAAGCAGCAAAAACAATGCTTAAAGCAGAAGAAAGATATATTGATAAAATGTTTGAACAAGGAGATATTGAAAACCTCAAATCTTATAACCTTAAACAATTTATCAGGAAACGTCTTAACGAAAAAATTGTTGAGCTCGGTTACTCAAACAGCGGGAAATACTTTGAATATGACGAAGCTGGAGCGAGTGATTTGGACTGGTTCTACCATCTTACCGGGGGGCACACTCATACTGATTTCTTTTCTATTAGGCCGACTGATTATTCGAAAGCTAATGAAGGTGAAGACTTTGAAGATATTTGGTAAATGAGAGTTTGTAATGTTTGTAAAAAAAAGAAAAAAGATCATAAGTTTAAGCACTTAGGTAAAAAAACCTGTATAAGATGTGAGTTTAGGTGGAAAAGATCTTTTATAAGGTTATTAGTTCAAGATAGAAGACTTACAGCAAAAGAAAGAATTGCAAACAGGTTAGGTTATATGGGTACAGCCTTTATTATGATGTCACCATATTTATTAACATATGAAAGTATAGGTGTTATGACTTATATTATAGGAGGCATACTATCTATACCTCAAGTATGGGTTGCAAAACAATGGAACTTAGTATTAGTTAATTTAAACGTATCAATAGGATACTTAATATATTATTTAAATGTGGAATAACGATTGGGTTAAAGGTAAAGATTACCCTTCATGGGGTGATAATGAGGTTTATAAAAAAACTATTTCAGGTGGTTATCTTATAAATGGTGAATCACCTCGTGATGCGTATATGCGTGTTGCTAAAACTGTAGCAAAACGTTTATATAAACCAGAACTTGCAGATAAATTTTTTGATTATATATGGAAGGGATGGTTATGTTTAGCTTCTCCTGTACTTTCTAATACAGGTGCAGACAGAGGTTTACCTATATCTTGTTTTGGTATTGATGTTTCTGATAGTATACAGGACATTGGTAATAAAAATTTAGAAATGATGTTACTTGCAAAACACGGCGGGGGTGTAGGTATCGGAGTTAATATGATTCGTCCTGCCGGAGCTAAAATTACAGGTAATGGAACTTCAGACGGTGTTGTCCCTTTTTGCAAAATATATGACTCAACTATACTCGCAACCAATCAGGGTTCCGTTAGAAGAGGAGCTGCAAGCGTTAACATCAATATTGAACACGACGATTTTGAGGAGTGGCTTGAAATTAGAGAGCCTAAAGGAGATGTCAATAGACAATCACTTAACTTGCACCAGTGTGCTGTCGTTGGCGATAAGTTTATGCGAAAGCTTGAGCTCGGAAATCCCGAAGCAAGAAAAAAATGGTCAAAGCTTATACAAAAACGTAAAGCAACTGGAGAACCTTATATCTTATTTAAAGGAAATACAAACAAAGCTAATCCAGAAGCATATAAGAAAAATAGTTTAAAAGTTCATATGACTAACATATGCAGTGAAATAGTATTGCATACTGATGAATCACATAGTTTTGTATGCTGCTTATCTTCTGTTAACTTAGATAAATATGATGAATGGAAAAACACAAATCTTATATATGATGCTACGTGGTTTTTAGATGGCGTTCTTGAGGAATTTATTCAAAAAGCTAAAAACATGAAAGGTTTTGAAAATGCAGTAAGATCTGCTGAAAAGGGAAGAGCTGTAGGATTAGGTGTATTAGGTTGGCATAGCTTATTGCAAAAAAGAGGTATTGCTTATGAAAGTTTATTAGCACAATTTAAAACACGTGAAATATTTTCAAAAATTAAAATTGAAACTGAACGTGCTTCAAGAGCACTTGCTGAAATATATGGTGAACCATTATGGTGTGTAGGTACAGGGTTTAGAAATACACATCTTCGCGCTATAGCACCAACTGTAAGTAACTCTAAATTAGCAGGTAATGTGTCACCTGGTATTGAACCTTGGGCAGCAAATGTATTTACAGAGCAATCTGCTAAAGGTACTTTTATTAGAAAGAATAATGAACTTAAAAAAGTATTAAGAAAAATTGGGATTGATAACAAAGATACATGGGATCAGATTCTTGCCGATGGTGGATCTGTCCAAGCAATTGATGCCTTCAATGGATGGTATTATGATGAAAGAGGAAGGCTTAACCAAGAAGATGGAGAGCCAGTCAAAAACGTGTTCAAAACGTTTAAAGAAATAAATCAACTAGAGTTAGTTAGGCAGGCAGGTATAAGACAAGATTATATTGATCAATCAGTATCACTTAATCTTGCTTTTCCTTCGGAAGCTATTCCTAGGTGGATAAATCAAGTGCATATGGAAGCATGGAAGCATGGTATAAAAACCTTGTATTATATGCGTACTGAGTCTGTACTGAGAGGAGATATAGCCGCAGCAGCTATGGATCCTAATTGTTTAAGCTGCGATGGTTAATATAAATTAATAATATGGGAAAAAGATTTACATTTGCGGATGCAAAAAAAAGAATTTTGGATTTAGAAGATGAATTAGCAAAAGTTCAACAAAAAGCCGGAGACGTTATTTTAGATACTAAAGATAATGTTTTTACTAATAAAGAACTTAAGAAAATTAGATTTTTAGAACTATGGTCTATATTAGGCCCAGTAGTTGGTTTGCTAATTGGTTTAATATTTTAAATAATAAAAGGGATGCTACAGCTAAGTAACATCCCTTTTTTTTATGCCATACCTTTTTTATCTGTTGTATATGGCGGATATAAATATTTATTTAATTGACTATTATCATTCTGAGGTGATACCTGTTGATATATGTTTTTAGTATTAGCAACCAAAGCATCTTCTTTAGATTGTTTCATAACCTCCATAGCATCATTAATAGCACTAGAATTTAACGGTTTATTTCTTGATGTTTTTTCTGTATTTTTAAAATAACTTTCTTTACTCATATTATTTATTTTAATCGTGTTTATGTGCAAATACTTCCCAAGGTAAAGAATGATCACCTTCAGGTTTCCATTTATTATTATCTTTAATTTTGCCGTTTTTTCTGGGATATTTTTTTTTGCCATAAAAAACAAAATCATTATTATAATCTAACTTACCACCACTTGTAAAAGCATTACTTCCGTTTTGCATTTCTTTTTGATGCAACTTTTCATGTCTTATAACTTCAGCTTTCTTTTCAGGTGATAATCCAGGAGCAACTTCAATACTTCCGTCTTTATTTGCTCTTCCTAATATTCTCCCAGCTTTATCTTTAACAGGGCTTTTTGTTTCTTTATCAACTTTTTTTTGTAATTTTTTTATATCTTTTTTTAATTCTTTTGTTTTAGCTTTTTCTTTTTTAGCTTTAGCTCTTGCTTCATCTGTTTTTCTTGCTTGTATACCAAGTTCCCATTCTCCATATCCCCAAACTAAGGCCGCTGATTGCCATGCTTTAGTTTCTTCTTCTGTTGCAGTTTTTAAGTTATTTAATTTTTTAACAACTCTATCTGCAGGAATATTAGCAAAAGAAGAAGCAACTTCACCTGCTGCTAATAATGCAGGGTTATCTATAGCAACTCCTCGATCATACATTTTTTGAAGTTCTTGTTTATATGTAAACTTTCTAGCAGCTGATAATGCTTTTCTAAATTTAGTATCAATTACAGGTGAAAATGAAAATACTTTATTCGCAGCATATGTAAAATCTGGTCTAGTCTTATTTCTTTGTCTATCAATTTCTAAAAGAACATTTTTTAACATTGCTACAAAAGCACCACCAACGCCACTACCCCTAAGCATTGTATCAACTATACCATTAACTATTCTTAAAGATGCACCTTCTTTTCTTTCTTGTTTAAATTGAGCTTCTTTTTCACCAACTTCTTCATCTTCATCATCAAACATAATGCCAAATAAAGCACTTTGTAATGCGGTAAATATAACATTTTGAAGAGCACCATAATAAAGTATCTTAGAAACGTTTGTTTTAGCATCTCCTCGTCCATTCTTAAGATCACTGGCAGCCTTTTTTATTAATCTTGCATATTGTACCGGTGTGTTTGCATAAGACAATATAATACGTCCTAATTGACTAGATTGTTGCATACTAATTCTTGACGGATCAGATGATTGTTGTGACTCAATTGCAATATTTCTAAAATCAAAAAATGCTTTTTCTTCAGCTTCTTTTTGACTAAACCCTTCTTTTTTATATTTATCTATTCTATTTCTATAAAAAGTAGCACCACCACTAGCAATAGCAAAACTATCTGCAATTTGTGTACCTATAAATCCAGCTTTAAGTATTTCATTTAAAGCAGCTCTAGCTTTATTATTAGATGTTGCCGCTGTTGCAGCAATTTCATCTGCACTAACATCTGTTTTTAAGCCAGATCTTCTTTGTTTTAAAAAATCTGAATTAAATAAAGTTGCAAAATCTTTCCAATATTGTTTTTGATTGCCAAAAGCTTTAGCAGCCATTATTGGATTATTATCTGTCCAATTAAGAAAATTAATTGAAGAAATAGTTTGTAATAAAGCAGATCGCTGGTTAAAGAACATTGTTGTACCTACAGAGTTATTAAGCCAATTAAGCCATAAGTTAGTAACTCTATTTGCACCTGTTGGTCTGTTTCTTCCTGTATCCATTCTATAAATAACATCATCTAAAGCTTCAACATATTTATCACCAAAAGTTGCTCTTAATTTATTTACATTATCTTTAGTATATATTAAATCAATTGCTTCTCTCCAAGGCTTTAAATATTCTTTACGTGTTACTGTATTTATTTCATTAATTAAATCAGTAGATATATTCCCTACTAACCAACCAGGAGTTGGTTGAGGGTAACCGTCAGGTATTAGAGTTTGTAATTGATTTGCAAAAGCTTTTAATTTAGGGTTTTTATTAATATATTTTTTTATTTCTTTTATATCTTTTTTTGCTAAATTATCAGGAGTCATATTTTGATTATCCCAAATATAAACTCTTACAGCTTCTTCATTTGTAAAACCTCTAACAGCTTTCTTTTTTAAAATACCCGTAATTTTATCTACAATAGGAAGATTTTCTACTAATTTTTTCTTTAATTGTTTCCATTCTTGCATTGCTGCCTCTTTAGCAGTTTCATAATTTTGAATACCTTGATTATAAGGATTCATAACATTATCTGTCCACCATTTTAAATCAGCATCACCTTGTTTACCTTTACCAAGGGTTGGGTATACAAGGCCCATATAATCTTCATTAGAATATGGAACAAATGCTTGCCAACCTTTTGTAGCACCTAACTTAATTGCTCTAGCTTCAGAATATACAGCTTCAGCTTTAATGCCTTTAGTTCTTTCAAGCATTTTATTAAAGTCTGTATCAAGTGTTGGTTTTTGCACAGGTTTACTAGCTAATGCTTTATTTTGTAGGCCATTGTTATTTACTTTAAAAATATCTTGAACAGTTTGACCGTTAAAATAAACTATACTTGTAGGATCAATACCTCCATCAATAGCAGCTACTGTAGGATTAAAATATCTTTCAAGCCAACTATTATCATAAAAATTCCAATCTTTTCCCATCCCTGATTTATAAGGGCCGGTTAGCTTGTCATCATCAACCTTAGCTAAAGCAATTACTTTATAATTTTTTGTAACAGCAGGATAAGCAATATCAAAAGGTACACCTTTTGCTGCACTATCTAATAAAGCTAAATATGCAGCTTTAGCAGGCATTGCATGTTCATATCTAACGCCTGAAGATAAATCTTTAGAATAAGCTACCATCTCTGCACCTAATCTATGCCAATTTGCAGCAGTATCTGCTGAAGCTGAAACTATTTGTGCAGCTACTGATAAATATTTTTTAGGATCATTTTTTACAGCATTATAAATAGGAGCCCATGTTTGTTTATGAATAGCCATATTTCTAACATTAGCAGCTTGACCCTTTTTTTTATTTTTAGTAATTTCATCAACGGTTCTTCCCCATGTATCTATATATACTGAAGATGCACCATTACCTGCCGCACCAAAAAACTCAGGCTGATTTGGATTATTTTTAATTTTTTCAAATAATTTTGCTTGTTCAGTATCCCAAGTTTTTACTAAGTCTTTATATTTTTTTATACTTTCTTTTGTTGCACCCGGCTTACCTTCTCTTTTATCAGTTATAGCTTTACCAAATACACCTCTAGCACTTCCTCTATATAAACCCTTTTTTAAAGCTATTTTTTTAGGCAATAATAATACTAAAGGCTCTACATCTGTATAAAACTTTTTAATACCGTCAACAGTATTTAAAACAGGCAATGATTCCCCGTTAGCTTTTAATAATTCTTTAACATTATTATATCCTAAAAATTGGGGAGCATTCGGATTATTACTTAAATAAGTACGAGTTTTTCGATTTAAAGGCTTACTAGCTAAAGCAAATCCTGTTTTAGCTTTAAAGTCAGCAGCTGTTTTAGGATCTTTTTTTGCAAGTTCAACCTTCGCTTCATTAACTATTTCAGTGTTAAGTGCTCTAACTAAACCAACATTTTTTCTATCACTTCTAGCTTGAGGTGAAAGAGATGGGTCATTAAAAAACTCTGTAACATCTTCTTTTGTAAAACCATTATCAATCCAATCTTGTAATATCTCTTTGGTTTCTAGTTGGTTAGGCTTTTTTAATTGTGTTATATCTGTGTTATTAAGATAAGCATTGCCTATAGCTTCCCAGTTTTTATCTATAAAGTTAGGAAAGTTTTTCTTATTTAATAATCCTTTTTTAATTGCTGTATCTATTCTATTTTTTACAATTTTATTAACAGCTTGATTTACTTTTCTTTGTCTTTGTTTTATTGTAGCATTAGCTGGTAAATCTTTAATAGCTTTTTCACCAGCAAGTACAGCAGGTTCAATGCTTACCTCTGCAGCATCTTTAATTTCTTTTGGTAATACTAAATTTACTTGTCTTTGAGGTTCAATTTTTTCTTCAGCTTTTATTTGTCTAGCTTCTGGTTTATCAATTTTATCTTGAACTTTTGTTTTTTCACCTTCTTCAAATAATTTTTTTCTAGCATCTAATTTACCAAATCTAGTATCAGACATAATTCTTTCTACGAAAGCATCTATTCCAACCACGCCACCATCTTTTCTTTCTGCTTCAGGATTAAAAGCTAATACTCTATCTTGAACATTTTCAACCATTAATTGAAATTCCTCAGGACTAGTAGCTATTCCTTTTATATAATTATTTATAGCTCCATCTTGTTGCGTTATAGAATTATAGAGAGGATTAAACTGCCTAGGATTACTTAAAAACTTTTGATAATCTTCCTTGGTATTAATATCTTCAGGCACAAGACTTTGTATAGCCTGAAATAATTTTTGTTTAACAGGTTTACTCGCTAAAGTTTCTACTTTACTTTTACCTTTTATAGCTTTAAACTGTGTACCTTGAGAATCTCCATATGTTTTAATAAATTCTAAAGCATTAGAAGGAGTCATTCTATTAAAATCTATTGGTGTTTTATTTGAAGCAGTAAAAGTAAATATGTCACCAATTTTTTGTAAAATAGTTTTATCATTTAAACTTAAATCTCTAATTTCTGCATCAAATAAAGAATCATTTAAAGCTGTAAAAAATTCATTCATTAGCTTTGTATTTCTATCTTTACCCTTATAAAATCCTTTATAGCCTTGCATTCTCTCTTTAACGTTGTTATAAGCCTGCTTCATTTTAGGATCTGTAGAATCTTTAAGCTCATTCATAACTTCATTACGAATTTTATTACCTTCGGTAAAAGATAAAGCATCTGTAATCATATGGAGGCCTTCATGCTTTTTATAATTTGCAGCTGCTACATCCCCAGTTTTTTCTATGTTATTTGTAATATTTTCTATACTACCTACAGATTCTAAATATGTTTTACCCTTATCATCTTTTTTTACTAATTTAAGACCTGTTACCTCTCCTTTAAGTAATTGTTGTATATCATTTTGTTTTACTCTATCTTTACCATAATTTTCTAGCAAATATTCTTCAAGATCTTTATTAGTTTCTTTTTCTGTAAAGATAACTCCGTCATAGTCACTATCTTCATCAAGCACTATACTGTTTTCAATATCTTTATTTTTTTTATTAGCTACGTCAATAGCTCTTTGTGCTAAAATATTTCTTTCATTTTTTTCTATGTTTTCATTTACAAAATCTAAATCTGCTTGGGCGGTATTTATATCTTCTTGAGTAGAGCTGCTATCTTCTTTAACTGTGTTAAGATTTATTTGAGCTTTAATACCTTCTTTAATTAATTTTTGATTTGCAATATATTTTTCATATACTATTTCAGATCTTCTACCTGTTAAATCTTTTAATTTACTATCATTAATAAAAGTATTAGCATTTTCTAATTGTTCAAGTCCTAAATTAAAATTATTTTCTAATTTTTTTAATGCTAAACTTTTAGCTCCATTTGTTTTTAATTCTTTATTATTATTAAATGGATCTAACCCTTTGTTAATTTGATTCTTTTGAAAAGTATATTCTTTATTTAAATTATCAATAGATTTAATATAACCATCTCTATCTTTTTTAAAATTAAATAATAGCTGTGCATTGTTTTTAACGCTTAAACCACCACCTACTAATAAAATTGTTGATAAGGCTGTTTGACCTATAAGTTCATCTAAATCTCTTGAATCAGGCATAATATTACCTTCGCCTGTAGCATAACGTGTTCCTATGTTAGATATTATATCTTGGCCAACTTCAGTTGGAACTTCCCAAGCAACTGCCGTACCTACAGTTTTAACACCTTCTCTTACGGTGTTACCAGCAACTTTTAATGTTGAAGGAGATAAAGCACCATCTCTTATAAAAGCACGGATTAAACCACGAGGCATTGCAGCCACAACAGCTTTAGCCCCAGTTAATGTACTAAGTAAATCCAATGAGCCTGCCCCTAAACCTACTGCAAGAGCAGTACCTAATTTAGCATCCTCAACATTAGCCATAGCTTCTGCTTGATCTTTTGCTGGTAATCTATTAAATTTTTCCAATGAAATACCCATATCTTTAGCAGCCTGTGTAGCTAATGTATTTCTCATAACAGCAGTACCTTCCATTGAGGCGGTATACATACCTAATGAAAATATACTTCCAAATACATTTAATGCTTGTTCACCTACGACACTTTTAAGATCTTTAAGGGTAATACCATCTTTATCAAATAATTCTGGCCTATCAAACAATGCTAATTCTTTTTGATATTGAACACTGTTAATTAATCCATCAACTAATTCTTTATCATTAGCTTCTATTTCTCTATTAATTTCAGCTAATCTTTCTTCAACTTTTATAGGTATAGAGGTTTTCATTCCTGGAGCAGCTGGAGAATCTATTGTTTTATATACAGTTGAGTTTGGATCTAAAGTTTGAAGTCTTTTTTGTTCTTTCTTTAAATTTTCTTGCTCATTTTTTAAAAATCCAGTATTTGTATCTTCAACCATAGAAGGCATAGTAAGCTTTCGCCATTTATTTACTTCTCCTGTAAAGCCACTTCCATACTCTTCTTCTTCTCTTTTATTTTCAATAAATTCTAATTGATTTTTTATATGCTCATCAACTCTTTTTTGAGATCTTTTGAAGTAATAATTTTTTTCTAATTGGTCATTGATAATTTTATTTTTATAATCATCAATTTCTTGTTGAGCTTTTATAGAGGCCTCAGCATATTCAGGATTTAAGTTATAAGTTTTTTGGAGTTGCTCATTAATAATTTTATTTAATTTATTGTTTACTTCAACTAGTCTAGCTTTAGTATTTTCTCCATTAGGATCAACAGCTAAATATGTTTTTCCATCATCTCCTATAGTTAATGGTATTCCTGAGTCTTTTAATAATTGTAATTCTACATTATTTATTAAACCTTTATTTTCTTTATAAAAAGCCTCAGCAATATTATTTTGCATTCCTGAGAGATTATACTTATCAAAAGTATCAGATTCATATTTATCAAAATCTGGTTTATTATTTGCAATAATAGCCTCTACAAATTTATCTTGTATAGGTTGTAATAACTTATTCCTTGTTTCTGGAATTTTGTTATTTACTAAATTATCATATCCTGCTTGATACTCATCTATTGATAAATTATTAAAATCTTGGTTTCTAAAAGCATTAATACCAGCCATATCATTGAAACCTTTAAGAATATTTCTATCAGCTTCATCATAGGCATTATCAATTGCATTTTCTTGTTGTTGCTGGGTTTGTAATTCTCGTCCTTCTGGAGTATTAGGATAAAACCCCTTATCAGTTCTTTTTTCTCCGGCACTTACAACAACTTCATTTAGTTTTATTTCTTTAGCTTCGTTCCTTCTTCTTGCTAATGCTTCAAAAGTATTATCAATAGGTAAACCTAATTCTTCTTTTTTTTGGTCTATTTCAATTTGAGTAACATCAGGATTTTCTTCAAACCATTCATCATATTCTTTTACAGTTGGGCTTTTAGAACCTACTCTTAAACTTTTAGGCGTAATTGTTTTACGTATTATTTTAGGTTTACCGTCTTCATCAGTTACAAAAGTAGATGCAATTTTTTCTTTTTCCTTAGTGTCTTTTTCAATTTTAGCAGGTTCAATTTTTTCTTCTTCTTTTTTAATAGGCACACATTTACCCTCAGCCTCATCATATACAAAACCTTCCCCACATTCAGGAGGAGTGCTTTCAGAAACAGAAACCTCTTCTATTTCATCAATTTGTTTTAAAGGAGTTTTATTCATTAAGAATATTTTTTAATTAAAGCATCAACAGTAAATTTTCCTTCAGGAGATTGCTCTTCTTCCGCCATAACAACCTCTTCAGTAGGTTGACTAGGCTGCATAGGCATTTGTTCTTGTATACCTAATGCTTCAGAAAAAGAAACCTCTTCAGGTGATATACCTTTTTCACTTGCAATCTTATTAGCTTTTTCTTTAGCTAATTTAGAAATTGTATCAGGATGAGGTCTTTGTACCCTATTATATTTATTACCTATGTATTCAGATATACTAGCAAAAGCTTCAGCTGTACCTCTATTATCCCATTCCATTCCAGTTGGATCTGTATAAGCTTTGTCTTCCATTAACATTTTAACTTGACTTTGAGGCATTTGCATATGATCTGCTAAATAAGATCTTACACCATTAGTACCTAAAGTATCTAAAGCATTCATAGAAAAGTCTAATACTTCCTTTGCATGTTCAGAATAATCACCTGTATCATACATTTTATTTCCATTTTGGTCTACCTTTAACTTAGGTTCACCATTATCATCTAAACCTAAACCAGCAGCTAATGGATCTAATGAAAGATTAATAGGTTTAATTTTAGGAACAGGTGCTGGTATATTATTTACATCATATATACTTACATCAAATTCACCCTTTAAAGGATTAATAGCTTTACCTGTTAAATGAACTCTATTGTTTTTATCCATATTTAAACCAACAGTACCTTTGCTTAACCCTTGCAATACACCTTCATCATATTGATCCATACCATATGATAACAATCCAGCTTTTAAGTTTTCATTGTAATCAGCCATAGCTTTTTCAGCACCCACAGAGAAAGCACCCAGTTCATTAACTGTATTATCTATAACAGCCATATCTGCTGCATATTTATAGTTATCTATTTCTCCTTTTTTCTTTTTATTAGTAAGATCACTTGCTTTTTCTACTATTTGTCTAGCTATACCTTGTAGTTGTGTTCTAAACACACCCTGTGGACTTGGAGAATTTTGATTAACTCTATCTTCGGATTTAATACCATACTTACGCTGGTATTCCATATTTCTAAAATCCCTAATAGCTTGTTGCTCAGGATTTAATTTAGTAATTTGTTGAGGATTATAATTTTTCATACTTTTTAATTATCCTTTTTTTAATGCTTCATTAGCAATTAGTGCACCACCAATTCCACCAAAAGCGGCTCCAGTTCCAATAAGTGCTGCTTTCCCAACAGTATTACCTAATTTTTCATACCATTTTTTAGTATAACTACCATCTTTATTCATACCAGACATTCTAGCAACATCTATAGTGGCTTGGTTTTCGCCAGCTCTTCTATCTGCATCATTTAATTGTGCTTGGGATATTTCTTGTATACCCATTAAAGCATCGTATTGGCTTGATTGTGTTGTAAGTCTTCCACCTGCTTGAGCTAAATTAAATTGATTTTGCATTTCAGCATTTTTAGCAATAGATTGATTTATTGCATTAGCTTGATTTGCAAAAGCATTATTAGCAGCTGCAGCATTGAATTGATTCATTCTATTTTCTGCACCAAACTTAGTTAAATTCATTTGATTAGCTTGTCCTGCATTAAACATTTCAGCTTGATTTCTTGCTTGTGCACTAAATTGCCTTGCTCTATTGTCTTGTCCTACATTAAATTGTGCTTGGCCTAAATCAAATTGAGAAGCTAAATTTCCTTGTGCAAGTAAATCTCTTTGTAAAGATTGCTCACCTTGAGCTCTCATCATTTCATTAGCTTTTACTTGCTGATCAATACTAGCTCTAATACCAGCTTTTGATCTTGCAGCCTGCTGTGCTAAGGCTGTAGCACCACCACCTCCGCCCATTTGCATCATCATATCTTGAGAAGCAGCTAATGCTTGGTCTGCTTCTTGAGCTTCAAGTTCAGCACCTGCTGTTGAAACTTGCAGATTATTAAATACATTACTTAACCCAGTATCAGCGCCTCTAGCAAGGCCAGCTACATTTGTTTGAGCAGCATCGTATCCTTCAACATTAGCTACTCTTTGTGCACCTAAAGTACCTAATTTCATCTCGTCCAATTCCGCTTTTCGCATTGAGTCAGGATCAATAGATGAAAAATTTAAATTTTCATAAAAATCAGTTACCTGACTAGCATCTCTTAATGCTGAAAGGTCTGCATCATATAATTCTTGAGCTGCAGCTTGATCAGCTAATATACCTTCTTGGTTTGCTAAAGCTTGTCTACCAGCGTATCTATTTCGTTTCTTTTTTCCTCCCATTTATAATTTTTTTATGAGTTCATAAGATGGTTTATCCCATTTTTCATATCCTGCATTTAAATAATAATCAAGCATGTACCCTTCTTGAGCCCAGCCAAATGAATATTTAAATCCTAAATCTTTAGCAAAATCTGTAACAAAATTTACTAATAATTGTATAGCTTCTTTTCTGTCTGTATCTCTATAATCAGGATCTGATATTGCGGCAGTTGGTAATGCACAATGTGAATTTGTTAATCCAAGCCACATTGCCGCAATTGGATGATTATCTTTACACACCATAAAGCCACCTAATCCAGCTCTTTTAGTATTGTATTGGCCTATTAAAAAAGATCCAGGCATAATATCTCTAAAATTTTCTGTATGAATCCAAGGTTCTTGATCATATTTGTCCCACCAGGTTGGTAAAAATTTCCAATCTGATTCTAATAATTTTCTTACTCTTAACATAAAATAAAATTTAATTGATTGTATTTAACTTGAAGAATTTACTGCTAAAGTATTTAAAGCAAAAAGTTCTTTTTTTGTAGAAGCATTAGCTACTGGTAAAGTTAATTTAACAGTAGCATATGCTCCTTTTAATCCACTTGTTATTTTGTCTCCATTAGCTTGTATAGTTCCATTTACAACAATGTAATCTGGTTCTGAACAACTAATAGGTGCAAAATATTTTCCTTCTTTATTTTGAAAAGGAAATGTTACTAAGTTTGCCATTATCCTGCTTGTGTTACGGTTATTGCATGAGAGCTTATTCCTGTTACTCTTGTATTAGTAGTTGCTATAACAACAGTTCCTGATCTAGAACTTCCAGTTGTATTAGGATCAGCACTTATAGTGAATGTTTGTGTTGGGTCTGCTATACCAACTCCAAATACACCATTTATTTTTAACCAAGAAATACTAGGGGTAATACTAATATCAACGGTCCATGTATTACTTATAGTTACAACAGTTCCTCCTGCATTTAATGCTTGTGTTGCGGGTACAGCACCAAGTGTTGCTGTTACTTCTCCAGCTCCTGTAATTGTAGCTGTAGCTGTAGTGTCAGACATTATAACTGGTAATTGAACATTTAAAACTAAAACACCATCTTGGTTGGATTGAGTTTTTGTTATTATAGTATTAGCTACATTATAAGTAGCGCTATAAGCATCTAATAATAAAACTTTTGTTGTTGCACTTACTGTATAAGTAATAGTTGCAAACCTTCTAGTAATTGCATCAAAAGGTGAAATATAGTATGCTGTACCAGCAAGAGTCCCAGACGGTGTTGCTAAGACACCAGGAGAACCTATAACAGCCCAAGTAAGCTGTGGTTTTAATGTAGCTGTTCCACCAACTGTAATAATACCAGCGGTTGCTAAGGTTGGTACTGTTACTGGAATAGTATAAGTTAAATTATCACCGTTTCTAGCATTTGTAGGTGTACCCACATTTGTTGAAGCAGGCATATTAGTTGTATTTATAGTTATATTAGTTTGATCTATATAATAATTACTAAATGCTGCTGTAGAGAATACTATATTATTTGGACCAGCATTATTAAATACTTGTGATGCTGGCGTTAATGCAGAAAACGCAATTGTATCAATTGTATTTACAGTTAATAAAGCAACAGTAAATGCAAGAGCTGCACCATTACCTGTTATATTTAAAGTTTGAACAGTATCAGAATTACCTGTAGTATGCTGTATTAAAAATACTAATTTACCACCTGCATCAAGATCTGTTATAGCTGTTGGATTATTAACAATTAAATTACTTCCAGCTGCAGGTGTTAATACCACATCGTTAACATTATTAAATTTAAATTGTGAACTAAGTGGTGATACAAATATAGCCCAGGTAACATTCACTGTTGGCTTAGCTGTTACTGTATTAGCACCATTAAAAATAGAATTAGGTGCTGCTCCGGATAATTGTAAAGTTGTATTAAATGTATTAGCTGTTACCGGTAATACCCCACAGCTATCAATATCTGTTTCAATATAATCTAACTGCCATCCACTATCACCTTCATAGCTTAATGTATTAAATTGTTTTACTAAAGATGGTGCATCATTAAATATAGGTATTACATATGATTCAGCAGTTCCAGCATTATAAAAATTATTTCTAGTTACTGTATCATTATGGTGTTGCCACATCTGACCACCATTAAAAGTATAATAATTATTATTTAAAGATAATCCACCCTCTTGTTTAAACGATCTAAAACTTGTCCAACCTGAAGATCTATCATCAAAAGCTACAGTTAAATAACCGTCGGAAGCAGTTGCAACATTCGTATCTTCATTACTGTCAAACCCAGAACCAACTAATGTTAATTCATATATTTTACTATATTCATCATAAGAACCAATAACAGATGTAGATTGTTTTAAAGCATCTCTAAAAAAGTCAGCCATTCCAACTTGTGAAATTTCTTGTATTTGATTTTGTCTTAATCTTAAAACTGCTCCTCTATTTTTATCTGTAAAATATTGTGAAAATCCATAGGATGTAAAAGATTGAGGATCTTTTGAAATACCATATAAACCTGGATAAGCAGCCACTGTACCTAAAAATTGTGTATTACTAGTTACAGGCATAGCCCCACCTTCTGCTGAATAAATAAAATCTTTATCAATAGGAGAAAAAGAAACTTTATCTTCTTGAAATATATTTATTTTTGTATCGTCTGCAAAAAGTTTTTGTATAGATCCATTTAATGGGTCAAGAGATATTGTTAATCCACCGGCTGAATCATTAAATTGATTAATATAATTTATACCAGTTCTTGAATTAAGTAGTCCACTTGAATGAATTAAGCTATTAAATCTTCTCTCCTGTGTGAAGTTTTCTTTTACTGCAAATGCTTTTACACCTACATCAAAAAAAGGTTCATTAAAACCAGCCCTAATGCGGTTCACTTCAATGTGTGCATTAGGTACTACATCAAAAGATAACAATATACAATTAAAAAAGTCTATATCAATTGCTTGATTAGGTATTTCATTAACTAAACCACCAGTTGCGGTTTCATAAAATATATCTAATTCAGTTGTAACAGGTTCAGTCTCAAAAACACATAATCCAGATGTAACGGCATTACCTGCATTATCTAAAGTAGTAACTAAAGCATCACCTGAAGGGTTGCCAATTGATTGTACTTTTGTTAAATTTGCTTGTGGTGTTGTATATACGTTACCATTATTTAAAAATTTAGGAAATACAGAAACATCACAAGGTGAAATAGTTGCTGATGTACTAGGTGGTATAACCGCATCTTGATCTCTTGGTATTTTATTTATACTGTCACCTAATCTTTTTACTGTATTTGCACCTGAAACAACTGAAATCCAATTATAATATTCTTGTTCTCTTTGTTTTACAACAACTCTATATGAATATGCCCAGCTAGGTATTTGAGTTGTATCAGTAAAAGTAATTCTTAAAGCATTAAATGCTGTAGTACTACTGGAATCACCAGTGTTTGGATCTACAAAAACTGTGTCTGTTCCAGAACTTGATAATATAACCGGTGATTGTCTACCAAATTTATCGGCTAATACAATACCTACTTGATAAGTTCTTCTTGATTTAACAGATTGATTTGTTAAAACAGTATTTCTTGCAGATGTTTCGCCTGTTCTTTCTACAGAAAAAGCTATATTTGGTATATCAAAGTTTTGTAAAAAATTACCATAAACTAATCTACCTCCAGCAACTTCTTGTGATTGTGCTTTTATAGGAACAGCATCGTATACTCTTGTTAACTGATCAGATGGTAATGTTCTAAATGGATCAGTTGATGAATATGTAAAGTTTACAAATGGCTCAGTTGTAACCTCTTGATCTTGAACAACATATAAGGAAGGACTTCCTGACTCTTTATATATTAACTCTACATTTTTTATACCATAACCTACAGGTGTAGGAACTTGTAATTGTACTTGATTAATTGCATTAACAAAAGTTTCTATTTCACCAAAATCGCTTAAGCTAGTATTTATAGTATCTGTTTCATTTAATCTTGAAAAACAAATAGGTGTAAATGGAGCTAAAGTACTATATTCATTATCTTCAAATTGCCATCTATAAGAAAATCTTATTAACTTATTTTGCATAAAGTTAGAAGAAATACTTGATTCCTTTGTTGCTGTAACAAGAGTTGGTGATTCATAAGGTGCAAACTTACATACAGAAATTAAATTATCAATATCTACTGCTGCCCCATAATAAGTTGTATTATTTCTTGCTGTAACAACATTAATTTTTCTTGGAGCATTTCTATTATCAGTAAAAAATAAAAGATCATCAACAATATTAACTCCAGTAATGGGATATGATGTGTGAAAGTTTAATTGTGGAGAAACTAATAATCCAGTAGTTTGATTTGTTTTTTGATCATATTCAAATATACCATGATTACCTGTATTAGTTTCATTATATATAGAGTTAGTGGTTACAAAGAAATATATTTTTTCAGAATTAGAATCACTTACATACCCAATACAAGTTCCACCTGTTAATCCGGTAACAGTAACAAGCTTATTACCTAATAAATTTTCTATAGCCCCTACATCAGAACTTTCTGATTGACCTATATTTATATTTAAGCCTTCTCGATATTCTCCTGCCGGTACTATTCTTTCATCTAAATCTCGGCTCATTTTGCCGACATTAAACGCTCTTTTTATTTCTGGCATAAAATTATATTAATGTTTAATCCACTTAGCTTTATTACGGAAAATATTAGTCATTTCTTGTACTTTCATATTAGATAATCTAATCTTAGCATTTCGCATTTTAGCAGCTGCTTCTTGTTTATAAAGACCCGCAGCTCCGCTTGCTCTTGTTCTTATTTTAGATAAATTATATAATATAGTTGACATAACAGCATCTTCAGCCATTTTAGGTACAAATACATTATCAAAATCACCATTATTACCTAACCCATCAGATATATATCTTAATGTAACATAAGTATTTTGAGGAATTACTGAATCAAAATAAATTTGGCCGGCATCTAAATCTAACACAAAGCTTCCATTTGTATTTTGAAATTGTGGTGTTGATCCGTACCTACGGCCATAATATCCAAAATCATCAAAATCATAATATCCACTATAATAATTTAAAGCTTCTTCGGTGTCTACATGGTTTTCTGCATTTTGCCATCTTTGTATAGTTTCAGATTCTTGTGCGTAAATTACATTACCTTCTTGATCATAAAGATAATGATAATTTTCATCTTGTGCTACGCCTTGATTTGCGTGAGTTGTACCGCTAGGTAAAATTGTTCTTTCAATACCAGACTTATCTGTATAAGATAATCTTACATAGTTTACATAATCAGAGGGTAAAGACATTTGGCGTAAAGAACTTAATTGTATTTCAATTGCTTTTTCAGAATGAAATACATCATAACTAAATTCTTGAACTGCTTTTTGACCCCAAAATGCAACTTCATATCGAGGTACTTTATTAAGAATTTTATCATCACCTACATAAGCTACCATAAAATTATTAATTATATCATTTAAATTGGTTCTTCTGTAGTAACCCGGCACAGCGGTACCATTACCGCCGTCTAATGCAGAATAATTATCTACGTCTAAAGGTTTTCTTGATATTGCCATTATTGTTCAGTTTGTTGAAATTGTACTTCTCTGCCTTGTGCAAATCCTGTTACATCACCTTGCTTAATTGTTAATCCAGCATAACCTAATATTGTTACAACTAATTCTGGAAATTCAGATGAATCTAATTCAAAATTATAAGATTTTGCCGGTGTATCATAACTATCCGTTGAAGGATCAAATTGAGTGCTATCATAATAAGGTATAGTACCTTGTAATACATATCCCCATTTTGGTCTTGTTGGATTTTTTAAGTATTCCATTCTAACCCCCGTTGTAACAGTTGTAGGATATACTGTTATACCTGTTGCATTTACAGTATATACTGGTTGTGTTTTAACGGGATAAGTTAAGGGGGAAAGATTAATATATTTAACATGCTCATGAGTAACTTTATCTGCAACCCTTTCATCTACACTAACCACACCTAATTGTCTTAAATCATCTGGGTATGGAAAAATATCATTTGAAATAGTTGGTGTAGCACTTTTATAAAACAAATTTACTCTTTCAGCAATATTAGATACAGGATTTGAAAAATCACTTTGAATTCCACCAGCCGCTTGATAAGATGCATCTCTTGCGAAATATGCTTCAAATACTTCGTTTTGTGCTTGATCAGCCATTCTATTAAACTCATCAGGTGTAATATATCCTCTGTTATCTTTATTTGCTAAAATAAGAACTGTTTGATATACGTTGTTAATATTAATCATTTATATGTTATTATAATTAGTGAATATAGGGCTGATTTCTCGCCCTATATCCTATAAGCTTAGTTGAGCTTTTTAACTAATGATTTCATTAGATCTACGCCATCGTCAGTTTTAAAATACTGAGCTAATGCTCCATAAGGATGTTGATCAAATGGTACAGTAATTATTTTTTTGCCGTTTGCAAATTTAAATACTGTATTATCTTCAGTTAAATTAATTATGCCTTGTTCGACCGCTCTATTAGCTAAATTTCTTAATTTAATATCTTCATCTTCTGATAATTCTATAAATAAAGCAGGTTCACGTTGTGCAAATTTATAAGCGTCACGTTTTAATTCTTTAGATGACATAGAAGCAACTGCACTACCTAATTCAGTTCTCATAATAGCTTCTAAATGTTCTATATCTAACTCTTTTACTAATGTTAATGCTTCTAATTCAAATTCTAAAGTATCAATTTCATCTGCAGCTTTTTTAGCAGTATCAACTTCAGTCCATTTTTTATCTTTTAAAGGATGATAAATAGATAAAAGTTTTTGCATAGATACTTCTGAACGAGGAACCATAAGTGTTCCATCTTGAAACATTACATGAGTTAATGTAACAAATCCTTCTTGTTCATCTACAAATAAAGACTTTTGATTATTTGCTAATCTTATTTCTCTATTCATTTTTAACCCTTCATCAAACCACATTAATGGTTTACGAGGAGTATGTTTTGTTTGTATTGTATAAGATACAGGTGCATATTGTCCTGTTAATACATAAGTTCTGTCTTTATATACCCAATTTTTTTCCATTTCGGTTACAGAACTTCTTGGTTTTGTTTGTGTTGTCATAATAAAATAATATAAAATAAGGATATAGGGCTCCGAAGAGCCCGTATCCTATAGTTAAAATTAAGCTTTAAATAATACGAAATTATTAGCAGCTTGAGTGATAAGACATCTTTCACTTAAGTAATTTACTTTCATGATATCGATATCAGAACTTGGTGAATCAGTTCCAACAGATCCTGTAATCCAAGATTTGTTTTTTCTGTTCTCAGTTTCTGATGCTCTATATCTGATGTGTAAGAATGGTCTTTTGATGTTTTGACCTAATTGTTGATCATAAACAGTAGAAGTTCCAGCAGGAACTAATACGCCTTCAACATCACCAAAACCTCCACGAGTTGACCAGTCATTTAAGTATTTCCAGTCAGTTTTGTAAAAGTCATAAGAACCTCTTCTATATCCAGTAAACCCTAAATTAAGAGCCATGTCTGCACTGTTGTTAAATACTCCATAAGAAGTACCTTTAGAATGCCCAGCAGCAGCAGCATAATTACCATTTTGCATTGCAAGAATGTCATCAATTTCTAAAGATAGCTCTCTGTTTAAGAAAAGCATATTTTCTTCAATTGATCCCTGCTTGTCTAATTGCTTAAGTACAGCATCAAAATCTGTAAGTCCACCGTTACCTGCACCAGCAGCAGCTTGGCCACCAAATCCAGTATAAACGTTTCCTCTTGATTCTAATGCAGAAAAGAATCCTTCAGTACCTCTTGCATTTTGAGCAGCTAATGGTCCACCGAAAGTACCTAATGTAATTGCAGCACCTCCAGCAGTGTATTTAACACCTTCAACCATTGACATTTCTAACCAGTCTTCCCATCTAAGTCGTACTTCATGTTCAGACTTTATATACCATAAATATCCACTAGCACCATTTTCAGAAGTAACTTCAATCCAACCAATCTGAGCTGTGTCAGATCCACTGATTTGATAGTTTTCTTTTAATATAATTGGTGAGTTAGTAAATGTAGCAAACCCTGGGTCTAAGCTATCGGTAAAGTTTCCTGTACCTTTAGCAAATTCAGATCCATAGCAAATTGCAGTTACTCTTTCAGCAGCTAATACTCCACCGTGAGCTTCATAAGCTTGGATTTGGAACATTTGACCACCAGTAGTACCACCACCACCAACTCCAACATTAGTACAAACTCCTTTAATAACAGCGCCAGTTCCACCAACTGCTGAAGTAGCATTTGTTTGAACTTGAACCATTACAGTTTGTCCTATTTTAAAGTTAACTTGTTGTGTTTGAGTAGCTGGGCTAACTCCTAAACTTGCAGGTTGCGTAGTTGGTACTTCAAAGTTAAGTACACCACCTGATGCTCCAGCAGCAGCGATAACCGCTTGTCCACCACCAGCAACAGGCATAGCGCCCGCAGTTCCTCTTGGAATTACATTTACATATCTAGTATGTAATCTGCCTTGCTCAGTCCAAATAATTTGGTCTGAAGTAGAAGGCATCTCCGCAGATACCATACGTAAGAAAGAACCGATTGATCTGTTTCCATATCTTTCAACTTCTTTTTCGTATACATCTGGTAAAAATTGTTGTGTCCATTGATCAAAATTTGTATTTGTGAAATCAATGTAGTTTCCGGAGTACAACGTCTTTGTTTGAGTCGGTTGTAATGCAGCCGGAATTCCGCTTGTAAAAGCCATAATGTTTTGATTTTAAGTTAAACTATTTCCATTTAATTCGCAACTTATCAGACGAATCTCCAGAAACAACTCTAATCCTATCTCCACTATTAGATGTTATAGTAGCACCTTCTTGCCTTGGATCCATATTTATATTTTTAGCTTTTCTAGCAGATTCTTTTATTGCATCAGCACGGCCTTGCTCATAAAAGTGATTTGCTATTTTATCCGCATTTTGTGCAGTAAATAAAGCTTTATGATATCCTTGCATGTTTTGCATGCCACCTTTTTCATCTGTAAACAGATTTAAAAAATTAGATATATCTGATTGAGACTCTTTAACTTTACCGGGATTATCTATCTTAAATCGATATTTGTTTTCTCCTACCTTAAAATCAAAACCTTTGAATTCTTCGTTAAAAACTTTTTTAGTTTCTTTTAAAAAACTTTCTTTGGCTAAGTTATTTTGTTCTTCAAATTGCTTAGAAGTATTATAAAAATTTATAGCTTCTTCGTACTCTTTAGGAATATTATTTTGTTTTGATTTTAACTTAAGATCATTATAATATTTATCCTTAGTTGTTCTTAGAAGTTCTTGTGCATTAAATACTTCTTCTTTAAAAGCTAATTGCTTAGCTTTTACGTCAGACGGGTCATCCGCCTCCACATCATAAGCAAATTTTTTATCCATTAAAAATTGAATATCTTCTTGATTTAGATGTGGTTTAGTGTATTCGTAATATTCTTTTATAAGACTTACGTTATCTATTTTAGAATAGTCTCTATTTAGTTTTGCATAATCTTCTACTGTTCCTCCAGTTTCTTGCATAAACTGTACAAGTTTATCTATTCCTTCAGGAAGTTCTTGTGTTTTTTCTTCCTGTAATATTTCTTTTTGTTCCGATATGGGTTTGGTAGCTTGAGGCTTTCCATCCATTCGTTTCTCGTCAATGTTATCTTTCTCATCATTAACTAATTCTAAAGGAGATTCTGAAGTTTCTTCTTTTATTTCCGGTTCTTGAACAGCCCGTACTTCTTCCTCCACTTTTTGTATATTGTCGGATAATTTATCTTCAGGAATGTTTCCTGTTTCTTGCTCTTGAACGGCATCTTTTGTTTCCTCTTTTGTTTCCTTTTTAACTTCTTCTTTTATTTCCTCTTTAGGAACGGGAGGTTTATCTAAATTAACTTTATAAACTCCATCTTCTTGTAATCCATATTCAGGGGCTACCTTACCTTCATCAACTGCTTTTTGTAAAACTGCAGCTTCTTTTTTAGCAGGTGTTACTGTTTCAGGATTAATTTCACCTATATCTTTAACTTCTATAGATGAATCTTGTGTTTTTTCTTTTGCCATAATTGTATATAATAAAATAATTGTTTAAATATTAAGACGCTTCAAAACGTCCTGTGTCAAAGCCACCTAAAGTATCATTACCTTTAGATTCAAAATCCTTTGTAGGATTATCTGTATTTGGAGCGCCACTTAATCGACCAGATGTTTTAAGTTTTACATCTTCTCTTATAAGCTCACGTTGTAACATTGACTGATTACTTCTATTTGCTAACTCCATTTGTGATTTTAGTTCAAGTTCCTTAAGTTGAACATTTAAATTAAATTCATATTGCATAAGTTCTTTTTTAGCTCTTGTTTCAATTTCCATTTTTCTAATAGACATTTCATTTTCAGCTGTAGATAATTGAATTTTAGAATCTGTTTTTACTTGTTCAGATTGTGCTTTTGCTTCTTCAATTTGTATTTGTGCTTGTCCTTGTGCTTCTGCTTGTGCTCGTGATGCAGCTTGAGCTTGCACTTGATCTGTAGCTTGTTTTTGAAGTCTTCTAAATTTTAATAATTGATTAGCTAATTTTAAATTTTTTACTTCTCTAATATCAATAGCATCTTCTAAATGGATACTATCTTTTGATAATGCAACTTGTATATTATTTTCTAATAATTGTTTTTCATTTTCATCAGGCTCTAATTCTAAGAATATACCAAAGTTATGTAAATTAAGATTATTTAATTCTTCTAAAGAACCCACAGAAAATTGGCCTATAGAATCTATAAACATATCTTTAGTAGGATGATATTCTAATACATCTTTAAATCTTAATGAAATAGCCTCAGCTAAGCAAGTGGTAATAAACATGCTAGAATGCAGTATATGTCTTGTTGCAACATTACTATTTGCTGCTGCTAATTTTTGTACACCTACAAGAGAATATTGATCTGGATCTGCAGCATCTCTTGCTTCATTTAAACCAGTTGTATCTCTTATCATTTGTATATATTGATTATAAGCACCAATTAATACTTGTATTTGATTACCACCACCACCTGGTAATTCTTGAATAGGTATAGCTCCATTATTTCTTTCCCCTTCCATGGTTAAAGATCTACCAATTATAGATCCTGTTTGAAAGTACATATTTAAAGCTTCTTGTGGATTATAATTTGTACCATTACCTAAATCAATTTCAGCAAGACCATCAGCATCAACATATACACCAGAAGGTGTCATTCTCTGTATAGCTTGTTGTAATTTTAAATGTGTTAGCTGTATTAAATCAGCATATGGTGTCATTTTTGAAACTAAAGAAGTAATATTACCTTTATACATTCTAGGAGCACTAACAACATAATTCATCATTACTTTATTTATATTGCTAGTAGGTCTTATCATATTTGTAGCTTTTTGCCACTTTAAAAGATGATCAGATCCTAATACTAATACACCTTCATAAACAACTTCTCTTGTTTGCTTTACTTTTTCAAATCTAGTTCGTTTATCTTTAGGTGGATTAAATGTGTCATCTTTTGGAATAGCTTTACTACCGCCAGTAGGTACTTCCTTTATTTTGTAAACATCATTTTCCCATGTTTTCCAATTAAAGTAAAGCACATTTAATGTATTTTTAGCAGCTAACTCACTTTGATTATAAAAATTATGATTGGGATCATTGTAATCATTAAATCTTGAACTTTGACTAACAAGAGTTTCAATTTCTTCATTAGGTAATCCTGGAAATTCTTTTTTAAGTTCATTAACTTTTATGCATTTAACTTCTCCAAAATAATAACAATCTTCAAAATTAGGATCATCAGTATATGAATAAACTAAATTAGCTGGATCAACATATTTAACTACTACACCATCTGTATTATTGAAAGTGTGCTTAGCAGCACCAATTCCTAATACAGTTAAATCATAATCAATACGTTTTTTAGTTTCATTATATTTATTTGCTTTAAAAATATTATTAATAGCTTCTTCTTCAGCTATTTCAATACCTTGCTTATAATTAAGCTGCATATATAATTCTAATTCTTCTGTATTTGCAGGTAAATCATTTACGGCAAAATTTCTAGCAGATACACCTAATTTTTGTTCTATATTTAATAATAGATTAGCTGTATTTAAATCTTGTTGTACATCATTAACAAATTTAGTTCTTTTACCTGTTGAAATATCATCTTGACCAACTGCTTTAATATGAAATAATCTATCTTGCATTCCATTTACAACTAAATCTACAAATTTAGGTACAATTGGAACTGGTTTCCAATCTAAATTAAGATAAGATAAGTCACCATTAATTGCAAACTCATCTTTGTATTTTCTAATTGATTGTTCTCCACGAGCATATAATCTTAGCCTATGAGCTTCTTGTCTAGAATTATAGAATTTCCCTATGCCATTATTATCCTTATTGAACCACTCTTGTTCAATAGCTCTTCCTACAGATAATCCATACTTTTTAGTTTGTTTTTCTGCATCGGAAACTGCTTGACTTGGAAATTGTGTTAAAACTTTTCCTTTTAATTTTGCCATACTTATTTTATTAACTCGCTTTGATACCCTTCATTTTTGTATCGTGAAAATTCAAAATCTAATTTTTTAACTGTTCTATCTGAGCTTGGTTTATATAAATGTTTTCTACAAGCCATTATGGCTAAACCACTACTTATAGATGCATCAAAAGATGTTCTGCGTGAAATATCAAATCTTGCCCAGTCTTCTAATGTTCTTTGAAAATACATATTACCATATGAATCGTCATTTCGTCCAATATATTCTTCAATGTACGATTCAATAGCAGATGCATGTGCTTGTTTAATATCTTCAGAACTATTAGGTATACCACCTAATTCTAATTCAGTTTTAGATAAAGCACCTTTTAATTTATCAGGTCTATTCATAGAAAAACCCCTATACCCTCTTCTTTTTAAATGATATAATAATCTTGGTTTATTGTTTTCAATCAATATAGGCATACTATAAAATATGCATGCCATTAAAACATCTTCAAAAAATATTTCAGCTGTTTGAGGTCTTGCTACGTACTCTAAAAAGAATTTTGTATTAGGTACGTCACTAGTCATTGTAAAAGTGGTTAATCCATGTAAAGATCCATTTGATCCTCCACCCCCAACTGTTCCTGATATATCATAAGGATCGCACCCAAAAGCACCCAATCCATCATTACCAGGATATTTTATACCATTTTTTTCAATAACATTATTTTGTAATTGGTCTGGTGGTATCCACGATATTTTAAATCTACCATTTTGTGTTGGTGTCCATATTACTTTAGTATCTTTTATACCATTTTGCCATGAAAAAGCACCTCTTACTACATGACCTTTAAATTCCATTTCTTCATTATAATCTATTTGTTCATAAATTTTAGTTAAATTAAATAAAGAATTTAAAGTTTCATCTCTAAATGCATGCTTTTCTGATCTTGGAAATTGTCTATAATATTCATTTAAAGCATCGCTGTCTTTTTTTAGCCCCTCAACTTCATTTTCCCAGTGTTCAAGGACTCCCGTATATATGAGTTCGCCATCAATTCCTTCAACCGGTTCTGATGGAGTATCGAAGACAGGGTATCCATACTTATCAATAAATCCTTCGAAACCCCATTCCATAGGTATGAACAAAGAGTATAATCCACTTGTAGTCTGGCCATTGCGATTTCTATTTGTAACATCTGAATTATAATATAATTTTTTAAATTTATCACCACCTTTGTCTAACGCATTAGAAGTGGATCCCATCATACATTTGCCAACTACTTTCGCCCCGAGGCGGAGGCACGTTTTTGTAACCCTCCAGTTATTGAGGATGTTGTCCGGCCTCTCCCATTTACCCGATTCGTCGTGGATGAGGAGTTGTAATTTCTCCCCGTCGTATGAATTGTCCCCCGTGTTCTTCCAGTCAATTGTGGTGTCCAATCCGTCCTGTATCTCAGAGGAGGCGGGGCTGGTGGCTCGTATCGTATTCCTCGTGAGCCTTCTTGATGGTACTTTGTACGAGAGTTCCGTCTTTGGGCGTTCCATACCATCCTGTATTGGTTTAAAAAAGAACGGGTAATTAGTTGAGATTGGGACCACCTTATCCGTGAACATCTTCTTAGCGTCTGCTCCACTCTTAGATAAGATCCCAAACCTAGAGTCTTTTGAAGTTGTAGCCTGATGAACACATTCTGATGACGCCATAAAGGAGAAACCAGACCGTCTATTCTTAAGGTAGCACATCCCATAGCATCTGCTATCAGCCTTGCATGCTTCCCAAAAGTAGAAAAATATCCTGTTTGCATGTCGAAAGTCTGGGGAGCCCACATCGATTTTAGTCCAGTTGAGATAAATATAGTGCGATCCTGTAAGGTAGCACGGGGTACCGTTGCACATGAACCAATAACCATCATTACGATAATTAAACTCATTATCGATGTAACTATAATATTGGTCTTTAATATCTTCAGTATAGCTTTGAAAATCATATAATGTTTTTATTCTTGTTAACGATTGTGGTCTTTCCCTTCTTATAAATACTTGTTTTTCTTTTTTTAAATCTTTACCGTGTATTTTTTTAGGGGTTTGAGGTATACCTACCTTAAGACCTTGTATTTCATATATATCACCTAATGTACCATCCTTACTAATAATAACACAATCTAAATCACTATTATATCCATATTTAAATTTTTTATTTTTATTTAAATTTTTGGTATATTTTTTATCTAAATGATCTGTATGTATTTTATATAAAGTTTGTTTATACATTATTTAATTCTATTTTCAACACCCAAAAAAGCTTTTGATTTTTTGTTATCTTTTTTCTTATCAGATATTTCTTCAATTTTATCTATAATTTTTAAAGAATCTTCAATTGCAACCCATTTAGCTTGTGCTGCAGTTTTAGCTTTTTCAGGATCAAGTTCATTAAGATCTATATTTTGTCTGATTACTTTTTCAAGTTCTAATAAAGCTTTTTCAGCAGCTAATATAACCTTGTCTCTCTTTTGTTCCATATTTTATTGTTATGTGATGTGAAAAAATACGATATAATTTTTCTCCTTCAATATTAAACTCATATTCTGAATCAGGTGTAAAGCCCACCACGTCTCCAATAGACACTCCTAATTGGTTTAATTTACTATTACTATATGTAAGTATACCTAAAAGATTTTCGTCTGTTTTAAGAGCCCATTTATTTTTTTTATATAAAGGTTTTACAAAACAAAAATTAGGTAAACTTTTCCATTTATTATTTCTTTTATAAGCAAATATTTGATCCTCAGAAACTAAATATTCATTTTCATTTAAAAAGCTTGAAGAATTTTTTTGAATTCCTTCTACATCAATCCATCTTCTAAAAACATTATGATGCACAATAACTTCATCGTTTTCTTTTAGTTCTGAATTATTATATAATGGTAACTTTACTATTTTACCTATACGATTAACAAACATATAATCTCTTTCAGTAACTTCTGTATTAACGACTAATTCCTTACCCTCAACATCAATAATGTTGTTGTAGCGATTTTCAGTAGATATAATATATTCAAATAAAGATTGCATTAATAATCTAAGTTATATTCAACAGATACAGCCATATTACCATTAAAGTGTTTCCACGGTAATACTTCTTTATTTTTTGTAATATAAATTTTATAGGCACCTTCTTCTTCTAAAATGTCACAAATTGTATGTCCTCCATAAACTTCTTGGCCTACAGAGTAATGCATTGCTTCATTTTTATAATCAGTGCCAATACTAATTTTTCTAATTAATTTTGCCATTTAATTTTATTTAATATGTCCAAAGAGTTATAGGTGGAGCATCCGGGTAACCGATACCCACATGAACAAAATTATTTTTTCTACTAACTCCTATTCTTGTAAAGCCGACGTCCATAGCAGCTTTAACTAATTTAAATGTTGTTTCACCACCAATACTTGCAATATCAACAGCAGCACCGTAAGCATGTTCACCTGGTGCTTTTTTCTTTGCTTCTATTGGATGATCCGGACTTCTATAACTAGATGTAATTTTTATAGGTGATCCATAAGCTTCTCGTAAATCATCTAGCATTTTAAGAAGCTTTTTATCCATCATTTTATACTGATTAAATTCAGATTCATTAAAGTATTTTAAAGGCATTTTATTTATTATTTAATTTGTTTTTTATACCTATTATGGTATATATTATAGTTAATAATAATACTACTGTTTGTAGCAGCGGATTTATATCTGGCATTATAGAAAAGGTGAAGCCTCCTAAACTTATACCATAAATTCTTAAGTCTTGCATTTTATTTGTGCATTTTGTTTCCAAAGACTTTCTCAACACCTCGTGATCCGAAATAGCCTCCGATTACTATTGTTAATAAACCGGTTATTGAATCAAGTGGATAACCTAAGTACCACCCAATTACATAGCTTACTGTTAAAAATATTAATGTTAATGGACGAACATTAGCCGCAAGCCACGCTCCTGAGCTGGCATCTGCAACCCATCTTTCTGTTGTTCCATCTATTTCAGCTCTTTCAAGTTTTAGTTTTTCTAATGCAATTTCTTTATCGCCATCAGACATTTCACTGCTACCTATTATAGCTTCTATAATACTGCCAGCTGGTGTACCACTAGCTATTGATCCAACTACAGTTGGAATTTTATTTAATAAAAATTTTCCAACTACAGTATCTTTAAATTTTTTTTTCATATTATTCAAATAAAGCAGGGCCTACATAATCCCATTCTTGATTTTCTTCATTCCAATTATACCTATTATTTACATCAGGAAATTCTATAGGAGCTTCCCATTGGCATGTATTTTCATTTAAAACCCACGAATCATGAGGTTTGGGTGGTATAAAAGCATCTCGTGTAATATCATATGTATAACCAACTCCAGCATAATTTTTTCTAAAGTTATTATTATAAGAAGTTTGTACCCATGTAGCAGAACCAAATAATGAATCTAAAAATTCTTTACCTTTTGATTCATCTTCTGTACCATCTTCTTTTTTAATAACTTCATTGTTTACTACATGTACTATTTCAACAATATTATTTGAATTAATTTTTGCAAAATGTGCCATATTAAGCTGTATAACTACCGCTACCGGTATATTTTAAAATTGTAAACCCACTTACACTTGAAGTATCTACAGTAGGGCTACCGGTGGTTGTACCTGAATAGTTTGCATCTGGTATTTTTAAAACAACAACACCTGATGCTCCGGATGCTCCAACACCTGGATTATTCCAGTTGTTTCTACCACCACCCCCACTACCGGTATTAACTGTACCAGCAGTTGGTTGACTCATTTGTCCACCTGAATTTCCGCCTACACTAGAACCTCCAGATGCTACACCTGCAGTATAATAACCGCCACCACCGCCACCACCTGCATAATAAAGCGCTGTTCCTGTAATACTACTTTGGGTACCAACACCCCCAGCACCACCTGTACTATAAGTGCCACTACCACCATTGCCACCGTTTCCTCCGTCACCACCACCACCGCCGGAATTTACTACACCTGTTCCTGTACCTCCGCTTCCGCCAGCAGATAATCCTGTAGCAGAGCCACCACCAAAATTTGCATGACCACCTCCACCACAGCCTCCGTTTCCACCAGCAGGTCCTTGATTTCCTGTTGCAGCGCCACCACCACCATCCACAGTATAATTACCGCCACTTCCATCAATATTTGTAATAACAGTATCTCCTCCATTTGATGTTAATCCATTTGTATAACTATTTGGACCTCCAGCACTACCAGCACCTATTGTTATTCCTAATACTGTTCCTACTGCTATTGTACCGCTTGTTGCTTCATACGCTGCGCCAGCGCCACCGCCACCACCACCTCCAGCATTTGTAGCACCACCACCACCTCCAGCACCACCTGCTACCATAAGAAAATTAAATGTATATCCTGAGGGAGCGTAAGATCTTGGAGCTAAAATTTTTCTTCTTAACATGTTTAAGGAGTATTATCACTTACATATGTTGCTATACTATACATAAATACTGGATCTGTAGAAGAATCATCTACGCATTCTATTTGTAAAATATTGTAACCTGTATTGTCATAATCTACTCCACCAATTTTATTAAAAGTATTTGTACTACTTCCTTGTGCAGCTAATGTAATTGATTGAGCTTTTAAAGGATATATAGTCATTATTTGACCTTTTACATATCCAGTTAAACTAATAGTATATGCTCCAGTTAAATCACCACTTAATTTAAATACAGAACCATTAGCACAATTAAAAGATACTGTGCCAGTTAATGTTGATATTGCCACACTTGCTGTATACCTATTTGATAAAACGTTATGTGTTACTTTTGTTAATGCCATTTTTTATTTTTTAAGAAAATGATATATTTCCTGTTCCTGCTGTAAATACAGATATTTTAGATCCACTTTCTGTAAAAGGAGATCCTGATGATTGTGTTAATCCTGCTCCTGCTGTTAATGTAAAGCTTGAAGGGTATCTTAATATTACAACACCTGAGCCTCCTGCTTTTGAACCAGTACTAACATTAGCTCCAGCACCACCTGCAGCACCTCCTGTGTTTACGGTTCCTGCTGCTGCTGCAAATGTTATTGATGATGGACCACCACCACCATTACCGCCGCCGCCTGTACCACCATCACCACCTCTATTTGAAGGAATGGTTTGACCGTAATCCATAAATCCACCACCGCCACCGCCGGCAAAAAATACTGAACCGCCATTTACTTCACCAACAGATGCTGTTCCTGCATTTGTAGTATTTAATATATTTACAGCTAAGCCTACACCACCGGCCCCACCATATGCATTACCACCTATTGTTGTACCTGCACTACCGACTGCACCAGCACCGCCACCTCCACCGCCACCTTCATCATTTCCTCCGGGAGCAGTATAAACTCCACCCGCATATCCTTGATTAGCAGTTCCTGAACCGGGTGCATGTTTAGTGCTTGACACGGAACCACCTCCACTACCAGAACCACCATTATTACCGCCTGTTGAACTACCCGAGGGCCCACCTCCACCACCAGTAGAGGTTATTGTACTAAATACAGAATTAGAACCATTACCGCCAGCAGCAGCATTACTAGCTGCAGCAGCACCTCCACCTCCAACGGTTACTGTATAATTTGTACTTAAATCAAGAGTTAAATTAGTTTCAGCACTAGCACCACCACCAGATGTTGATCCAAAAGCAGTTCTTAAACCTCCTGCTCCGCCACCACCTGTACCTCTATTTACACTAGCACCGCCACCACCTGCAACGACTAAATATTCGCAGTCTACAGTTTCAAAATCTATTAAACCTGGATATTTTACTTTAGTTTGTGCCATCTTCTACCCAAATTTGATTTTCTTCGTCCCATGTGTATAATTTACCATCAGATGGCATTTCCACAGGGGCTACCCATAAGCATGTATTTGAATCTAGTGTCCAACTAGGGAATGGCTTAGGTGGAATAAAAGCATCTCTACCAAAATCATAAGTGTACCCAATTCCTGCATAATTTTTTCTAAAAGGAGTTTCTCCTTGTGAGTGCACCCCACCTAAAGTATTATATGATGTTCTTTTACAAACTTGTTCACGAAGATTGCCATAATGTATTTCCCAGTTTGTAGGACCATCAGTTTCGTCTTTACCTGTTATTACTTCAGTAACGATATTTTGCATATTTAAAAAAGCGTAATGTCCCATAATTATTAATTAATTGATATATTTCCTGTTCCTGCTGTAAATGTTGTTATTTTATCAGAACCAGATGTAGCAGTTGAACTGGTTAATCCTGCACCAATTGTAAGTGTGTAAGAACTGTCATATTTTAATATTACTTTACCTGATTGACCGTTTGCAGCAGAAGTAGCTCCAGGTGGAGTACCTCCATCACCAGAGTTAGCACCTCCAACTGCGTTTGAGCCTGCAGATCCATGACTTCCTTGCCAACCTCTTTTACCACCACCACCGGCAGCATAATATACAGTAGAGCCTGTAATAGTTGCAGCTTTTGCAGCTCCTCCATTTGTCCCACTTGTAGTAGTTGCATTTACACCAGCACTACCAGCACCACCACCACCAGCACCACCTTCACCAGATCCTGCAGCAACATCACCACCATCATATCCTGATATAGCAGGAGAAGTTAAAGCACTACCCCCTGTATTTGCTTGGTCATTACCACCACCTCCACCACCGGAGCCACCATCTAAAGCGTTACCTGTTGCATCATAAGCACCAGCACCACCTCCACCTTTAGAAGTTATAGTACCAAAAACAGAATCTGAACCTGTAGTTCCTTTATCTGTACCACTTGTACCTTCTGCACCACCACCACCTACAGTTACAGTATAATTAGTTGATGGTGTTAATTGTAATGCTGTATCAGAAGATTGTCCTCCTCCTCTACCGTCTGTTGAAGATCTAAAACCTCCACCACCACCACCACCACCGTAGTATGTGTCATTTCTTCCGGCACCACCGCCACCGGCTACAACTAAAAAGTTTGCAGTTCGTGTAAGAGGAATATCTACTATATTATCTGCAGTCCAACCTTGAGTTGTATCTTGATATATTAATCTTACAGTTGCATTTTCAATAATACACTTAGCATTAGTGTCTCTACCTTGTATTTTATCACTACTAACTAATATTAATTCATTAGTATCAAATGTTCCAGCATAGTCTTGTATTACTACCTCATTCCCAACAGTAGGAGGTGTAGGTAAAGTGACAGTTACTGAACTTGAAGTTGTATTAACAAAGTATCCATCTCCAGCAGCAGCTGTAAAATTTGAAGTTTTTATAGCGGTTTGCCAATCAGTGCCAGGACTAGATTGATTACCAATTGTTATACTATCAAAAGCCATTACTTCAATACTATAACCATTTTGAGGTGCAGTACTAAATGTTAAAGTTGTACCTGCTATAGAATATGTTGATTTTTCTTGATATACACCTTGTATAAATACAAATGTATTATTTTCATTTGTAAGTGATTGTGATAATGTAAAATCAACAGCACTTCCGGTTCCTGTAAAAACATTTGAATTTATACCAGTTGATGAAGTTGAAGGTTTTAATTGTACTACTTCTACTTTAGCTCCATTACCAGGGGCTGGGGAAAAAGTTATATTACTACCATTAACTGAGTATGTGGATTTATCTTGATAAACACCGTCTATATATACTTGAGTATTGTTTTTATCACTAACAGATAAAGTAAGATTAAAAGTAGTTGTTACACCATTAGCATTAAAAGTATCGACCGCTACAACATTACCACTTAAAGTAATAAAATGAATAAGCTCAACAGATGTACCATTTCCAGGAGCAGTTGCCATTGTAACTGTACTTCCACTTGTAGTATAATTATCTTTAGATTGATAAACACCATCTATATATACCTGTACATTATTTTCATTAACAATAGCTGTACTTGTATTAAATGTTGTTGTTGAACCATTACCAGTGTATACATTTTTTTGTACACTTACTGTACCTGTGCCACCACCACCTCCTGATGCAGCAATAGTTACTTCTTGAGCATTGTTTCTAGTAAGTGTTACATTTGAACCAGCTGTTAATTGTACAGTTGAATCAGTACCAGTACCTGCATCTAATAATATATCAACATTATCGCCATCTTGGCTAGCACTTAATGTATATGTATCACCCTGTGATCCTGTACCAAATTTAACGTAACTTCCCATTAAGGAATGACTACTACATTGATAATATAATATGGGAGGTACAGAAGTTGTTGGTACTATTTGGGTATAAGCACCTGATTGTCCAGGTACACCATTAGTTGTTACACCTGTGGTATATGCTGTTGTTTTTGCAGCATCTTCATAAAATCTAAGTGGATGATTGCTATTTGAATTATCCGATTGATCGAACTTATATGTATTACCAGGTGTAAATTCTAAATAAGGACCTTCAATACCATCTACAACATAACCATCTGTACTTCCATTTCCATATTCTGGGTGAGCTGCAGTTTTAGTTGCGACTGTAACTACTAAAGTCTGGGCAGCGCTATTATATCGTATAGCTCTATGTGCCGAAAGATCTATCGGTGATTGAAACTTAATACCCATATATTATTTATTATCCTATTTTTTGTATAAGTACTCTAATATCATTTGTTGTAGGTGCTACAGAAAAACTAACTGTTACAACATTAGTTGATGTTCTTACAATATCTGCAATTACAGTATCATTTGAAGATACATCATATAATTGTACTATTACATCTAAAGAACCTAAATTATGAGTTACTGTATAACTTGTATTTGTACCATCACCAATTGATGCCGCAAATTGTTTTGTTGCTAATTGTACCCAGCCATTTGCATTTACTGAAAAATCTGCTGAATCATAACCTGAAATACCTTTTACTGTTGCACCATCAGTTGCTGCAGCTGTTGCTAAATCTATATTACTTTGTACTACAGTCCATTTTGATAAAGCACTACCACCTGAGGCGGCCATGTCTTCTTCAGCAATTAAAAAGTCACCTATTCTAACTTGTTCAGTAAAAAATGTACCATCAGCAGTAACAGTATATGTATCTCCTTGTGTTACAGCTATATTACTACCTGTATCTAAATCTGGTGAATTTGTAGAAGCATTATAACCGCCTTTATATGTTAAACCACCAACTACAGCTGCATCTACATATGCTTTAGTTGCTGCATCTTGTGCTGCTGCTGGGTCTGTAACATTAATTAATTTATTACTACCAAGATCAACATCAGCAGTAGCTGTAGCTAATGAACTTATAGGAGTTCCAATTACAAAATCATATATTTGATCGCCTGTAGCTAAAGCAGTACCACTATTTACAACTGAACCTGTAACAATAGCTAAACTTGGTATTGGCCCTGTATCATTAGTTATTAATAATTGGTTTGCTGTACTTGTAGTTATTGACTCTATATCACCTGAAAATGATTTAAAAGAAGTACCATTATAATAATATACTAAATTGTCCGATGAATTATAATATATTTGACCTGAAACAGGATTTGAAGGCGCAGTACCAAGTACTTGTATAACAGCATTTTGTAGCTGATTCTTGTTTAAATCAAGATTGTTTAAATATTTTATTGCCATTTTTTATTAGTTTAAGTATGCTTTTCCACTTGTTGCCGATGTAAACACAACGGTTATTACATTTTCATTTGTATAAGTTACTGCACCATTTATTATACTACCAGCTGAATCAACAGTAGAAACACTAGGAAATCTTCCTAAATTATGTGTTATTGTCCATGTTGAAGCTGCAGCGCTTTGAGTAAAAGTATATTCATATCCTTCAACTCCAAACGGTGCTATTGATATAATACCATTGTCAACATCACTGGAAGCTCCTTTTAAAGTAAGTGTTAATAAGTATGCACCTCCGCTGCTTAAAGATGTTGATGATGTTACCTGATATAAGCCATAACCTAAACTAGCTGAGGTTGCTATATCTGTAATTTTTATTATTTGATTAACTAACAGAGGAATCATTGGTGTAACATCTTCACCGTTCCTATTGTATCTACTTATCGCTATACCTGTTATATTAGCCCATCCATAAATAGTTGGTGCAGAAGGATCAACTTGGTATCTATATTGTCCAGAAGATATAGTTTCATTACTATATTTTCCTGCAAAATTATATTGAAATAAAGTATTACCAGTTTGTTCAAAGTATTGAGCAAGATCTTCTATCTGAAAGTTCTTGGTTACATTGTCACCAGCAACGTCTGTTCCAACAAGTTTATCTCCACCTGTTATTGATGTATCTTTTGGATATAGTTTTATTCTTGCCATTTATTTTAAGGAGTTTGTCCTCCAAGTCTAGTTACTTGTGCTGGAGAGTTAGTAGCATTATTACAACCACTTGAATTAACATATATAGAAAATGTTACTTGTGATAATTGAGAAGAAGTTTGTGTCCAAGTAGCTGTTCCACTTCCTGAAGTACCTGAAGGTGTTGTACCACCAAATGTACCACTACCAAAAGCACTTAAAGAAGCATTTGTTACATACGTTCCTCCAAAACTCCAAGTTATATTCCAAGAAGCACCTTGTACCCAATATACTGTACTTCCTATAGTTGTTTTAGATGAAGCTAATGGGGTTGTTAATGAACAATCTATACTTAAAGGGCTAGCTGTATAATTACTAGTTACAAGCCCTGGATCTTGAGGTAAAGTTAAAGCTCCATTTACACCACCCGCAAACACAGTGCTTCCTTCCGGGGTTACTGTAAATGTTACATTTCTTTGAGGATCATCACAATTGTTATTACTCGGAATACTACCAATTCCAGGATTAGCTGCACTATCAAATCCAAATCCTTGAGGTGATGTTACTAATGTATATATACCTGAAGAAAATGAACCGTTTGCCCAGCTACCATTACTAGTACCAACAATTGAAAACTGAGATCCTATTTCTCCAGTTACATTAATTCTAGGCAAGTATCCCCCACTAACTCCTTGACCAGATGACCCAGAATTTGGGAAAGCACCAGTAGAACTAGTATTAAAATTTGCTGAATGTGCACTAACCATTTGTAATGCCGTTATTTCTGTACTATTTGGAAATATTTGATTATGACCAACATATGCTTTAGATACTGTTGACTCGCCTACTTTTAAAGCGGAAAGTGCTTCTGAACCTACATTTGTTGGCATATTAAGCTGTTATTATATAAAATGTTTTAGGGTCATACAAATCAATTTGATAACCAGTACTAGATGCAGAAGTATAAGCAGGTGTAAAACCAACTACAACACTTGTTGCATCAGGTATACTACTAACTGTTCCTTGTGTTCTTGTAGTATTTCCCGGTGCTGTACCTGTAACATATACAATATCTCCAACTGTAAAAGCTGAAGAACTTGTAACTGTAAAATCTACACTAGATACAGCTGCAGGATTACTAGCAGTAGTTGCTGCTGTTTGTTTTAATGCATCATATTGTGCTTGTGTACCTTTCCAAAAATTTAGAAGTTTGTTCTTCATGTTGCCTGTTGCGGCATCTAGATATGGTTGGCCCCCAATTATATTTGTTATATTTGCCATTATGTTTTTATTTTAAAAAGTAAATTTCTGTCCATAGAATATAGCACTTCCAGGATTTGTCCAAGAATCCACGGCTCTAGAATATCTTATTTGAAGTGTACTATTAAATTTTAACCAAGGTAATCCAAGTCCAAAATGTGTTTTTACAGGAAGTTGAACATATCTAAAATTAGTATCTGCACTTGAATTCAAACCACCGGTAGCATCTGCTTTAGTAACATGTATTAAATTATTATTACTATTATTAAAAGTTACTGTATTTCCTCCTGTAGTTCCAACCCATCCTAAATCAGGCAGGGTTTGATAAGTAGGACTATATGTAGTATAAGCATAAGCATAAGCTGAGCTACCTCCTGCATATTCTCTTTTGCCACCAAGTGCTATTAAATTATATCCACCAAAACCGCACCACATAGTACCATATGCAGTATAAGAACTATTAGCATAAGCTCCTTTTCTTGGTACTACAAAAGTAGTTGTTGTACCATCTATAATAACATCCACACTAAGAGCTTGTGTTCCTGAATTATTACTATTTCCAGTTACAGCTTGATTTGAAGATATAATTAAACTTGTTAATGCTCCGCCATTAGCATTGCTTATGTTTAATACATCTTGATTTGTTACCGCAGCATTTGTAGCTGGAGTTGTATGCGTAAAATAATTTGAAGAAGTATTATCAATTATATTTCCTGATACAGATGTAAGTGCCGCTTGATTACTTAAAGATGCAGCTACTGAACCATATGTAAAAGCCACTACAGGCATTTGTGATATGTCTGGATAAGGTAAAGGTGTTATAGTACCATTGTTATCTTGCTGGCCTCCTCCTCCAATTCCCGCTAAATTGTTTGTTCCTAAATATATTGCCATAATTATTCTGTTGCTAAGTAAAGAGTATTTGCATCTTTTGGATTTACAGCATCATATTGAACTTTAGTTCCTGCCCATACTTTAATATTATTAGCAGAATTTTGATCATCAACATTTGTTGCTGTTGTAGCTGTAGTTGAATTTACAGCATCTGTAGAATTGTTTATAGGGTTACTAGCTGTAGCACCCGGATAAAAAGTTTTTATATCTGGCATGGCCTTAAGTTATTACCCATCCAAAAGTATTGTTTACGTACAAACATCTTATTGGTTGATTGTTAGTTATTGTTATTGTTTGATTTGTTCCTTCTATTAATGTACTTGCAACAGTAACTGTAGCAGTACCTAATTTTTTAAGTACTATTTCATCACCAGCTGATAAATTAGAAGAAGGAAACGTTATAGTATAATTTACACTACCTTGTAATATATTAACAGAACTTTTTGTTAATGTAGCGGTTGTATTTATTATATTAGCTGTTGCGGCATTAGTTATTCCTAAAAGGCCAGCAGTTGGCATATCTATTGTTAGTCCCATTAGCTTATTCCATTTACGATCCAACCATTACTTGCATCTGAATAAAACAGCTCAAATGAAGCTGTTGATTCATCAAGCACAAGTGATGTAGATCTCATTATTTTTTCTGACCCATTTGGGTTTATTGTCCACGTAAAAGATGAAGGTGTATATACTCCACTTGAATTTAGTGAAGACATATTTGTAAATCTAATACTACTACAAGCAGCACCCACTGGTAAAGTTACTGTTTTATCAGCAGATATATTATCTAAAATATAATGATACCAGTCCACAGCTACAAAACTATTTGTATATGCACCTCCATAATAATAACCTTGTTTTAATACAACTTGTCCATTGGCAGGTGCTGTAATTTGAAGATTTTCAAAAGTTATAGAAGTTACTGGAACATCTACATTACCACCGTAATCATATGTTGCACCATTAGCTGAAGCTAATATATTCAAAGAATTATGAGATACTGCTTTAGTTGCGGTATCATAAAATAAATAATTAGATTTAGAAGCTTGTGGTATAGTATTTAATTTTACAGTTTCTGAATCTATATTAAATGTACTTGTAGATACATTTAAAGTACCATATCCTTGTCTACCAAATGTTGCAATATATGTACCTGTATCATATGAAACCACCAAATATATATTTACAGATTGATCAAGTATTTGACCACCTGCAGAAGGAAAAGGAGTTGTATATGTACTTTCAACAAAATATAATTTTTGACCCGCTGGTATATTACTAAACAATGAATCAAAATCTGTCCTATTACCAGACGCGACGGTTATTGAAGTTATATTAGCACCGATAGATTCCCCTGTAGTTAAACTAGCAGGTGAAGATGCTGTTTGAAATAAAGCTCCTGCAGCATTTTGAATACCGTAAAAGAAACGGCCTGTAGTTATTGTGCCTGTTGGTCCAGCTAAAGTTTCGCTAAGTCCAGGCAAAGCTTCCGCTACACCTGAGCTAAGTGCTGGTAGTTGAAACCAATTATTATCTACTTTAAGTGAAGTTAAATATCCTTGATTTGTTAATCCTCCTTGTGTTGCATTACCAGATACTTGCTGTTGTGATAAAGCATTACCACTTGAATCTTGTAATTGTACACCTGAGTTTGAAAGAACACCTCTAGTTCCATCTGTGTTGATAGCAGTAAAGGTATTTTGACCCATAATAGTTCTACCATCTGTAGATGTAGCATTTGTATCTTTTACAATGTCTTGAGTAAATCTAGTTGAATTTGTAACTAAATTTTTACCAGTACCAGTACCAGATACCGTAAGATCATTACCATCGGTACTCATTAAAACATTGTTTGTACTACCTCCAAATTTTATCCTGCTTTCAGAGGTTGGTAATTGTATATCACCATATACAGTTAAATTTCTAGGGTCTGTTAAAGGTGATTGTGTACCTATTGTTACATCACCATCAGGCACTTCTAAATTTCTAGTAATCTTTAAAGTACCAATAGCTTGTGTTTCAATTTGTGTAGAACCTGTAAGAAATGTAAATTCTGTAAAAGCTACTTGCCCACCTGTATATGTTTGTCCTGAACCCAGTGTTACATTAAAACACCAATCTGTATATTTGTTACCACCAACTGTTACATATTGTGATGAGTTAGGCTCTGGACTTGCATTTGAAAAATCCGGTGCATTAAATGATGTAATTGTACCTGAATGTGGATTACCACCAACTGTACCAGACCATGTTGCTGAATTAGTTGCAAAATCTGCTAAATCATAATCAACAGCAAATTGCCCGTTGTTATAATCTCTTATTATTAAAAATACTTGACCTGATCCTAATGTATTAAGAAATACATCACACCCTGTATTAACGGTAGCACTTTTTAATACCACATTATTTAATGTAGATCCAGCTAAAGTTCTAACTAAAGCTCTTTCATATGCGGTACCTTCTCTATTTACAGATAGAAAAAATCCTAATGGTATTTCATCTGTAATATTACCAGGCTGATTACCATTAATATATGCTTTTAAACTATCTATTGTATAATTCCTAGTTGCTAATGCTGAGGTGGATGCAGAGTCAGTACCTAATAGTTTATCATCTCCTTCTATTGTAGAGTCTATAGTATATGTACTGATTTTTGCCATCTTATTTTTTTAATTTAGTCCCACCTGCACTCATTTTTACTTTACAAGTAATAGGTAAGGATTGATTAGGATTTTTTACGTTTGCTTGTTGTATTGTTACACCGGGTAAAGTTTCTACCATATGTAATCTTGTTCCAGTATTTTTTGCCATTTTATTTTTTTTTATTGATCTGTTATTAATGCTTCTACTACTGCATTTACTGTACCTGAAGTAACTCCAGCTTTTACTTCTTGTGATTGTAATCCGTTATTCCATAATATAATGTCATAACCGTCTAAGTTAGCAGTAGCTCTACAGTTATCTGGAAATACTTTAGTATCGTATGATAAGTTCGCTGCATTGGAATCATAGTAATCAAATGTTATTGTTGTTACTTTACCGCTTCCTGTATAAGTACTTGTAAAACTAATTACTCTATTACCTGTACCACCAATTGTAAAGTCTACCCCTTCAACGAAATTTGCACCATTAGCTACTATACTTACCGTTCCTGGTAATAAAGTTGTATTTGCCGGAGGTAAACCTGCTGCACCTGTATTTGGTATAGTAAAGGTATTTACGTTTCCATCTGGAACACTTAATGAAAATGTTTGATCAGTGTATTTAAATGCACCAATACACATATTCTTTCTAAGTACTGTGCCTATAATTGTATCACTAGCCGTTAACCCAGTTATAGTATTAATAGTCTGTCCATTAAGTGGATCAACAGTGGTTGTTATAGTTCTTATTGCCATTTTTTAAATATTTTTTTTGTTGAATTTTTTTATAGCTTGGCTATATACTTTGTCTATATAAGTTTTTCTTTGCATTACCTTATTTCGTCTTGCTGAAGATGGTATATCTTCTTTGCCAATTAAAATACGATATATTTTATTAATAAGTAATTTACCTTTTTGGCTTACTTTATATTTATTGTGATCTCCAGAACGCCCTTTCCCAAGATGAACCTTAGTAATCCAACCGTCTCTTTGAAGTCTGTAAAACCTTGCTTTATCCCACGAATAATATATTGTGCCATCTTTAAAATCGTTTATAGTAAAATAAGTAATAGGATCTAAATAAAATAAAAGTTCTAAATCAGCAATTTTTAAATCATTATTTTTAGCTGCCCATCTAGAAACTAATCTGTAGTATTTAAGAAAATCTATTTTAAGTTCACCCCGTTCTAAAAAATCTGTTCGATCCATTATATTATTGCTATAACATCTCGAAGACTAATTACTTTGTAAACATAGCTTTCATATTCTACAGGAAAACCTGCAACTCTATCAAAAAGTATTACTTGGTCTTTTTTAAGTAAATCAGGCCCTGAAGATATAATTTTACCTTTTCTGTATCTTATATCTTCTTTTAGTTTATCTGTTAACTCTAAGCCACCTGCAGTTTTTGTAAGTGGCTCATTTATTTCATCAATAACTATAAAATTACCTATTGCTTTCATTCTTCTCTAACATTTGAAATTACACAATCGGTTGATAATATAGTAGTTGCAACAGATATTGCATTATTTAACGCAGTCTTAGTAACAAGAAGTGGATCAATAATACCTTTATCTATTAAATCTTTTTTAATACATCCGCAGGTAACATCAAGACCCCAACCCCAGTTAGGAAAGCTTGAATAATTTTTTGCGTCATATCCACTGTTAGCTAATATTTTTGTATATGGTGTTATAAGAGAATCTTTTAATATTTCGACTCCTTTTAATTCGCCTTGATTAAGTTTCATCTCCCAATCCATTTTACTTGCAAAAGCAAGTGCTGATCCGCCACCGGGTAATATACCTTCTTTTCTAGCAGCTTTAACAGCATGAATTGCATCATCTACTCTGTCTTGTTTTTCTTTTAACTCTACATCTGTATCTGCACCTACATATATTATAGATACACCACCACAGAGTAAAGCAAGACGATCATTTAAATGTTTAGTTAAAACGTGATGATCTTCTTTTTCAAGCGCAGTTTTTAAATATTCTATGCGTTCTTGTGCTTCTTTTGATTTTTCTTTTATGACGAGCACAGTTCCGTCTTTATCCGAGATAGCTTTATCTGCTTCTCCTAACAGGTCAGGGGTGATTGAGTCAATCGAATCCCCAAGGCTTTCGTCAAATACTTGAGCCCCGACAAGCAATGCTAGATCTTCGAGAATATCCTTTCGCTTAAGTCCAAAGCTAGGTGGATCTATTACATTGACCTTAATATTGCCTTTCACCATATTCATCGCTAGAGCTGTTAACGGCTGCGACTCAAGTGGAGCAATAAGGAGTATGCTACGATTAGACTTAATAGCGTACTCCAGGATGTCTTGAATTTTTCTGACATTAGGAATATCCGATGCACTTATAAACACCAATGGATTATCTAACTCAGAAACTTCTTTTTCCTTATTAGTGTAAAAATGATGCGTTCTATAAGTTGAATTAAGTTTAGTACCTTCAACAGTATCAACATATGTTTCACTCGTAGGTGATGTTTCCATAGCTACTATACCATTATCCCCAGCTTCTCGAAATGCATCTGCTATTAATTTACCTAATACTTTATCATTATTAGCGGATATAGTAGAAACATCGTTTAATCTGTCTTCAGTTATCTTAATTGATTTATCTTCTAAAATTTTAAGGATGTGAGTTTTGTATTTATCAATACCACTTCTTATATCTCTAAAAGAAAAATCTGCACCATTTTGTTCTTTATAACAGCCGATTATAGCCTGAGCTAGCACTATAGAGGTGGTGGTGCCATCTCCGGCTATATTAGCTGTTTGCTGTGCTGCTTGTTTCATCATAGCAACACCTAAATTTTCTACTGGATTTTTTAACATTATTGAATTTGCAACAGTAACTCCATCTTTAGTTACATGTGGATTACCAAAGTCATCTTCTATTACTACTGTTCTTCCGCTTGGCCCCAGTGTTGACCCTACAGAATTTGCTATTTTATTTATACCTCTTGTTAGTTTTAACTTAGCTTTGTCATCAAAGTGCAGTTCTTTCACTAACTTAGGCCCCCCAAATTGTGCCATTAAATTAAATTAAATTAAATTATATTATATTTTATTTTTTGCCAAAAGCTCCGCCTGGCACAAACATTTTTGCAACGTCGGTTGCCATTGACAGCGCAGTTGAAGCGTTTTGTAATCCTTGTGCATTTTGCTGAGTTATTCTATCACCCATTTTTAAAGACCACATTCCTTGCGTAGGACCTGAATCTTTTTTAAATGCAGCATTCATACCCCTAAAAGCGATAGGGCTATCAAAACTTGCATAAATATTTTGAGAGTTAGTTCTAAATGTGCCTTCAGAATTTACTTTATTGTCACCTTGCAAATTTGTTATAGTATTATGATCTTTCATAGAAAAAGCTTGATTAGGACTAGATCCTTTTACTTTAGCACCAACCATCATATAACCAACAGGACTACTTTCCTCTCCTTCTATTACTTCTAATGCATCTTTAGGCATAGTATAATTAAAAGGATTATTTTTACTTCCTTTATAATTTTCTTCTAAAGATTTGTAATAGTCATCAAATGCCGCTTCCTTTTTCTTTCTGTTTACATTTTGTCTGCGCTCTTCAAGTCTTCTTTTTTTTTCTTCGTCTTCAGCACTATCAATTCTTCTGGTAAGTCTTTCTTCCCTTCTTTGGAGTCTTTCTTTTCTATTTCCTAATCCAAACATATATTATATATATTATGCCACAGGGGATGTAATCGTCATCACGGTTTTTTGTATGTTTAGTCTACGTAACCGTTCAGATTTTTATCCGTGGCTTATTTTTTAAGTGTACCGCTGGGGTTAAATTTACTTTCAGGTCCTTGTCTTTTAGTAATTTTTTCACCTTCACCTTCTACATCTTTTATAGGTGTCATATAGTAAGCTGGAGTGCCATCTACATATAGAACAGGGTTACTATCCATCATTTTAGCTGGAGTAGTTTCAGTGGCCGCAATTGCTTCTTTGAATCCATCATTTGCATCACTTTCAGCTATAGTTTCTTTAAATTCTTCAGTAGCCTTTACAGGACTTTTATCATACATAGCCGCAGGGCTCATTTGATCTTTTAATTCTACAGATTCACCACCGTAGCTATCTTTAAACATTCCAGGTCCACCGTGAGAAAATACTCTATTATGACTGTAATGCTTAGATAAAAAGCTACCATCAGCTCTTACATCTCCTGCTAATTTTGAAATATGTTTTTCATCAGCAGTCATATTAATATCACTGTGGCCATGCTTAGCATCATAGTTTATATCTCTTTTTAAATAATCCATATGAGCTTTATCATCTCTGATAGCCGCACCTACATTTTTTTTAGTAATTTTTGTATCTTTCATAATTTAGTTGTTTTTACATTTACAGCTTGCGTTTCTATCATCAAAGTCCATAGCTGCTTTTAAAATAATTTTATCCATTATATCGTCTTGGTTTTTTAACATTTCTTTCTGTAAGTTAATCACCATACCTTCTAGACGATCTTTTTCACCAACAAGTGTTTCAATATGGTTTTCTTTTTTATCTATTGTAGCTTTAAGTGATTCAATATCATCTGGTTTTGTACCAGTGATGCTACTTATTATTATAGGTATACTTGCAGCTATTGTTCCTATGAGCATCATAACAACTTCCTTATTAGATTCTAATACTGGGAATTGCAATAATGTAATAATAATACCTATAACAAATAGGAATACAAATAAACTGCCCGCATATGAGCGGATTTCTTTAGCTACGCCGTTTTTTGGTAGGGCCATTCTTTTTTGCTTTTGTAGTTTTTTTTCTTATTTGAGAAGTCTTCCTTCCCATACCAACTCTCTTTTTTTCAGCAACAGCCCGCTTCTTTTCTGAAGAAGACATTTCACCCCAAGTTTTAACTGTTTTACCTGATACTCTTTTAGAGGGTCGGCATTTTTTTGTTTTTTTATTTTTGGTAGAACCGCACACATTACCTTTTTCGTCGGTCCACTTTTCTTTAAACCAACGTTTAAGTGCTAATCCCTTTTTAGTTTTTCTTACTGCCACCTTTATGTACTTTTTGTATATTAAATGTGGCATGTAAAGATGCTCCTTTATGTGGTACAAATTTACCTGAATGTTTCATTAAAGTATAATTATTACCTTTTTTCATCCAGTGAAAACCTGCAGGAGCTTTAACTTTTTTTCCTGCCATTACTTTTTCTTTCTTTTAGGACCGCCACGTTTACGACATTTAGCAATTGCGCCAGAGGCGTAGGCCGATGGAAAAACATCGTACCTCGCCTTTACGCTATAATAACAAGCATCTTTTTTAGAGCCTGATTTCTTTTTTGCACTTTTTTTTCTTCTTAAAGCCATTATTTAAATGTTTTAACAACCTTAGGGCCTTGGAGTGCCTTAAGTTTCTTTTTATAATGTTCGATGGAAGAATCAATTGCGCGCTCTGCACCTTCAATAGTTTCTCTACGGGTTACATCTTCCCACTGTCCTTCTTTTTGTGTACCAAGACATTCAGTTTGAAAATAACCATTTGGTAGTTCAACTATACGCCAGTTGCTTTTTTTAGCAACGCGTTCCCACATCTTTATAGTCTCTTCTGGTATTTGTGGTTCAGTTTGACTGTTGTTCCAAGTTCTGTAATTATAATATAAATATGTCATAATATTTCGGTTTAATTGGTTAATATGTGAGTCTTTGCTGTACCCTAGACTCTGGAGGGTTTTAATTTACTTAAATCTTCTGCTGGTTTTTTTGTTGTCTACTGTAACTCCACCGCCTGGACGGGTTACTAAATCAACTTTTACTTTTTCAACTTTTACTTCTTCTTTGTGTTCTTTCTTATCTTTTCCCATGACTTACGCTTTTGGTTTGTTGTTATATTTATTTTTTGTAATTTTTCGAAAAACTTTTCCTTTTGCAGGTCTTAATGTATCTCTTACTGCATTAGGACCTTGATCGTAGTTAGTTACACGTTTCTTTTTACCGCTATCACCAAATTCATCTTCGTCTAAACTAACCATATATTGACCTTTATCATCTTCTTTAATTGCACTTATGTTTTCAACATTATACTGATTACCAGGTCTTTTTTTATTTGTAGTAGTATACTTACCTTCTTCGTGATCTGTTTCATCTATAAGATCACCTTTTTTATACTTTGGAGGTTTATTAAATAAAGGGCCTGATCCATAAGCAAGAGGAGCTTTTTTCTTTTTGTCATCAGATTCTTTCTTAGCAAGCTCTGGATATTTTTTATTTACACAACTTACTATATCACCGGGGTCAGAAGCAAATTTTGAATAGCTTAGTGCAGCTTTTGCTCTTTTGAGTGTATTGACAGGGTAGGTTCCGTTTGGTCCACAAAAGTCTTTTGCTTTTACATTTTTATATTTACCAGCGTTGGACATTCCTGGCTTTTCTCTTATTTCTGTTATTGTTTCTTTTTTAGCCATTATAATTTATATTTAGTTCCAGGTGCGGCATCATCGTAAGCTTTTTTACTTACTTCCTTACCATTTACATAATATTTAGTAGATGAACCACCACCTTTTCCGTAATTTTTATCTTTTTTAGCTCTTGCTGAATAATCCTCAAAGCTTTCATCTGCATCTCTATAACCAAGTCTTAACGCATCAGCGTATGCTTGTTTCATACTTTTACCAGGTGTAGCTGTAGTTACTTTTTCTCTATTTATATTGCTAGATGTACTTGTATCTTTTGGAGTAGTATTTGTTGTATTGTTATTAAGAAATTTGCTAAAATAATCTTTTGGTTCTTTACCGCCACCATAACCGTAGATATTTACAGTTTGTTCCACATTACCTTTACCATC